>MDSZ01116013.1_pt1 | contig 44756 bp, 53 predicted proteins | sample 811201 | NCBI WGS metagenome assembly MDSZ01 (sample SAMN05326647, study PRJNA326480) | marine metagenome | isolation source: seawater | place: Indian Ocean: North | collected 2010 | reverse complement strand
CATTTGTGGAGTTATTTCACCGCTACTGATACCATTCACCAATTCATCGTATGTTTCGTATGTGTGGAGATACCCTCCACTTTCCCACTTCACTTCATGGGGAACATTTTCAAAAATCTCATTGTAAGCCACTTCCATGAATTGCTCTTTCAAATCTTCACTTTCAGCCCCATATCTTTCATCATGGGATTCTTCTTCATGTTCAGCCCAATCGGTCAATTCCATGTTTCCATGTGTTTTGCCTTCTCGTTTGGCCCAATCTTTGAAGGAAACATTTCTGCCGTGAGTAAGCATTTCTTGTTCAGCCCAATCACCAAACTCCACACCAAAGGTTTCAGCATTCCATTGTGAATCCCAATCTCGCCACCTTCTCTTATTTACAGTAGCATCGTCAGTAAGGGTGCTTAGGTCTGCTCTCCCATACATTGATGAGCCTTGTGGATATTGTCTTAAGACTTCTTTCTTTGCACCTTCAAGGCTTGAAGCATAAACCGAGTTTCCAAATCCATCGGAAGCGGGTTTCCAAAGGAAAGTCCATTCCCTTCTTGAATTGTTATCCTTTGCTTCAAAGGTTTCAGCAAAGTTCATGTGTCCCTTTGATTCTTTATGTTCTCGGATTCCTTTCGCAACTGCATTACCTACGGCTCTCTCCCAATCTGAGATTTCTCCATCTTTGTTTCTATCTGCCTTTTCAGGGTCGAAATCAGGGTCATCGTCTGAGGTAGTCTCAGTTTGTGGGCGAGTTTCTTCCTGTTTTCGGTTTTGATAAAAATCATGAGTTTCAAGCCTTTTCTTTGCTACTTCTTTGATGAAATCTTGATTGCCTTCAATTCCGCCAAACATAATTCCTGTGTGCCAAATTCCACCATCATCATATCCGATAAGGTATCCTCTTCCATCAGCAGAAAGGTCGGCATAAACAATTGGATAATCAAACATATCCCCATAAATTCCCTTATCTTCTTCAGCATTATCAGCACCATAAATTCTCAAAGATTGTGGGTTGATGTAGTATCCTCCTGATTCTGCCTCTAAGATTGTTGCATGATATCTTTCAGAACCAAACATGAAATCAGTATCGCCCTCACTCACATCAATGCGGTTCTCAACCAATGGCTGATTTGCACCGTAGTATTGGAGGGTGTAGTTCAAACCTGTGGCATCAGGAGTAGCCGTGATTCCCGCAGGAACAAGTTGATTAATTCGGTTCCAAACATAGAACGGAACCATTTTGGTTAAAACACCCGTATCTGCTCCCTTCATTGGAGGCATATCAACATCGGCAGGAAGTCGAGTTGCGACCTCAACAAAATCTCCTTCAACATGACCTACAACAAATTCATCATCAACCCAATGAGCAGGAGCAAAGTGCTTTTGATAAGGACAATCGAGTGAAGCATTGTAAGCCATTCCTTCGGGGTCGCTCACCGCACAATACCCATCTTGATTTCTTAATTGTGCCTTGCTGATTCCACATTGAGGGCAAATCAAAACTGATTCATCGCCTGTCTCAGCATACACCATTTGACTTTCAGGAGTGAGGTTAGACCAAACCGTAGGGGGAATCTTTTCAACAAAAACTACCGCAGGTGGAACTTCTAAGGTGGTTTCATCCAACGGGTCTGCATTAAACTCAAGAGATTCAGCGTAGTATTCATCCCCTCTATCCTTTCTAATCGCTCTCACAATTCTCTCATTTTCTTCTTCCCTTTGTAATGCCTCATTTTCTCTCATCAGCATTTCGTATTCTTCTTCCTCATCCAACTCATCATCATCATCATCATCATCATCATCATAATCATCGTCATCTTCGGATGCGAAAGGAACATCAGGATTCATCGGGGCGATGTTTCCAATGGATTGACCATCACCGAAAATTTGGGGGGCGGAGATGGTGAAATTTGCCAACATTTCGGGTGCTTCACCAAACTCAACTTGCATTCTTTCCAAGACATCCATATCAGGAAGGCTTAAATCATCAATCGGAGCAATCTGAGAATCGGCAGGAGAAAATGAGGTAGCAACAGTTTGTTGAACAGGTAATGCTTCAGCAGATTCTTGTTCTTGACCATAGGCTAATTCAGAGGGACCAATGATGGCAGGTTCATCAGCAGTTTGCTGAACTTGACCCACATTCATTTCACTATCTTCTGCAATTTCAGCCTCGTCAGCCGAGAACTCTTCAGCATGAAGTGGAGCATCAGGATTCATTGGTGCGATGTTTCCGATTGACCTTCCATCTCCGTCAGGTTGCATTTCAGCGATTTCAAAATTGGCATCCATCACAGGAGCCTCATCAAAAACAGTTTCCATGCTTGACTCAGGAATGTTGGGAGCCTCAATCGGTTGTAATGGTTCAACACCCACATCAGTTCCAACAATCGGTTTTGAAACTGTCTGTTGAACAGGTAATGCTTCAGCAGAAGTTTGTCCTTGTGCAAGTGGTTCAACTTGACCTCTGAGTGGACTTACACCCTCTTCTTGGTGTGCTTGTCCTGTGGTATCTTCTTCTGCGGCCATTGTGCGACCACCCAAGCGAGCCTTTAGTTCCTCTGCCTTTGCTTTACTGCAAAATGTGGAACAAGTTCGCCCATCGTAAGTTCCCTTGACTTGATACTTGACTCCCCTTTTGGTGGGGATTTCAACGATTTCAGAAACATCGAAATCAACCTTTTTCTTGAGTGAAGGACACAACCCATTATGCTTGACCATACTTCAACATCCTCCATTTACTACTTATCAGTTTTGGTAGTAAGCCAAAGGCGTTTGACCTACTGCCCCTCCATATTCACCAAACCCCATGTTAAGGCCAAAGTTCATGGGAGATGCACTAAACATTTCAGGGTTTGTCAGCATCATGGCATTTTGGTTTGCCTGTTGGCGTTGTTCCGCCTGTTTCTCTTCCCTTTCTTTGTCCTCTTCTGCTTTCTTTTCTTGCATCTTTTGAATCATTTGGCGGTATTCTTCAGCCTCTTGTTGTGCCTTTCGACCTCTTGTGAGTCTGCCAATACTCAATCCAAACATAAGTGAACCTGCTACTGCAAGAGTCCAACCTGTCGCTCCTTGAAACAATCTATCGCCTTCGCCTCGACCATTTCTGATGGCATCATAGGCTACTACTCCGACCATAGTTGCTCCAACGGCTCCTGTTGCCGCAGTCGCAGGGTCATCAAGTTCTCGAATCATACTGATTGGGTTGGATGATTCCATAGAAGAGTCATCTTCCTCTTCCATTTCTGCTTTGAGTTGTGCAAGGTCAATCATTGAATCCCACCTTAGAAACTTCGGCCTCCGAAATTTTGTCCGAAAGAACTAACGGGATACGCTCTCATATAATCGTTGCGAGTTTGACCAACGGCCTGACCTGCAAGTGTTGAGTATTGTTCAACCACTTCTGAAACACCTGCATTCTGTATGATGTTGGATACAGGAGCCTCTTCTGCGCTGAATCTATTACTCATGTTTTCTCTAAATTCTCTGAATAGTTTCAATGCGTAGTATCCTGCGGCTAAGGCAAGAATGGGACCAACAACTGCTCCGATGGAAAATAACGCACCTGTCTTTACAGGTTTCATAACTACTACTTCTTCGAGTTGATATTGAGTCATAGTTTCACCTTTCACCTAAAACTTATTCGTTCCGATAGATAAGGGTATCGGTCAATTTACATTTGCCCGATTCCCAAAACTGCACCGAAAACAAGAGCCATCATTACGCTTGAATATCGAATAACTTGACCCCTTACAAAATTCTTCAATTCCATGATGGGTTCCAAATCAACCTTCATGCTTCTGAAATCCTGTTTGAGTTCACCAACATCTTCTTTCAATTTGTCAATGTCCTCAGTTTGATATCTCAAATCACTCTTCAATCCTCGGAGTGTATCTCTGATATCTTCATGTCTTTCATTTTCCTGCATCTTGTAATTGACAAAATCATCTCGAAATCCTGTTTCAGAAACTAAATTGTGGTTTAGATTCTTCAGTTCTTCCAAGATTGAGTTAATCTGCGCCTGAGAATCATCTGCCATAAAGTGAATTATTCGTTTCTGATTGATAAAGTTTATCCCTATCCATATAAACGCTCATTGGATTCTGACTTTTTGAAATTAGGTTTATTTTTGATTTTGGTGCTGATAACTTCTTTCACAGATTCCATCAAATGAGTTTGTTTTACCTTTTTACTGTCGTTTTCAAGTGCAATCATATAGGAAGTCATGACTATTTCTTTCAAGTAAGCACCCGAAAGCCCCTTTGTATGGTCAATAATCTCATCAACATTCAGTTTGGTTCCCACATCTTTGAGGTATTTATTCAAAATGTGCCTTCGTAATTCTTCATTTGGCAACCCGAATTCCAATCGAACATCAAATCTGCCGGGTCTATCGGCTAAGGCGGCATCCAAGTGTTGAGCATAGTTGGTGGTGGCAATAGTGATAACTCCACTATTCTCACCCATCCCTGCAAGACAATTCAAAAATTCACCCAATAGGGGGTGTTCTCCGCCCCTTACAGTTCTATCAAGCCCTCCAAGAGTATCAATATCTTCCACAATGACCAAACAAGGAGACATTTTTCTTGCGAGGGAATAAACTGACCTAATATCTCCTACTTCGGAAATGGAATCTGTGGAAACATAAATTGCAGAGCCACCCAATTGATTGATGATGACTTCACAACAAAGTGTTTTACCTGTGCCGGGCGGTCCTGTGAGCAAAATCCCTCTGCTTGTAGCCAAACCTTTCGACTCATAGTTTTCGATATTTTCAACAAACTTCAAAATGTTTCTTTGGATTACTTGTTTCTGCTTTGGAGTAAGAATGATATCATCCCATCCGACATCCTTTGTTTCTATGATGTTCCACCGAGCATCCACCACCCTACCATCCAAGGGATGATTCTCGTTAAAGTATTCTTTGAATCTGCTGATGGTGCGACTATACTGCCCATAATCCGAGTAATACACTTCCACTTCAAGCGACATATCCTCAGAATACGGAGTAATCCAAACTACAAGTCTGTTTTCAGGATTATCCTTTTCCTCATAGAAAAATGCACCCTTGTAAATCAAACTCGTTTCATCAATTCCATTAATCTTGAAGGTTTTTTTCGAGGGGGGAACCTCACAGTTTCTTCTGAATGAATAATCCACAACTCCATCATCTTTGAAATGCTCTTGAGAGAAATTGTGTAGTGCATCCAAATAGTAGGGGCGTTTGAAACCGTCAATAAAGTGATTCTCAGATTCGTAGCCTTCCCCAAGATAATCGCTGATTTTTTGAGACATGAAATCTCGCTCTTGCTTGCTCATTTCCATGATGTCTTCCACTAATTCATAAATTGGTTCTAAGCCAATTTCAAACAAAGGTTGATTCAAACTTCCCTTTGTCCCGTTCCCGATTTTTAGAGTCCTCTCCATAATGAAAGAATCTGCGAAGACCCATATAAATGAATCTCACAAATGTATTTGAAATTCCCTTTCAAAACGGAACTCACACAATGCAGATTTAGTTTCATCATCCATTTGGGAGTTCAAAATCGGAGACACATCGAAGTGCAGATATTTCTCAGCAACCTCTCTCGCAACTTGTTTATGAGATTCACCATCCCTATCAAACATACCTGATTGATTTCCCCCAAACGCAGAACATTCATCATGATTATCTTTCGTTCCTGCGAATGAGTGAATTTTTTTAACCTTGAAAGAATTCTCAACCGTCATATCGCCACACATCTCACAAAAAAGAATGGTATCCTCATAAATGCCAATTGCTTCTTTGAAGCCACCAACTTCCATAAATCGCTCCCTTTCAACTATTGAAAATGAGGGAAAGATTGGACTCTGCCTGATGTAAGCCTTGTGAAATGGATGTATCCAACTCTCATAATCTTGTTGATGGTAAAAGATATCAATTTCCCAAACTCTTCCACTCATCTGAGATTTCAACTTTTTCTTTCCTCTCCCACCACCAACATAAATCGCCACTCGTTCAGAATCTTGCGAAATTATTGCTTGGTGTGCATTCTCAAGCCAATCTAAATCCCACCAATCATCGGCATCAAGAAATGCAACATACGGAGAAGACCCTGCTTCAACGGCTTGATTCCTTGCTTGCCCGACACCAATACCCGTCTGCCTCAAATAATTCACCTGAGGATACTCAGCCTCAAGTAAATCCCTCATCTTATCGTAAAGGTGGTCTTCTTGGGGAGTTCCATCGCAGACCCAAATACGGCATTTTTGAAAAGTTTGATTAACAACTGAATCGAGACATCTTTTCAGCCTTTCAATGCTCACCTTGTATGTCGGAATTATGATATCAAAGAACAATGTCTCCCTCCATGAACATATTCACTTCATCTTCATTTTTCAAAACAAAGAATTGTAATTTTTCTCGAATGAACCTTGCTGATAAGTCCTTCCAAGCACCCGGATAAGTCATTCCAAAGATGGATTCTGCTAAGGAGTTGTCAATATCTTCTCCGAATTTATTTCGGACTATGTTCTTTATTTCTTCAGGCGTTTTGAGGTAAAGCCGTTCATCAATGTGCCTGTTTTCATAGGATTCTTTACTTCTCTTGAATTCCAATTTTCTATCGTAAGGAACTTCCCCATCGAGAGTCGTTTGCTCGTTATGAACCCTTAAGTAAGAACCTACAAAAGCATACCATCGAGATAAATACCCTGCTTTGATTATTCTCAAAACCAAATCCGTATCTTCATAGATAACCATGTCTTCATCATAACCCCCCACCTCTTCAAATGCAGTTCTCAAGAAAACTGCCCCATTCATCAGAACGGGACTTCCAACATGAAAATATCTCAACAATTCTTCTTTGAGGAAGGGTAAGGCCATGTAGTGATTAAGCAAGTATGTTTCAACTACTCCTAATTTGATGTCTCCCAAATCAACAACGCTTTTTTCATTTTTTTGAACCATACAAAAGGAGATTCCTACTGATTTTCTGTCGGATTCACTCATAACCCTTTGCTCCATCATGGAAAAGTAAGTTTGATAGAAAAAGTCATCACCACCCACAAACTGAAGGTATGGATTAGAGCCTAATTTGCGCCCTTGATTAAATGCTTCAGATACAAATGGTTTATCAGAATTTTGATGTCGGTGATACTCAAATCGCTTATTTTTCCCAATCAGTTTTTTCAACATTCTTTGTTGAGTTTCGTAATGCTTCCAATCCATCGGAGTTCCGTCAATGATGTAGCACTTGTATTTGGTATATGGGGTTCTATTGTCCTGTTCTGTCTGAGCCAAAATTGATTGCAGACAAACTTCGAGATATTTAGTTTTCATTTTCCAAATCGGAATGATGATGTCAAACATGAGCCTAAATCAGTCAAGAACCTATTTAAGACTTCACTTGACGATAGGTTGTGTGTTGTTGGATGTTTCAGTCTATCCAAAAAAAGAATTCGTGGAACAGGGGCAGAGAAAGAGTTTTTACGCTCAATCTCTGTGTGCGCCCCCTGCCCAATCTAAAATGTGTGCGTTCTCCCCTATAAACTTTGCGGTCTAACCGTAGGGATATTTCCATCTTGAGCCTCTTGGATTTCATCTCTTTGTTCTTGATTCAATTTCAGAATTGCCCTCTTATACCAATCTATGTTGCTTGGCTTTACAGAAACCCCCATATCTATCAACTTCATGGCAATCATGGCATCTAATCCATCGTATAGAACATATCTAATCATAGCGGCAACTGCGGTGAATTCTCCTTGTTCAACCCCTACAATTCCATCCAATGAGGTGAATAATGCACCCCATGTCTGACCCGGCAAGATGTAAATGGGTGGGTCGAGAGTCATGGCAGGAAGAACTGCATCAGTTCCATTACAAGTGCTTGGCGAGCCGACAGGATATGGAGACATTTTTCCTGAAATACCGTAGGCTTCAAAATCACTCCCATCAGGGTTCTTGAAGTATTTGGTTCCTTCAAGTAGGATTTGAACAAAGTTATCGCCCGCAGGGGTGCATCCTATTTGGTCAATAACAATCATTTGGTTGGGCTTAATCATGGGAGGTTGATTTATCCTCAATCCATGATTTCCCGAAAAGATACTGTATTCTCTTCCCGCAGTTAATGTGATTGGGTATTGAGCCGTAGCAGGATTGGTAGTAAATGGAGGCACACCCGTAGGTGATGAAGATAGATTAAACCATTCAAAAACATGAGGCTTAATTCCCATCAGAATCACTCTCCGTTGCATTTCTTGGGTGATATTCGCTTGGGTCGTATTCTTCGGGAGTGTAAGATTCAGGATTTTCTTGCTCAGGAGCCTCATCTTCGTCAAACGGCCACTCAATTTCTTGCACCTCTGCCAACCTTTCAACACTCTTCCGATACCAATCAACATTTTCAGGTGTTACTTGAATTCCCTGTTCAGTCAATTTTTCTGCCGCAACTGCCTCGAATCCATCATAAACCACATATTTCATGAATACTTGAAATTGACCTTCTGCGAAATCTTGATTTTCTAATTCAAATGTGGAGGTTGAATCATAAGAACTTGCCAATGTAGCGATACCGACATTATCATCTCCATTTAATGCGGCAATCGAGAAGTTTGCCCCTACAAGCCCTGTCGGATTTGTTTGAGATGGCGAAGCGACATACGCTCCAAAGAATTCAGTTCCATCAAAGTCAATTTGCATCGTAGTGGTTGAAGTTGTGGATTGAAAAGGGTCAGTTCCAAGTTGAGTTTTGTAATCCTGTGCCACATTCGATTGTTCAATGAATGATAGAGAATCAACCACAGATGTTGCCAACCCGTTGAAATTCAAATTTCCTGTGGTGTAATACAAAACAATTTCTTGATTTGCATTATTGATGAGCAAGGGGTCAGGGGCTACTGTTGTGATGGTTGCATTCCAACCGCCATAGGTTAAGATGTTATTTGTGGTGAGAACCCAACCTGCCTCATCCTCCCAACCAATATCTCGAATCGAAACACCGATTGAGGCGGCATAAGTTTGAGCCATGTTTTCTATCGTATTTGTGTTCCAATTCCAAGCATAAAACTCAGAGTAGTAGTATCTCCTTCCTGTTTTTGAAGCAGTAATAGCAGTAGGGTCAAGAAAAAGAGTCGTAGGAAGCGTTGCAGGTGGTTGAATATCATACCTAAATACAGGAACCCCGACATAATCCACATCACCTGCCAATGGAACGAAACTTGGGTCCACTTTAGCACCTGTATCGCTACCAATAAAAATGATTTGTTGGAGGATTGCGCTATCGGTGTCTCCATGTTGCATGAAGAATACATAATCCCCGAAATTCAATTCTGTGAGGAAAAGTGTCCCTACTCCTGATAATGTTGCGCTTCCTGTGGTTTTGGTAATGCTTCCCGATATTTGAGTAAAAGGTTGAGCAAAATCAATTTCTTCGTAGCGAAGATTCATGGCTGAAAGAGGTATTTTGGTAAAAATCTGACCCGGAAGAGTCATCGGAGGAATAAATGCACTACCTACCATCTCTATTCACCTCAAGAATTGAATCCCTGTATTTGGAATCCAAGATTATTTTCAATTTCTTGAACATTGTCTGCTAAATTGGTTTGAGCCGATGAGGTGGAAACTGCATTCTTGTATGCACCTCCATTGGTGAATACAACACCCACATCCCATGTTTGACCACGCCTCACATAGATGTTGAATGGGGGAGTTCCTTGTTTCCCTAACCCCCCATCTTTATCCGAACTGCGAAACAAAGGTGGTTTCAAAGAGGATTGTGCTTGGGGTTGTGCAGGGAATGGAATCGCAGTTCCCGGCATCCCTATGGATTGGGTTCCATCAGGACTCACAAAGTATGCAGTATCATCCACCCTTGGTTGAAAGTAGGCTCTTGGTCCCGCAACCCCATTCTCAACAGGCAAGCCTCTAAATGTAGGGTTGGGATTCGCCTTTGTTCTCACTCCACAAGTATAGTATGTGGGTGTGATTGCGACTTCTTCTAAAACAATGAATGTGTTTCGCTTTTGCGTTTGCGAAGAAGTATTTCGATTTCCATTACTGCCTGAAAAACAGTCAATAGTTTTTCCTTCTTCACTTGTATTGACGGCAGTTGCAGTAGTTCCTGCCGTAGTGGTGGACTTACCTGCATCCCACAAGTAAGTTTGACTTCTGATAGGCATAGTGAAACATCATGCAATCAGATACATAAAGGATTCGCTTAGGAAGAGTTATCCTGAGCAATTGAAAATGAGGGGGAACCCCGCCCCCCGAAGAGGGCGAGGTAATTGTTGAGTTTGTCTTCACCTTAGCGGATTCAAGCACCATTCATAGGTGCGGCAGAAGCGGCACTCAGAAGGCTTCGCTTATACCAATCCACATTTCCGGGGTTCACGGTGATTCCCATTTCCAACAGTTTGTTAGCGATTAGGGAATCAGGGCCGTCATACAGAGTGTATTTGACGAAGCACTCGTTCTCTGCGGCACTAAATCCGTGTGTCGAGAAGAAGGTGTATCTTACATCAAAGGTCTGACCCGGTAGGACATACACAGTTGGGTGTAGGTTGAAGGAACTTTGGAAGTTCACAGTTCTTGGGTATGGGCTTGCCGCACCCGGAACACCATTGTTTGCGATGTTGTCAGGGTCGAGGAAGTATTCGGTGGTGTTGATTACAATCTGTGTGTAAGCCAATGGCCCGTAGTAAGATTCAGAAGTTGCACCCGAAAGTCCTCTGACAGAGGTTGTTGAAGAAGCACCTGTGGATTGAACACAGAAGTAAGATGGCGTTGCCGCAATCTCTTCAATAACAACGAACTGTGTTGCAGTTGTTTCAGCAGGTTTGGTGATGTTGTTTCCGAATCCACCGATAAAGATGGAAGTGGACTTACCTGCTTGGTTTGCAGTAAGAGCCTGTGAACCGCTTGAGGTTCTGCTACCCTTCCACTCATATACTTGACTTCTCATAGCCATCAAGCAACACCTCCGTTTCCGTTAGCAACCATGCGAGCCGCCCTGCTCTGTTGTTCAAGTAGGCTTCTCTTATACCAATCAACATTTGATGGGTTCACGGTGATTCCCATTTCCAACAGTTTGTTAGCGATTAGGGAATCAGGGCCGTCATACAGAGTGTATTTGACGAAACAAGCAACAGTAGTTGTTGCCGCCCTTGTTACGCTATCATTGTTTCCTGTAATTGCCGCATCAACCGCAGTATATAGAACTGAGTAGGTTTGACCCGGAAGCACATAGACTTCAGGGGTTAGGCTGAAGGAAGGAAGAATGTTGTCTCCCGTTACCAAAACGGTGCTTCCACCATCGCCTGTTCCTGTTCCACCATTTGAGGATGTTCCTCTTGGGTAAGGCGATGCGCTACCCGGAACACCTGCTTGGTCTGTTACATCAGGGTTTTGGAAGTAGTCAGTTGTGTTGATTCTGACTTGAACCGCACCGCCCGATGTTGGGGAGGTTGCGATATCCTCAATCACAACGAACTGAGTCGCAGTTGTCTCAGCAGGTTTTGTGATGTTCGTTCCAATTCCACCGATGAAAATATCGGTCTTGCTGTTCTGAGCGATTGACTTTGCAGAGGGGTCCACAGTTTGTCTGATAGTGGAAACCGAACCTCCGGGACCGTTGCCGCCCATATTTGTCCATTCATATACTTGACTTCTCATAGCCATATTATCTTTTCTCCTTTTTTCTCCTTTGTCCCTAAGGACATCTCTTAATTTAACTTTTATACTACTTAAGGGTTGTGGTATGCAACTCACCCCAAACCTTATGAATGATACCCTCATAGGATTGTTCATGCTCGGATATGCTTGCATCAACAAAGGGCTAAGAGAAGCCAAGAATCCTGTATTCACAAATCGAACAATGAGAAAGGCAACACTTGAGGAAAAAGGCTACGAATATCTTTCAGAAATTGTAATCCAAAATCTTCAAGACCTTCTCACAATACTTGAACACAATGAGAATATGGGGGCAAGGTTTTTCAGAATATCGTCAGAAATTTTCCCCTTCATTTCACACCCTGAACTTGGATACAACATCCAAGACTTACCTCAGAGCGAGATTATTTTGAATTTGCTCAAAGACATCGGCAACTATGCAACAGAACACAATCACCGACTGACTACACATCCCGGTCCCTTCAATGTTCTCGCATCTCCAAACCCCGATGTGATTCGCAAAACTGTTCTTGACCTTGAAGCCCATAGCACTATTTTCGACCTTATGGGATTCACACCCTCACACTACAACAAAATCAACATTCATGTTGGGGGGGCTTATGGCGAGCCAAAGGTTGCACTTACTCGATTCTGTGAGAACTTCAAATTGCTTTCACCCAACCTACAAGCCCGATTGACTGTGGAAAATGATGATAGAGCAAATTTGTATTCAGTCAAGGATTTGTATGAAGGAGTCTATCAAAAGGTCGGCATACCAATTGTATTTGATTATCACCACCACATTTTTTGCACAGGCGGATTAAGTGAGAAGGAAGCACTTGAGTTGGCGATTTCAACATGGCCGAATGATGTAGTTCCTGTGGTTCACTATTCAGAATCAAGGGAAATTCACAATGGAGGTGGCAAACCAACACCTGCACACTCCGATATTGTGTATGGCCCGATGAAAACCTACGGCCATGACATTCACATTATGGTTGAAGCCAAACACAAGGAATTGGCATTACTGTATCTTGTAATCGAGGATACAATCGAAGAAGATTTACCACCCATCAATCGTTAGGTGTGGGAAAGATTAATAAGTGATGCCCCCATAGGAGGCACATGAACCCCCAACTTGTGAATTTGAATTTCAACGAAATGTGCAAATCAATTAAAACATGGAGGAACCATGTAAAGGAAGAGTATTACGAAAGGCACAAAAATACTTCCGACCCGTTCAAGAAGACAATCTGCTTAATTTTGGAAACTTACAAGCATCAGCCACCATTTATGAAATCGGTTTTGGCTTCAATTCATGCCGACATCTATGTGCCTATGGCAAATGGTCAAAGCATTGACCCTACTGTTCTCAATCAAAAGAGGTTTTGAGGTAGTTTCACATACAATTCCTTAGCACACAAGCACCGCTAACAAGAAGACCTGCACCAACTAATTGTTGTGCGCCAACTTCTCTGCCCATGATTGTGAAACTAAAGGAAGGTAGGAAATTCAATACAGGCTGAGGTGCGGTCAAAATCAGGTGAAGTCCACCGACTGCTGAAAGCACACCAACAAGGCATTGTCCTCTTTTCTCTTCAAAATACATACACATTCTGTCAATCATTTTTCATCATCTCACATACAGTTCCTAAGAACACAAGCCCCACTAACGAAAAGTCCTGCACCAACTAATTGTTGTGCGCCAACTTCTCTGCCGCCCAAGAACGGAATAATAGCAGGAATATCAAAATTAAACGCAGGAAGGAAGTTTAGAACCTTCTGCGGAGCAGTCAGCATCAAATGAAGTCCACCGACTGCGGAAAGGACACCGACAAGACATTGGCCTTGTCTCTCAGCGAAATACATACACATTCTATTAAACATCACAAATCACCTCATTGTCCGACAACGGAACCAACGCCCTCCACCATGCTAAAGTTGTATCCGACATTTGTTGCAGTATTCTTGTGTGTGATTCCTTCAGCAGAACCATACCATTGTGTTACTGAACCTGTCATAGGCATGACTTGACCTGCTCGAACTGCCGCATCATAAATTGGAAGTGCGACAGGAGTTGCAGAACCACTCCATGAAGGAGTTCCGCCCATAGTGGTGTCAGTCATTGTTGGATTGTATGCAGTTGCATCATAATCAGGAACATAATCGTAAGACTCATCCTCTTCAGCAGTCAAGATTCCGATAACTCTGCCATCTCCGACATAGCCCGGTTGGTCTTGTGCGCCAATGCCATCTTCCATGTCTTCAGCCTGAAGGCCGATAACTCTGCCATCGCCTGTGTAGCCGACTACATCTGCATCTTCAGTTGCGAGGTCGAAAGTAGGAAGGCTGAAAGAGGCAAGCAACTTTCCAAGATTTGCACCTGCAATTACAATACCTGCAACTTGCGTCATGCTTCTAAATTCGTTTCTCTTTACTCTGCCTGACAACCCGTATCCGTAAATACCTGCTCCAAGTAGGAATCCTACCAAAGGAGTAAGTTGTTCTGAGTATGGCAAGAAATTCAAGGACACCTTAGAAGCGTATAAGCCTCCAACGGATGCACCAACAACCAATCCTGCAATACCTCCATACAGTTGTGTGTTTTTCGCTTGGGAAACTGCCACATCGGGCAAATCCTTAATATCTTCAATGACCTGCATTTTTTCTCACCGTCTATTTCATTACTTTTCCGTTCCGATACTTAAAGATGACGCTTAGAAGCGACCTCCAATTTGTGCAGTTGTCTGCTGAGTAAGCATCGGAGAATTGTTGCCAAGAGGCAATTGTGTGAAATGCCCAATCGGTCCCTCTTTGGTCATGGGGTTGGAAACAGGAATCATTGTTTCAACAGTAGGAGTCCAAACTCTGCCGAACTCATTCGCTGACATTCCTAATTTTTGGCTTTCAACAACTGCCGCCTTGATAGTTCCGTTTTCAGAAGCAGTCGCAACTTTAGTTCCTGTAAGTTGCCCACCCTTTTGAAGGTCGGAATGAACCGCATGAATCTCGAATTGTCTTCCGTAATTTGAAACCAATGAGTGTGAAACTTCTTGCATTGGAGTTCTCTTCAAGGCATTTAGAATCGAAAGGTCGAGATTCATACCGCAACATTAATCCTTCTGATACTTAAGGATATCGCTTTCAACTCTGATAAAAAGCAAGAGTTCTGAAATTGTGAAGATGGCCCAATACGACTCGCAGGGTTCGGTGAGTGAGTTGTTCGTATCCATTACATTCACCAATATAGTGTGCATATTCGGGCAACTCAACAGAGATTTTTTCTAAAGTGGTGAGGTAATTTTTAGTTCCGCTAATTGGTGGCGAATCCCATCTGCACATTTTGGTAATCCAAATTGAATCATCATAATGAAGTGCAGTTATTTTGAAAGCATAGGTTTCTCCTGTGTAAATGCTTGAGTTGAAAAAAATCATGTCGAGAGAATTCTTCAGCAACCTCTCAGGATTCATCCCTGCGAGGCTTATGAAATCATAAATGCTCATCCATTCCTTTTGATAGAAAACAAATGGACTGTTGATTGGAGGTTTTTCTTCTATCCAACTCAAAATGCCCTCACCCCTTCATAGTCGGGTGCGGAACCTGATTTGTTGATTAATCCAAGCATCCACCCCTCAATCACTTCCCGAATGAATCCCATGTCTATTTCATCTCCTGCATAGTATCTCCAACCATGAGGATATTTGAATCCATCTTCATGTGAAAGTAGTTGTATGTGTGCTTCATTTTTAGATTTCGATGAGGGGGGATTTTTGTAGGTTCCAATTTTCTTCACCCCTCGGATGTAAGCATCATCACCAATTACTGAAACATAAACAAACAAGAGTGCAGTTCCCACCCCACCCGTAGCGACCTTTGAATTGGTGAACGCCACCAACATTTTTTCTTCAACTTTGTTTTGAATAAATTGCGAAAAAAGTTTAGGCATCTTAGAGGCAAATTCGTTTTCGCTTACCCACTCATCTTTGCTACCCACATAAAACACAGGATACCCTAATGGAAGTTGAGTAATTCCATATTTAGTCGTCATTTATTCTCCCCCGATAGTTCTTCAGATAGTGATATTCAATTGCTACTTCATTCAAAACATCTCGTAGGGTTTTGTAATCTCCCTTGAGATACATGGATTCTCCATACCCAAGAACTATTTCAAGATATTGGGTGTCAGCCATCAAAGCATCAACGATATCATTCGCATTGAGAATTTCATCCTTTTCAAATATCCCATAATACATCAAAGTATCCACAAAGATTGCTTCTTCATAAAATCTGAGTTCAACACTCAGAATTCTAATCTTTGATTTCGACAGTTTATTTCCAACGGGGGAAAGGAAAAATAGCGTCAGTTTATCTCCTGCATAATTCTGACTTTTTTTGGCTCGATAACCGTGAACAATCGAGTGAAGTTCAGAGTATTGTTCAAAGTCCATCCATGTTGCTCCGAATCCTTCAGGATAAACCAACGGAACATCAGATGGAATTTTTATCTCTTCTGCCATCCATTCACCTCGACCTCGTAGCAAAGGCAAAGGCAAGAGCAAGGGCAACTAAGCCCCCCATCTTATACACATCGTTGGAAACTATTCGGTTTCCACTCTCTTCACTTCCATAGAGGCCACTTGAGATGTTATCTTGGACTTCTTCGATATTGCCGGGAATATAATCAGCAACATCTCTCAATGGAGCCTTTGCCAACATAGTTCTCATTTCTCCAAGACTCATACCTGAGCAGTTGTAATTTTTGTAAGCGTATGCAGTCAAACCAATGATAACTTTCCAAGCATCTTCTCGATATCCTTCCACACGCATCCTTGCCATAAATCTTGATGCAGTTTTCGCACCCTCAGAATCACCAAACAAGGCTTGTTCAAGTTCAGAAAACCCTACGCAAACACCTCTTTGCTCCATACCCTGTGGCTCAGGTGCAGGTAAATCAATATCTAAAATTGGAGCCTCCTGAACAAAAGGCTCATTCTCCCCCGCACAATCCGAGCAAAATGTGTTGGTTTCACCCTCGGCTTCAAATGTATTACCACAAGAAGAACAATCAGACTCCATAAGATAGAGTGTATCGTTCCGTCATTTAAGGTTGTCGGTATCTCCACGCCCTTTTCGAGGGCAGTTCGACCTTGAATCCGTCTTCATCTCGCTTCACAGTCCAAGCAGAAATAATTCTTGCTTTCCGACTCACCACATAGAAGATGTCAAACTGTTCATCTGAACTCCTATCAACCAAAACTACATCTCGCACATATCTGCCATCCTTCGGTGCGCTGAAACTGATTAAATTTTCGAGATTGCTCAACAGAATAAATTGTTGTAAGTCCAACTTGGGTATCTTGGATTGAAACCGTTTCATGTTTTTGTCAAAACCAACACCCAAAGATACAAGCCGTTCCTTTTCAACACCCTCAACTTCGTGGGGGTAGCCTCCTTGTATTTTGAATGTGTTGCTTGCTTTCAATGGTTTCTTAGGGCTTGCCATGCTTTGCACTTGTTGGTTAAAGGCATGAAGTTCATCACCAATCCATTCAGGAAATCCTTTGGCGGCATGATACAAATCAATCTTTTGAAGCACTTCTTTGATTTCGGTATCTCTGAGTTCTCCAATGAGTTCGTTGATGTGCAATTCAAAATCATGAATTGAATCAAATGTCTTTGACTCCATAGGTTGAAACGGCTTCTCCACCTATTTAAGGATTTTCTTGTTGTTTTCACTTTGATTAGGAAAATGATTCTCCACACCCACATGATGATTGAGCGTTAGGATTGTTGATTTTGAATCCGCCACCCATGAGTTTATCTTCATAGTCAATCTCAATTCCATCCAACAAATGACTCACTACATTCGGAACCAAAACATTCACCCCACCAACCTGTAATTCTTGACAATCAAACATAATTTCTTCCACTATTTGAAGGTCATAAACATAACCTGAACACCCTCCTGATGAAACACCCACAAGAAGCGACATATCTTCATCATCGCCAAAGGCATCGGCAAGCATTTGTTGTGCTTTATCTGTAATCGTTAAATTAACCGACACTACTTTCGGTTGCTCTAAAACAACGGGGCTTGCACTTTGACAAGTTCCACAGTCCATAGGGAGTCTGAGGTCAGACTACTATTTAAGAATTGTTGTTGTTTCCAAGTAAGCGACCTGCGATAGCGGCTACTCCGAAAGCGGCAACTCGGAAAGCAGTTAATCCTGCGATGAATCCGAAACCAACTTTTGCTGATTCTTTCAAGTCCATGTCGGCTTCCAACTTCATTTTCTTTGCCGCTTCTTCGGGCGAGATGTTCATATCCTTCATCATCTTTCTTGGTGAATGTGGTTTGCCTGACATAGTTCTGACCTTTCCTTTCACGCTATGCTCAGGATGGTCAGCCTTAAAAGATTCTCCATTCCTAACAAGGTCTTGATGTGCAATAGAGTAGCCATCTAAACCACCAACAACTTTAGTATCAACGAAATCATCACTTCTTTGATAGCCAATTTCCTTAGCCCTTTCTTTCAATTCCTTTTGAGAATCGGCTTCAATCTCAACGCCATCAAGATTTTGAATCATGTTCCTCTCAATGCTGACTTCATATTCTGCATAGAAAGATTCATCTCCCATGTATTCAGCATAATCTTTTTTGAACATATCTTGTAGTTTCTTTTCACACCGTTCTTCGTCTTCAGCGTATTGGCAATACAAACTGATAATTGTGTAAAAGTTTTCACCGTCTATCTCTCCGTCATGAAAGGCTTGAGGTTCTTGACCTAAAGTGTAAAATGTTCCCCTACTGATTTGATTATCAATATCGTTTCGAGCCGCCCTTAAAATTTCCTCATCAGTCATGTAATCTTCAGCCTCAAACTCTTCAGCCGATGCAACCATTCTTTGTTGATTCATCATTTTTCTCATTCTTCGCATTTTGGCATCTCTTTGACTGTTTCTCATTCCTTGAGGTCGCCTTCTTGCACCTCTTCGATAAGTTCTTGCTTCAAAGGTTTCAGCATCCTTGCCTCTCAACCGATAATCTCTCATAAATTCCTCTTTGGTGTAGTCATCGTCAAAGTAGTAGTATTGAGTGAGAGTTCTTCCATCTCTTTTGTAGGTTTCTTTCATGTTTTTCGCAAAGAAGTTTGCCACATCTTCACCTTCATCTTCATAGATGTTAAAGTATTCCACAAGCCCCTCGTAGCCTCCAAAAGCATCATTCAATTTATTCACATATCGCTTTAGTTCTGAAGCAGATATGTCGTTGTATCTGACGGCATCAACAAATGTGGCTTGGTCAAGATAGCCAAGCATAAACATTACGGTGTAGTCCGAGATTCCTGTTGCTTCAAAATCTTCAGCACCCTTACATCCACAATGGTTGCACATCTTATTCACCCCTACCCATAAATGCACCTACTAAGGTTGCACCTGCAAGTAGGGCGATTTGGAATCCAAGAATACCTGCACCAAATCCAAATCCGATTTTTGCAGATTCCTTCACAGAAAGGTCTTCAGCCCCATAAGCACTTCTTCCACCATAACCATGTTGCCCTCTCATTGGCGCATCTATGTTTAATCTTTCCATTTGTCCTGTTTTCAGCATCCCACTTTTGCCCAAGTAAGACCTCATTCGAGATTCTGTTTCGGCTATCTTCGCATCAATGTAGGAATAATAATCGCCTCTCTCTATTGCCCCCATTTGCATCAAAGAAAGTGCATTTGTGCTTGCTTTTTCCATGTGTTCAAAGAAATGTTGTGCTTCATCAAACAAACTATCATTCATTCCATCAGCCTCAAAAGATTCAGCCGATTTCTTTTTCTTCATTCCTGCCTTAGCCTTTCGCTCCATGCCTCGCTTGCCATATTTGGCAACTCCAACTTTGTAAGCAGTAGCCTTGCCGATTTTTTCTGCTTCTTCCTTGCTCATGCCTTTCTTTTCGTATTGCTCGGCAATCTCATCAGAAAGTTCATCAAACTTGGATTCTGCACTCAAAGATTCTGCTTGAGCAGTTTCACCCTCAGGAATGAATGGCTCATGCTCTCCTGCACAATGAGATTCAAAATCTTCAGCACCTCGGCATCCACAAGTGTTGCACATTTCGATTTCACCTCTTTGCGAATTGATATCCTGCAATTGCCGCAACTGCAACAACAATAGCGGAAGCAGTTCCGCCACCGATTCTGAATCCTGCCTTGCCTGTAAGTTCTCTCACAGTATCCACAATATCAGTTTCAGCACCGTAGTTCACTTCAACGCTTGGATTAACATTCATTTCTTCTCTTGCCGCAGGGTTGATTCCTACAAGGTTGCCGACATTGAATGCCTCATCAACACTTGGGTTTGAGGTTGGAACAATGCCTTCATCACTTACGCTGACCTTTGCACCACCGCCATAGAAAGCATCAAGAGAGCCTTCATTGACCATGTTTGCATCGGTTTGCTCAACGGCTTCTTCGTTAGCCTCAAAGGTTTCAGCACCTTTGCTTTCTCGGTGAGTTCTGATTCCCTTAGCAACTGCATTACCTACGGCTCTTTCCCAATCGGAAATCACACCGTCTTTGTTTCTATCTGCCTTTGCTTCATCGAAATCAGGGTCATCACCTGTGGTTCTGCTTGCTCGACTTGCGCCTCTTCGAGACTTCCTCGCAAACCTTCCTCTTGAATCTCGGTTGTAAGTTCTCTCTGCATCAAATCCTTCAGCGTTTGAACCGAGAGGGTCATATTGACCATCAGCAGTAATGTTGCCAAAGTTTCGACCATCACCATCAGGGAAGAATTCTCCATGAGCATCCATAGTCATAACATCATCGTATTTTCGACCCATCTTGGAGTGCATCTTATCCATAGCGGAGGCTTCATCTCTCCTATCCTTCATGGATTGAGAATGTCGGCCTCTGTGCCTCATTCCAAGTGATTCATCCATCTTGTCGTCATAACCTTGAGCATCTTTCATATCTCTGTTCTTCATTCTTTCTCGCCTCAATTCATCTTGAGAAATCATGTGCATATCAGGAATCAGGTTGCCTAAAATGCCCTCTGCTCGCATTCTGCTCATTCTTCTCATTCTTCGTAAATCGCCTGATAAAGAATTATCCATTTCAGCACCATAGATATCTTCGGCTCCTTCAACAACAGTAGGATTAATTCGGTTCAATTCTCCACTCATGGAACTCACTAATTGTTGAGTTCAGCATTCTGATACTTAAAGGTGTTGGAAATCTAAAATCCTTCTTCTTCCATAAGATACGACTTTGCTCGCTCAACCAATTTCTCTCTTGCCTCGCTCTTTTCATCGCCTGAGCCAAATGTGCTGATTCTTGAAATCTTGCCATCACTCAATTCAAATACAACATCCCCGAAAGACATCCACTTGCCATCTTCCCTTCTTTCAGGAGGTATCGAATAACCTACATTCACACTAACGACTTCAAAATCTTCTTCAGCACCAAATTGTTTCATCATTTTTTCAACCTGTTCATCTGTCAAATACCGAAGACCGTCTTCCATCCATTCTGTATCACTATAATTTTTCATAGCGTATTCATATTCCTCATCACCCATCGTATCAGTCCACGATTTGCCCTTTTCAACCAAAATATCAAGTTTTCCTTTTTTCTTCAAGGATTCATACAATTGTTTTCTCATGCTTACTTGTTCATCGGATAGGTAATCTCCACCATGAGTTTGTAAATCGTCAAGGATTGGTTCTTCCGCACCCAAATGAAGAACCCTGTTTGCCCTCACATTATCACGGAATGGTTTTGTCCGAATGCTTCCCTCTCTAATCCCTGCATAAAGTCTGTTTATCAATTGATTGCCTTGTTTTGTTGATAAATTATTGATAATAGTAAAGAGCATATCTAAGGAAGTCAAATCCTTTAATGAATCTGCAACGAAATCAATTTTTCTTGCCCTTGACATATTTTCTAACGGCTCTCCATATCTATGTCGCAAATAGGATTCTTCATCTTCAGCCTCAAATCCTTCAGCCCCAAACTCTTCATTCCATGTTTCGGTCAAACCCAATCCTTGTTCAAGGGCTTTCATTAAATCAGCATGGCTATCACCATATCGGATTCTCTCATCCAATGTTGAAAGAACATCATTTTGGATTTGGTATGCGTTAAGAATCTTAGGGGCATCCGCTATGAGTTTTTTATCAGCCATCATCCTGTTAAACTCGGCTTCGCTCATGTCCTCCCAATTTTGAGTAGGGTGAACCATAGCGATTGTTCGGGGTATGCTTTCATCATGCTCTTGCCATACGCCTTGTGAATCCTCACTATTTGTTTCCCAATCGCCTTTTGTGTGTCCGTCATAATCTCCTATGTTTATCATCCAATCATCATAGGTTTCAGCCCCAAAATAATGACTTTGATTTCCACCTCTCCAATTTTGGGTGAAGGAATTCGGTCTTACTTTTCGATTTCTTGAGGGTTTCTTGATACTGTCAATCTGAGCATTGATTTTTTCACAATACCAAATATAACTCATTTTAGTGGGGTGATTCCCATGCCCTATTTGAACCCAATCACAATCCACTTCTTCAGCAGAGAACTCTTCAGCCCCAAACAATTCAGCATAAACTTCAGCAAAGGTCATGTTGTCTCTTCTTCGTTGTTCTTCAAGTTTTCGGGCAGTTTCCTCTCTATGAATCTTCATATTTCTGACGATTTTATTGCCTCTTTGTTTGAGTGATTTATCTCCACCGTATCTGAAAGGATATTTCCATGCAATCGGATTCAATTTGACGGTGTATGCCTTCAAACTTTCAATTCTTCCTGAACCTTCTGAGGTGGAGATTATTCCCTTATCAATCAATTTTTGAACAAGTTGCGGTTTGAAACCATCATACCCCTTTCTATCGGTTTTGACATAAGCATCTCTCCCACCCCCGTTAAAGGCAGAAACCTTGAGGTAATCCAAAAGTTTCAATTGGTTTTTTGTCAATTGTGGCTTAGGTGCTTCAAACTCTTCAGCATCATAATCAAGACCCTTCATGTTGAAGAAATCTTCATCTTGGCTTAAGTCTTCCACTTCCTTTTCTTCGGTTTCAATTCCGAGATAAGCCTTGATGTTCGGCATGGAATCCTCCATATCAACAATGATGTTTTTCACTACAAGGTCAGCAGGTCTTCGACTTCTTTCCGAAGCCCTAACTCGCATAAATCTTGGAGCAGGAGCATTCATCATATACGCTCTCTGCAAAATCCTATCAACGCCCTCTTGTCGCCCCTGAACGGATAGAAGACCGCTTCTTGCATCGTAGTCAATGCTCGTAGGTGTAAATCCAACATTATCTTTCTCGCCCTTCACATAGAAGTAAGCGGCAGGAAGTGATTTGGTTCCCTCAATAGGTTTATCGCCAATAATCCAAGCATTGTCGTAAAATTGCGATTCTTTTGATTTCGATTTAGGGTCGTAAGTCCAAAACTTTCCTAAATCAACATAAGCGGAACTGACTTCGGCCACATTCAAACCCTCCGAATCATGAATCTCCCGCCACCATTCCTTGCGAGTGCTTGGAAAGTAGTGTCGGAAACAGGAGTTAGGTGGTATCCTCGCCTCCACTCTTCAAAACTCATGGTTTTAGAACCGTCAGTATAGGAGGTGTTGATATCGGGACCAAGATTATCTGTGGAAAGATAAACGGTTGATAACCGAGCAAAATCTCCTGTTCGGTTGGAAGGATAATCAGGTCTTTGTGGGTATGCACCGTTCACAGTCATACCAACATCAGGTGTTAATTCACAAGGCGCACCCAACATTTGTGGGTAGTTGTAAGCCATTGGAACTTGATTGGAAGGCAAGGCTTGTTGTCCTACTGCATTCGCTTGAAAATCTTCTGCACTCAAAGTAGTGCCATAGGCTTCTGCCGCTTGAATCTCATAATCAATAACGCCCGGTCCAAATGCAGTCATGTTCAAAGTTCTCGAAGCATTCTGTGAAACAAGTTCGTAAGAGCCAACGAAAGCAGGGTCGAAACTCTGTGGATAAACGCCTAAAGTGGTTCCTGTTTTTTCAATGGAAAGTTCTTCAAGTTCAGAAGGTCTGATTGAATTAACTGCGGAAGTAATTCTATTCCACAAGGTATTGTTTCCTCGCTCATCTTCAGCAGACATAACAGTTTTGTTGCCATCAACGAATTTCACATAGCGCAATCCGCCTCCGACACCAAGTAGTGCCGCATAAAAAATTTGCTTTAGCGATACCATAATTTCACATCTTCCATTCTGATACTTAAGGCTATCGGAGTTTTCTCTTTCCGAAATAGTAGGATGACACTCCAACGATTAGGAACATTCCCATGATTTTTGGATTATCCAAAGCGAATCTTAGTGAGTTCTCGAAAAAGGCAGTAGCCCTTGAAACGATTTCTTCAGTTGCAGATTGTGGTTCTGCTTCAAACGCAGACGGCTCGATGGTTTCAAGGTCTGCATCAACGGTAGTTTCGGGTTCAGGTTCCGCAGGAGGCTCATAGAATGGTGAAGCCTCTGCTGAGATACCCAATTGTTGTGGGGTCAAATCGCCAAATCCAACAGGAACAGGCATGGGGGCATCCATATCCATCTGTGAATACATCAATAATCAACTCCTGCTTCTTTCAGATATGCGAAAGCAGAAATGCCACCGCAAGCGATAACGATTGGGCCAAGAGTCATGCCAACAATGTTTGACTCGCCTCGAATGATGTATGGAAGTGAGTGTGCAGTTTCCAAAACTCCGATTCCCATCATGGCAAGTGCAATTGTGTAGCCGACTTTGTGAATCATTTTGGTTTCAGTTTCGTAGTATTTCTTTGGTATCGCTAATGGGTTCATGTTATTGTCCTCCTAATTTTTTTCCGATGGCGGTTCCTGCAATTACGGAACCTGCAAATACCATCAATTTGCCGATGGCTCCTAATGGGTTCAGTTCTTCAAATGGTTGTGAGAAGGTATCAATGCCTTTAGCCTCAAAAGATTCTGCTTGTAAATCATAATCGTATTCCACCTTGACTGTCTCTTGAGTAATCTCTCCATCTAAATCATCTTCAACATCTATTTCAAACTCTGTATCTCCATATCCTGAATCTGAACCTCTCTCCACTTCTCTTTCAACTAATCCCTCCACCTCATCAAAAATTTCACCTCCATCTATGTCATCTTCATTTGGGTGTGGGTGAGGGTCGGTTTTCCAATTAATATCCACACCCACATACCTTTCCACTTGAATTTCATCGTAGCCTTCAGCCCCAAGCCTCACCATGAAATCTCCCCCATCATGGTTAATCGGGTCTTCAATAAAAGCCCTTAAGCGAGCCATAACATCTTGTATTTGGTATCTTTCGGCTCTCAATCTTGTTTTTGTGTCTTGATTGTTGGTAGCCAAAATCTGTTTTCGGTTAGCCTCCAACAAACGATTTAGGGCTTGAAGTTTATCAATTGTGGCTTCAATAAATGAATCATCAACAGTTCTGAGGTTTCCTTGCCTATCGTATATCTCAGCCTCTAAATACTTGGAGTAGGGAGGCTTAAGAAACATCTCGCCCGCCCTTCCATAAACCATTTCATAAAAAAACTCCAAAGAATTGAGGGGCTTCTCATATTCCATAGAGTAGTCAAAACTCTTTCCTTTGTAGTAGTTTTGAGTGGCATCCCGAACATCATTCAAAACAAAGTAGCCTTCTCCAACTTCTTCAAGAGCCTGTTTGTCATAAGTTCCAACGAGGGAGTAGTGATAAACTTCAACACCGCCATCTTGACCTGCTAATTCAATTTCATAATCAACAGTCCCATTTCCCGAAACAACTTTCCCCAACTTCCTTAACTTATCAACATTCTTCAAAGGAATGCTTTGCTCTTTGAATAATCTATGCAACATTCCTTTTCCATCTTCAGCCCCAAATTCTTCAGCGTAATACTCTCGGTCAATAATTCCATATTGGTTCCCGATAGCATCCACAAACCTGAATCCATCGAGATTTAATTCGTATTCACCTTTCAGGTTTCGCAAAAAATCCAAAAATGTTCTTTGATTGCGATTATCCATTCGTAAGTTATGGTTGTTGTCATAGTTTATCAAGCCGAAATTTTCATCACCATATCTTCTTTCTGCCCCAAACTCTTCAGCCCCCCTTCTATATTGAGTATCAGCATCATGTTTGTGAAGTAATTTTGTCAATAGATGCCCCACCTCCTGTCTTTGTCTGCTTGTGGAGTTATCAATCAAATACAAATCTCTCACCGCAATAATCGGTTGAACTAAAACTTCATTTTTCAGCCCTCTAATTTTTTGCACGATGAATCCATCAACAAAATAATAGTCCTTACCACCTAATCTTCCCAAAAATACCGCCCCCCGATTTGGGTAGCCACCTTGATTCCCAAACCATTCGGGTTCATATCGGTATGCAATAGTTCCATTCTCATTGAACCTCGCTTCAAAGGTTTCATTTTCAGCAGACAAGAAACTCGGCATAGCCATGTGTGGATTAGGAGCATTATCCTGAAGCCATCTGTTCACATCTTGATATAGCAATTCATGAACTTTTCCCATCTCTAATTGCCTTTGAATATGATAAGGTAATTCAAAAAAATCCTGTGCATTACCTCCTTTTTCAATGTAGTTTTCTAAAATCTTGATTTTTGGAGCAGGGATTCCCTTGTAGCCTTTGGCTTCAAATTCTTCTGCATCTCGACATCCACAAGTGTTGCACATTTCTCATCACTCTCGCTTTCTCATTTCACTTACAGTAAAGGCTCCAAACACCAATGCAAGGAAGCCCAACTGAGCGTATTTGAATCCCTTTGGAACTTCTATTTTTCTTCGGTATGCGGCAAGTCCGATTGGGGATGGAATCATACCCATTCTTTCATAGTGTCTTTTCATGCCTCTTCGAGCATAATCTCTTTTTGAGTCTCGCTTCATGCCTGTAAATTCTGAAGCAAGTTCTTCAGCATCTAATTCGGTATGCTCCCCGATTTCATCAACCACCATATCTTCAAAGTCCTCTTCGTCAGCAGGGAAAAAGCCCTCATTATTTGCACCTTCAAACCGAGTTGAAAGTCCTCTTAAATATCGCTTCGCACCATCGTATTTGATTTCAGCCTCAAAATCTTCAGCATCTAATCCTCTGTGGAATCTTCGATTTACTTCCAAAAGTTGTGTTGGAGTCCATGTAAAAGATAATTTTGTGTAAATTGAACCTGACTGAACCGAAGTATTCAGAATAAGTCTGATTCCTTGTTGGAATAAGTTTGTGTAGTTGCCTCTGCTACTGTAAAAGGAATCTTCCATTTCGGCATCTTTCATACATGATTCCATGTCTAAGAAATATCCAAAAATAGTTTGCCTTGTCTCGTATGGATTTATTTCACCACCACTAAAAAATTCTTCTTTCAGTTCTTTCACATAGACAGTCATTATTCATCACCCTTCCCTTTCATTCTCATCGCAGTTAATCCCACAAGGGCAACCGCCACAACACCTCCACCAATCGCAAGGTTTTTAGGTGAGAAACGAGATTCCGTTTTTTCAGGAGGTTGTTCTGCATTTTCCTGCGGCTTAGGAGTTGGAATAAATGGATTCGATGTGGAATAAGTCAAGTCCTCTCCACACACTTTTTCGGTTGGGTGCAAATCACTTCGGCATTCTTGCCAAGAAGCACAATCACCGTCATCTTCACAGATTGGTAAGCATTGACCATCAACGCAAACTTTTCCATCAGGGCAATCATCATCATTGGTGCAAGTTTCAGGAGCCTTGAATGTTTCAGATTTCTTCAACAACCTTTCAGTCAGTTTGTATCCAAACACCGCAGAGAAAAGAAGAACTGCTACGCCTCCGTAAGCCATTACTTCTTTATCACTTGGCACATATTCATCGCCAATGTATTCACCTGCAAATTCATAATCCATCATGACATCATCATCATCGTCAAATTCTTCTTGCATGGGGTCTTGAATAACGCCTAAGCCTACAAGCGATGATTCGTTCCATCCATCATCCCAACCTGAAAAGAACTGCAAGTATCGGCTTGAATTGTTTTCAATTTCCTGCATCAGTTCATCAGGAGTAATGTCGTAAGTAATCATGTATTCAGTATCAACGCCTGAGTAGTAGTCTTCTTTGGTTGAATCAGGCATCCACATGGTTTTAGCCGCATTTCGACCTTCGGCAAACGGAGTGGATTCAGCACCGAGAGTTTCGGCAAAGTAAGACCCTGAACTTTCAGAGTATTCAACAGCATCCACATCAAGTAAATCTGTATCAACGATTTGAGGTGATTTCAGTTCACCATAAGCATAAATGTCTCTCGTAGTTCCATCCTCGAATTCAACTTTTGTGGATGAAGCCGCTTCAATTTCGCTCAATTGTCGAACATAATTTTCAGGGTTTGATTCGACTTCCGATTTGATGTCTTCTTTGATTTCTTCTTTGGCTCTTTCTAAGTTTTCCAGATTTTTTGAATAGGGAACAATGTCCTCATCATCTATTTCCACAACATAATCTTGCAGAATTGTTTCTCTGTCGTATCTTTTGGTTGTCTTATCTCTCTCATATTCAATTGAACCTTTCATTTCAGACTCAAACTCTTCAGCCCCCATCATCCTCAATAAAACTTGATTTCGGATTCCTATTGGAATTGAATTTACTCTTCTTTCATATTCTCTCATGGTGCTTTCAGCCATGTGCAAGCGATATTGAACTTCATCACTAATTGATTTTAAGTCGTTGTATTGTGTGTTGTAAATGTTAAGATAATCATTAGTTTGAAAGTCAAATTCCCCCTCATTCAACCTTCTTTCCATTTCAGTTCTGTTTCTTAAGGCCATTTCTAATGGTGATGCAATCCGACTTTCTATTCTTTTCAAACCTTTGATTTGTCTTATACTATCTTGAAGCAAAGCATGATAATAGATGAACTCTTCAATTTGTTCTTTAACATCCGTTTCAGAATCAAAAGTAATTTTTTGACCTCTTGAGTTGGTGTAGTCGTTCAGCATTACATCTTCCATACTACCTTGATATACTATGTTGTAAGGTCTGAAGAAAGGTTCATCCATAGGGTTCCCGAAATCATCATAGTGGTGATGTCGAAGTGTAACGAATACCTTGTCTCCTGCATTTGTGATGTTCACTACTTTCCCTTCATATTCATCAGCATTTTCAGCCCCAAACTCTTCAGCATCAAAAATCAAATATCCATCTTCAAAATCTCCGTTATCGTAGGCTTTTTTGAGGAATTTCAATGCCTCCATTTGTGTATTGAAGCCATAACTCATTGACCTATTATATGGTTTCATAGTATTCCTAAGTATTCCATAGTCAAAACTTGCTTCACTAAATATCCACCCTTCTTTCCAATTCCACCCTTCCATGTCATGTCTTTTTTCATAAGGAATAATTTGTGTTTCATACATAAGGACTACAAATGCCCCGTCTTTGAGAGTTTCATCGGTAATTCGGTAAGTATATTTGTCTAATTTTTTAACATCAAAACCTTCAATAATTTTTGTTGAACCCTTCCTCATGCCCCGAAAAGCATCTTCGGCTTCAAATCCTTCAGCCCCCTTACATCCACAAGTATTGCACATCAGATTCCACCTCCAAGATTACTTCTCAGAATTGTTCTGATTTGTTGATTACCAAAATAAGGTGAATAAGCCATAGGGTCGGCTACTCCTGCTTCATTGTCTAAATCTTGAGTTTGATATCCATCAGGGTCGAAAATCGGATTGATTAGAAGCGGGTTATACACCGCACTTCTCGGCTTACAAGTTCTGCAACCACCATCAAGAATCACAAATGAATCGGGTGGTGGGGCTTCTTTCACTTCTTTTTTGGAACCACAACCGCAATCCCCTGAAGCGGCTTTTTCAAGCATTCGAGATTCTCTTAGTTTTCCAAATGTAAAGCCACCTACACCTACGATAATTCCAATCATGGAAACTTGAAATAGACTCAGATTTTTCAAAGTGGAGACTACCATGAATTTTACTCAGCGTTTCCGACACTTAAAGATATCGCATCAAATCAATGTAAGGAGTAATTGTGAAAAATCATCATCTCCCAACATCTGCATCTGATTCTCTTCAGTTTTAGTCCACTTGCCTGACTCTAAATTCAAGAACCAAGTAATCTTTTCATAATTGAGGAACCTCAATTGTTCAGTTGCCATAAATGGCTTTCCGATAGGCCGAATCATTTCCCAAATCATTACGGATTTGGTGTTAGATTTTCTCTTGGCAGGGTAGGGAACTCTATGATGTTTCAATGTTGAACTACCTACCGTTTTCAAAGGCCGAGTTTCAAGAATTCTGACATAGCCCTCATCAGGCTTGTATTCTTTCCACAGATAAACATCATCATTCGAGTCCAAGAGAATGTATCCTTCATCTCCACCTTTGAAGCCTTGTGGAACCATTGTGTAAGGCCAATATCGAGTATCAGTTGCAGGAGGAACAACCTTTGCAGGAGGATTGAATTTGAAAGCGAAACCATACTTTGTTTGCGATAGCACAGTCGGTTTCAGACCCACATTTTTCAAGTATTGATGATATCTCCTTGCTCTTTTTTCGTCAATTACAATCACACCAATCCTTCCATCCGACAAAGGACTTAAATACTTGTAGGAATTTATCTCCATTTCCTCAAGGATTGATTGTAGTGGACTCAAACCATTGGCTTCAAATTCCTCTGAAGCATAGGGGGCAAATCTGCCTCTTGAATCTCTAATGGTGTGTTGTCCTCTCTTATCCACACCCACAAACCTTTTCCTTTCGTTGTCTTTACACACTACTTTGCTCCATTGACCTTCTCTTTCGATTCGGTCTTGAATGTGGTTGGCTATTTTCAAAGCAACTTCTTCGTTAGTGTTATCTGCTTTTGGAATCAAGATGCTTTGAATCATCCAATTTCCATCTTTGGGTTTCGCCATTGTTATCATGCAATTGGGAACCCCGTAATATCGCTCCCCAATACTACTTGCCGATTTTTTTGCCCAACTTGGAGTAGTGTAATCACCACCAACGAATAATTTGGGATTTCTAAATCTGACTCGATAAAAATTCTTCATCGGGTCTGCTTTGGTTGCGATTAAATCAACACAGAAATCTTCTGTTTCAATCGGCATCTTCGGTGTCCTCCCTGAGGTTGCTACAAACCTGCTCGAAGGACATTCTATGTTCGGAATCTTTGTTCACCGCTTGTCTGCGCCCAACGGTAGCATAGGCCGCACCTGCAACGAATGGAGCAATTACCATCCTGTAATCAAGGTTGCTTAATCCTGTAAAAACAACATAAAGTGCTGATGCAAAAACCGCACCCATCGCACCCTCATTGATTCGATTAGAAATTGCAGTCTTGTTCATTCCCTTGATGTAAGAATCAACACCACGCTCACACACAGATGCTATTTCTGCTTGAGATGCGGTATTCATGGTCATGGGGATTCACCCCTCAGAACTTGTGGATGAGGAAAGATTCTGCCCCAAATGCTCTGCCCGGTGTGGTTCCAATGTTTCCAACGATTGAAGAAGTCGAAGATAGAAGACCACCCAAATCTGCATTCCTTACAGGAGGTGCAACAGGCTTTGCTTCAAGGAAAACTTGGCTTGTGGGACCAATCATGGCATTGTAGTTTGGCATATTTGGTCTGTTAGCCTTTGGAATAACGGTCTTGTCAAAGACAGGAACTTGCTTTGCAGTAGGAGTAATCTTTACTTGTGGTGCTTGACCCAATGTTCTCGGATTGGTTGGTCTGTAAGCCATCTGTTCTGCCTCAAATCTTGGGTCGCCACCAAAGGATTCTTGAACGCTTCGGTTGAAAGCGAGGGTTGGAATGAAGTTTTCTGCACCAATCTTAGCATCAGGAACTACCACCTTAGGCATACTTGGCATGAAATCTCCTGAAGGTCGAGGACCGACAGGAACAATTGCATTCATAGTTGCGTTATGTGCAGGAAGAGTTTCCGATGCAAGATTAAACGAAGGGAATTGTGGCATATTTGGTTGCGGAGGCAACTTAGGCAATACAGTATTTCCAATTTGTCTTGTAGGCTCGAACATTATTTTCACCTTCTAAACTCATGTTTAATCGTTCTGATACTTAAGGTTGTTGGTCATACCCTCCGACCAATAGACCTGAGAATTGTGTAAAGACCACCTGAAATCAAACTTACTGCGGCTATCATCTTGAATCCTGAATTCGATTTAGAAGTTGAGATTTTCCGTTGAGGAACAATTGATTCAAAGACCGATTCCTCTTCTGCAAACGAAGGCATATCATATTTCTTAGGAACATACTCAAATACATCGCCAACTCTTGAATCTCCACCCATCGTTTCATGTGAGTAAGAGTCATCATTTTGGAATGCACCGTAATCATCCAATCCATCATCAAATCCACTAATTTCTCTTGTTAATCCATAATCTGAACTGCTGAATGGTTGTGTATCATATTGCACAACAGGAGCATCCATTGAAAATTTGCTTTTCACTTCAATGTTGGACCCTTTGTGTTCGGTTCTTCTTGGAGTGTCAATTTTTCCTACAACCACATATCCTTCATCTTTGAAGAATTCAGGAGAATACACAACTGCCTCACCCGGAGATGAATAAGTGATTCCCGAAAGAATCTTTTTGATGTTGTCTTTATCAGTTCCAAATGAAAGTTGCTCTTTGAGGGCATCAAGGTCTTTTGTGTTGATGATGTTGTGAACGATATAAACCGATGCTTGGCTGAGTGCTTCTTTATTGACTGCGGCAGGTCTTTGGCTGATAAGTGCCACACCATATCCTGATGCCCTTCCCAACTTACACAACCTTACGATAGAGGCGAAGGAGTTTGGTCTGCCGACTTGGGGAACGAAATCTTGAACTTCTTCAAAAAGGGTCATCAACCCTCTGCCACCCATATCGGTTTCAAGCAAAGCCTCGCAATAATCTGATATCATTTCTTGTTGGGTTTGAAGTGGAACTTGCGAAAGGTTGATAATCAATGACTTTCTCGAAGCCTTCAATTTCTCAATCAATTTTCTCATATTGACTGATTCACCGACCTTTGGCTCGATTCTTTCCACACCCATCAGGTCATTCAAGTGGCCGTGAGCATCAAGAGCATCAAAGCAAACAAACTGAAGACCAAGCCTTTCAAACTCTTCCATCAAAACTGCGGCAGTATAGGACTTACCTGAACCTCTTTTCCCACTTATGAACATAACTTGATACAAGATTTTCAATGGAAAATTAATCCTTTTCCCTAATGAAACATTTTCATTCTTATCCACTTCAGGAACGGGGCTTGAGCCACCCGCATTAAGAATCTCTTCCAATTCGGGACCGCCTGTTTGAACGCCCCAATCGTTCTCACCATCTGAGTCCATAACTTCAGTTTGGGGGTTTTGAATGTTAAATCTTCTCATTGAATGCCGTATCTTTCTGCCATCAATCTTCGCAAATGTGCATAAACTCTTTCAAACCAAAGTGTGTGCCTAACCATCAATCTTACGAGTAAATTGAATTCTCGATAATCGTTTCGATACAAACTTAATTCTTCAATAAAATCGGTGAATGGAGCCGAAAGCCACACCCGCATTCCTTTTTCCGATAGAGACTGATTGAATTCTTCATCCCAAAGCAACCTTTTTATCAAGTCTGAAGAATCATTACCTCCCATATCAAGGTCAGGAACATAGTAAGGATTCAGCCTGATAAATTGTTCAATCATTTGAATGTAAGATTCAATGTGGCGGTTTCTGAAAAAATCCAATAGGTAGGGCATCCTATGAGACACAAAAGCCCGCCAAACAGGGTTCCCCATATTTCCCACCTCAATTTTCTTCTTCGGAAATTTCTTCAAAGGAATCATCATCCGATTCAAACTCAAGTGAATAAATCGAATCCATATCCACATCACCAATCAAAGAATCGCTTTCATGGATGCGGAAATCAACTGATTCAAGATGTTCTCCAATCGCTTCATTGGTATTTTCAGATTGATTATCATTGTTGGTAGGGTTGTTAAGGTCTTCAGTCTTCATTCCGATTTCTGCGGCAAGGTCATCAAGTGTAGGAAGTCCAACAATTACAGGCTTTTCTCCTGCGCTTCCAAATGAGGGAAGTTTTTTGTTGGCATCTTTCGCCATGTAAGTTTTGCGAGCCTCAGGCATTTGGCTTATTCTTCTTTCCTCAGGATTTTGAACACCCATTACTGCCCACCAATCAACTTCATTCAAATTCATATTAATCGAACTCAGGTTTTCGCCATTTGGTCCCAACACAGGTGCGGGAGCAGGAGGCGGAGTTTCTTCTTTGGATTCACTTACGAATAAGTCAGAGAAATCACCATCCATCTCATTGTTTTTCAACCTTTCAAGGAATTCTTTGTCTTCTGCCTTTAGGTTGTTCCTTTGTCCTGAGATGTATTCTGCAAGACCCTTAATCACAGGAGCAACATCACCGAGCAAAGAAAACAAACCCATCCCTGCTTGTGCAGTATTGGATTCACCTATTGAATCTGCAATCCCATATTTATCCAAAAGTCCCGCCAATGGAACGAGAACCTTTTCTTTAATTTCAGGATTCATGTTGTTGGAAATTCCATCTAAATTCAAACCCTCAATCAATTCCAAAATCGAAGTTGAACTCGGAGGGTCATGTCTTACCTCTTTTCGGGGTCTGAAAGATTCTGCGTCTGATTTTACTCTCGAAGAACCTCTTTCAATTACATCATCAAATCCTGACATACTTCAGCATTATGCTTTCATGTATTTAAGCCTTGTGCAAAGTATAGTCCTTGATTCCACCTGCAAGAAGGTTACTTCCGATGTTAATCAAAAGAACTCCTGAGATAACACCAACTGCATACCTCAATCCTTCATCGCTTCGACTAATGAAAATCTTGTTCAGGTGGTAGGCCGATAAAGTGATTCCCGTTCCAACCATGATTAAGCCGATGAGGGTGGAATTAATCAATACTTCACCCCGTTCATGCTATTGTAATGTTGCATCATCTGTTGTTCAAAAGTCATGGGGTTGCTTAATTGCTCAGTCTTCTTTTCAACTTTCTTAATTGCTTCTTCTGCATCCCTTACAGTATTCTTCAGAGCATTAATTTCTTCATTCAACTTGTCAATTTTTTGTTTGTTGATGAGATAGACCACAACACCGCCCGTCAATGCACCTACCATGAAAGTAGTAATTTTTCCGCCAATCGGAAAACCTGCGGAAGCAAGAACTTCATCAGACCCTTTGTTTAATCTCTTCTGCAACTCATCAAGTAATGGCGTGATTTCCTCATCTTCGGCTCTTTGTTCCAATGCTCCAAGCAATTGACCATCAGAAAGTTTCTGCACATTGACTTCAGCCGAAACGGATACAGTATCCTCTGCACTAAACACTTGCATAGGAGGCTCAATGACTACTTCAGAGAGTTTCTTAAATCCTCTGATACCCTTGCCTCGAACACAAAGGAGGTATTTTCCTTCACCGTAAATCCGAGCAAAGTTGTGAAAGTCATCATCATTCATCGGAAGTTCTGAAGACCAAATATCGGTTGTCCCGCTATTCTTGGTTCCCTTCAAAAACCGCCTAACGAAATACACCATACCTATCAAGCCACACATCAGATACTTAAAGTTTGCTCCTAAACCCAAATCTTTGAAAGTTGCTCATAAAGTTCATCAGTTTGTTCTGCCTCTTGTTCTGAAATCAACTCCATAGTTTTAACGATGTGTTGCTTCTTCAAATCTCTCATCCTTTCATAGAAGTCTCGGCCTTTAGCCCGTTCTTCAAACCCTTTTTGGTGCAAGTATTCTTCAAATGTAAGTAAATTCAGTCTCCACCTAATCCCTGCCCTTCGGTCAGAACTTTGGCGATGTTGAAACATCGGTCTGTTTCTCAATATGCCTACAACCTCTCGACTTGTATATCGTCTTGGATTGGCATCAACAATGTGGTATGAAATTTCATTGGAAAAAGCATAACCATCCTTAGTCAAAAGATAGTCCACAATGTCAAAAACAAGGGCTTCAGTTAGGGGGAAGCCTGAATTACTCTTCTTCATGGGGTGAATCCTCCGATTCATTATCCCCCGCCAAGTCAATGCCGAGTGCTTCACTCGCAATCGCATCAACATCTTTCGCATATTGCTCCTTTGCCTCTTCGATTGTCATTCCTTGAGACTTGTAATTCAACAAAATCTCCTTTCGGTTATTTTCCATTTCCATCAACTTGAAAAGAGCCTTTGTTTCATCAGGAAGTTCAACTTCCTCAAAAGGCTTACTGAAAATTTCTTCAACCTCTCTCTTAAGAGTCAAAGGAGATACAGTAGTAACTTGATTGTATTCCTCAAGTTCATCATCAAGGTATTCACCTGTAATTCCCGTATCCTGACTTCTTTCAATGTATTCATCAGCGAATTCTCTCGTAATGTAAATTCCTAATCTCGGCCAAAATCTTACTTCATCTGTTTGTTGAGTCATTTCCCTCACTTACCCATCAATTATCCGAAAACCTACTTAAATGATTCGGTGGTTTCCACTTTTGCCATTGTCCCGACTCTTTTCCATTTTTAACTGAGAAAATTCTTGAAGTCCTTAGACCAACTTCTTTCCTGTATGAGTCAGAAATCCGCCTACCCCGACACTCAAGTTTAATTTTGTTCCGATATTCCATCTGCTCATCAACAGACATAAGAATCGGCATAAGTGAAGGAACTCCTGTGAGTTTAGCAATTACCAAATGAGCAATCATAACATGAAGTCCATCACCCGAACTTGATTTTCGATACCAAACCGATTCCGACCCAAACTCTTCAGAAAGCCAATTCATGAGTTCAATCACCTCTGAATCCTCAATGGAAATATCATCTAAATCCAAGGTAAGTCCACAATTCATGATGCTCCCACCAACTACACTCATTTAAGGTTTTCACCCCTCTTGTGATGCTCCACAAGCAACAGAGTTAGTTTCTTATTTCTGTCTAAAACCCACCAAACGAAGAAAACCTGAAGAATACCATTGAATGCCAAATATAGCAAGAGCAGAAAAAACATCCACTCCATAATCAGACCTCAAAAGAATAAGTTGCTCCTGTTGCAGTTTTCTGCTTCCTCTTAACTTTCATGACTTTCAATTCAGGGAACCTATCAAAAATGGGCTTCTTCAAACAACCATCAACGATGTAGCCGTCTTCAAATAGTTCCACCTTATCCGAATATGGGAACTGAAGTTTCAACTTCATTTGCTCCCCATCTGATTCTGAAAGTTCGGTGGCAAATTCGGGGCTAAAGTCAAAATTATCTCCTGAGAATAGAATCTTGGCAAACTCACCCAACTTCTCAGCCTTTGGCTCAAACGGCAATCGGGATACACCAACCAATGAAATATCCTCACCACTCGTTAGGTTCCTATATTGAGCGATGTAAGGTTGTTGTAAATCGTATTCCATCTTGAGCAACGCTACTGCCTTGTTGCGTTTGGCATCTTTCCATGTTTCTTCTCCGAAGTTTGGAATTAGGCCATTCACAATGATGTTTGAAACTTGGAATCCTTGAGCCTTCAAGAATTGAACAGTTCTTCTTGACTCTTGATATGCCGCCTCAGTTGGAATCGAAACAAGATTGATGGAAACGAATTCTTGATTTCGGAGCAACTTCTTGATATTTTCAAGTTTGGATGTCATGTCTTCAACGATATCTGCAATCTTTGATGTATCGCTTGGCTTCAACAAGAACGATTTCATTCTTTCAATCTTAGCCTTCATTCTTAAGATTCTCAACAAAAATCCATTCATGGCTTCGGGAGTGGTGAGTGCCTTCAGAGTATGTCCTGTGGGTGCAGTATCAAAAACTACTACATCGTAATCTATTCCTTGAGTCAATGATTGAATTTCCTCAAGGGCAAAAACTTCATCCATGCCGGGGAAATTCGCCCAATCACTCAACATCTCAGAATCAAAAACAGGTATTGCTTTTGAAAATGAATTACTCATCGCATCTTGAAGTTCTGTGAAGAATGCCCTTGCCTGTTGTTGCGAATTCAAATTCTTCGCCCATAAATTTTCTTTGATAGGTGTAGGTGTGAATCCGACCTCAACTCCAAGAACATCTTGCGTGGAGTGTGCAGGGTCGCTTGAAACCAAAATAGTTCGATATCCTTGATTTGAATAATGTAAAGCGACTGCCGCAGAAGTTGTTGATTTTCCTACGCCACCCTTGCCTGTAAGCATTACAAGTTTAGCCATACTGCCGATAACGCCAAACAGGTATTTAACGGTTTCCTTGAATTTCAAATCAATCTCGAAGATTTCTGATTACTCTTGAAACCTTTCCAATGATACTTCGTTTTCTTTTTCGTATCTCTCTAAGTTGATTTGGGGAAAGTAGGGTTTCGCTCCCTCCGCTTGTCTCACCCATCGGTGGAGGAACGATGGAGGCTTCTTCCCAATTCAGACCTTTTGTTTTGGCTCCCCTGAAATCAGTTTCTATGAGGATTGTTTCACCATCAATAACTGCATTTTCCAAGTTCGCCCCACCGAGTTTTGCTCCCTTCAAATTCGCACCCGAAAGCAAAGCACCCGAAAGATTTGCACCCCTCAGGTCGCAGAAAGTCAATTTTGCATCCCTCAAGTCGGCTCCTGCAAGATTAGCCCCTCTGAGGTCTGAGGACTCGAAAAAACAATTCCACAAATTTGATTTGCTCAAGTTTGCACCTCTCATATCACAACTTCCAAATTCAGATTCACCTGTGCCTCTCAGGTTTGAAAAATTGGTGTTTTGAAGATTACAATCTGTGAAATATGAGAAACCAATTGCTCCCCTATTTTCGTTTGGAATATCCTTTCTGAAAATCTTCACTCGATTATTTTCCTGTCTTTGCATACTTGTGAAATGAGATGACGAATTGACACAATTAGAAAAATCCACCCCTTCCAAATCGCATTCAGTAAATCCTGTATTGTAAAGAGTTGCTTCAAACAAACTTGCCCCCTGCAAATCTGACTTCCTAAATGTGGTTTCGTTCAAATTAGTATTTTCAAAGTTGGCATTTTGTAGGTTGCATTTCTTGAATTTCACTTTAACCAAATTACTTCCATTGAAGTTTGCATATTCCATGTTGCTTTTTTTGATTGTGTTGTTGTAAAAATTAGATTCCACCATGTCAGCCCCATAAAGGTTGCGATTACTCAACAAACTTATTCCGATGTTGTCTCTTGTTAATTCAAACCCTGAAAGGTTGGCATACTGAATTTTTTTGAGTGCTGAGGGAGTTAGGTATGAATCCATCATCGTTTGAAGAATTTCATTCAAGTCAAGGGGAAAATAATTGTATGAGAAAATCGGTTTCTTCATGGAATCCCCTCAAGAATTTTTCTTACTCAAGAGATAAGTTCCTACAAGGGCGACCCCAATAGCCGAAACTTGAACAACAGGTTTTGAAGCAGTCCTCACCAAACCACTCATAAATCCTGTGCTTTGCATTGGCTTATTTGCTTCAACGGAATCAGTCATACTACTTACACTCACATCACTTTCAGCGAGTTCAGCAGGTGGAGGTTCTTGTCGCAAACCAAAGATGTTTTCCCACCACCCACCTACATAGGTTTGTTGCTTTCGATAAGCCTCAGCACCCGGCATGACATAATTCATGTAATAAAAATCCTGTGGGTCTGCTCCTGTGGAGGGTGTGAAATTCAAATAGCCAAACGGAATGCTACCTCCTTTGTATGGTTGAAATTGAGTTCCATCTTGGTTGAGTGTGAAAATTTGAGGCTCCCATGCCGCACCTGCCGCAGTAGTTGGAGATTTGGTAACAGGATTGTCATTGTCATCGTAGCCAATAATTTCATTCCGATTCCCTGAAGAATCAATGATGTAGCAAGTTCTTGTGAATAAACTGCCGGGGTCGCATTCCATGTTGTATCCCGTAGTCATACCAACAGTAGTGTGCTTTTGATTGTTAAAGATTCGCCTAAACCACTTGATTGAACATAAACATCGCATGGTGGCTCAAAGGTGCATCCATGTTCATCGCATCTCGGATTGAAACCCACCTGTAATCATCATGTTCCTCAGAAAGGATTACTTCATCATCACCTTCAACGATAGCCATAAACCCATGATATACCTTTTTCATATCCGAGTCAATGTGCGGTTCGAGTGTTTTGATGATTTTCACATTTAGACCTGATTCTTCGTAGGTTTCTTTGATTGCAGTTTGAACCATAGTTTCATCACCATCGGGTTTCCCACCCGGCAATTCATACATTCCGTGATTAGAAGTTTCATGAATAGACCTCCTTAGAAGGAGAATTTTATCTCCATTCATCACAAGACATCCTGCCGCATTTCGATATCCAAAGATGTTCATAGTGCAACGCACTTCAACCTCATTAATAAGGTTTGCCCCGAACCTCGCAAAGTTGGAGGCACTTGTTGAATTTAATCAGAGTTTCATTCAAGACTCTAAATCATCAGGAATGCCATCTGCATCATCATCCGAATCAAGATAATCATCCAATCCGTCATTGTCATGGTCGAATTGTCCTGTTAGTGGATTTCCATCATTGTTCTCAAACCAATCACTCAAACCATCATTGTCATCATCGGTATCTGTCTTGTCCCAAATTCCGTCATTGTCATGGTCGTATCGGTAGTTTCCAACCATGCCATCCAACTCTTCGGTATCAAGAATTCCGTCATTGTCATCATCGGTGTCAATGCCATCATCGAGGCCGTCATTGTCATGGTCCCGCATCGCTGAAGTTCCATTCTCATGAACATCCTTTTCATTGTCAATGCCATCATTGTCAATATCCAAATCAAACATATCAGAAATGCCGTCATTGTCATGGTCATAAATGTCGGTGTTTGGGTTTCCATCATTGACTTCTTCCTCATCATTGATTCCATCACCATCATCATCGTCATCTTCTGCATCATCTATACCGTCATTGTCATGGTCAGTCGGAGATTCATCAATAACATCAGGGATGCCATCATTATCATCATCGGTATCTAATTCATCAGGGATACCATCGCCATCGTTATCATTGTCGCCATTTTGTTGTTGATTATCCAACTGTTGCCCTTGTTGTTGGTCGTTTTGGGAGCCTTGCTGACCTTGCTGACCATTCTGTGTTTGCCCCTGTTGTTGTTGATTTTGTCCGTTTTGATTTTGCCCGCCTTGATTCTGAGATTGTTGGTCGCCCTGCTGACCGCCCTGCTGACCGCCCTGTTGTTGCTGACCTTGCCCATTATCCTGTTGCTGACCTTGCTGACCTTGATTACCTTGTTGGCCTTGTTGTCCTGACTGTTGGCCTCCTTGTTGGCCTTGTTGTCCTGCCTGACCCTGCTGACCTTGCTGACCTTGCTGACCTTGATTACCTTGCCCCTGTCCTTGTCCTTGACCTTGCCCCTGTCCTTGTCCTTGACCTTGGCCTTGACCTTGACCTTGACCTTGCCCTTGTCCTTGACCTTGGCCCTGACCTTGGCCTTGACCTTGGCCTTGACCTTGCCCCTGTCCTTGTCCTTGACCCTGACCTTGCCCTTGTCCTTGACCTTGACCTTGACCTTGGCCTTGACCTTGACCTTGCCCCTGTCCTTGTCCTTGACCCTGACCCTGACCTTGGCCCTCGCCTTGTCCGTTATCGTTGGATTCTCCACCACCCTCGGTTCCTCCATTTCCTGAACCTGCTTGTGATTCTTGGAAGTCGGGGTCGTAGGCATCAGGAATACCATCACCATCGGAATCAGAGTATTCTCCGTCATTAGGGTCGTTTGGGAATGCGTCTGTGCCATCAGGCTTACCATCACCATCGGTATCTGCGTTATTGGGATTTGTCCCTTTTGCATACTCTTGAGAGTTGGTCAAGCCATCCCCATCAGGGTCGCCATTGGCATCTCCCCCATTTGTGGGATTCAAACCATTACTCACTTCCCAACCATCAGGTAATCCATCTCCATCGGAATCAGGATTATTCATGTTGGTTCCTGCGTCTTGTTCTTCTTTGTTTGTCAGTCCATCGCCATCCCAATCTGCACCGCCATCTGACGGGTCGAGGGGGTCGCTTCCTTGAGCCATAACTAATCCCGAACTCATAATGAGTAGGATTGCCATCACCACAATTGTTATCGTATTTTGAAATTTACTTTTTTGTTCCATTTTACCATTCTTCTTTGTCGTTCATAGGGAAACCACTTTTCCCTCTAAACTTTAGATTTGATTACTACTACTTAAGGATTACTATCAACAAAGATTATTTGAGTCATCAGATTCAGAAGGACAATCTTTTCCATTTTTGAATTTATCACAAGGTATGCAAAAGTCATCCCCATCATAAATTTCAGGGCTGAAAAATGTAGTTCCCTTTTGTTTGAATCCACAAAAAATACACTCATAATAGTCATCAAAGTGCTGATAACACCACTTTTTCAATCCACATTCGGGACACTTCTTATCTGTGAGAGTGTATTTTCCACTTATGATAGACTCGGCCATACACCATCGTAAGGAGATGTTGTATTTGAACTTTCTGCTTGCATGATTGCCATAGGTCTTGGTTCTCCAACTTGTAAGTCCACAAGAGTAATTGATGGTGCATCTCTCAAGTTTCCATTGGTGTCGAGTGGGTATGGAACTCTTGCTTGTTCATTTTTGAAATAGCCCAATGACTTTTGACCAATCCTCATTTCACACCTTGCTTCTCTCATTTTCAGAGTAAGTGGCTCATAAGTTTTCCCATCCTTTGTGATTTCTCCTTGGTTGAAGAATGGGAATTGCTTGCCCCAAACCTCGCCCATCCAAAAGTCTCGGAGGTAAGAGGCAGGATATCCTTTTGCCATGTAAGAACAAACCGTTGGGAAAAATGGGTTGCACCAATTGTTATCGTATTCAGGCAACCTAACCAATCTTGCCAACTTCGATGTTCCGATTGCTCTCAGCAATTTAGGTTCTCCCGTTTGAGGGTCGGAATAAGGAACTGCAAAGTTTGAGAAGAACAGTCTCGGCCAATACATGAAAACAGGCAACTCATCAAGACTCCAACCGAGTTCCTTCCAAATCAAGGAATAAGCAATTTCGGTTTCCCAAAGGTCGCAACCTCGAATCATGTGAGATACTTTCAAGTCATGGTCATCAACGGCTCCCTGAAATGCAAGGTAAGGCCAAACATAACCCTCAATGTTGGGGTGAGTTCTGAATGTGGCTCTCATAATCTTGATATCCCTGAATTTGCCGTATGAATCCATTGGTGTTTTTAACCAAACTGTCGGAACTGTGGTTTGCCCCACCCCTACGATGTGATTGTCCGTTGGTTTTTTTGTGGAACCATCTTCCTCGGTGTAATATCCGTTTTGAATCATTTCCTCAAACTGCCGAAGGTTTGTTTCGATACTCTTATTCCTGTCAGGAGATTCTATGCCTTCCTTTTCCATAGGTCGCTGATAAAATTCGGAAAAATCTCCTTGTGGAATAAATGAAACATAAGCCTTGCCTTCCTCAATGAGCCTTCTCGCCAATGTGATGTATCGGTTGCTATTTTCCGAAGAGATGTGAATTTTGTATTCACTTGGAGTTCTATCAGTCAAAAATTCAAACTCTTCTTTGATTTGACTGTAAAGTTCAGGAAGGGGTCGCTTTTGGTCAGGGTCAGTATCATCAAACCTCAAAATGTATTCACCATCGTATGCCTTCGCATAGATGTCATTAATGATAATTCCAAAAGAATGTCCCATACTAAGCGGTCCATTTGGATTCGGTGCGAACCTAACCCTTACCCTATCCATTCGTGTAGGTGGCAATTCAGGCAATCCTCTGAGTTGAGCCGAAAATGCTTCTCTCTTCATGTAATCAAACAATTCGGGGGAGGATACTTCCATGAGCCTGAGTTCTGTGTTTTCAATTTCTCTTCGTAGGGCTAATTCTCCTTCAGAGTAATACAATTCCTCATAGTGTCGAAGCCTGTTTTGAATCATTTTGATGAGAACCTTTGTCTGTTTTCTATCGAAATTCAAGAAAGGAAGTTCGGGGCGCATGAGGGCTTGCCGAATTGTATTGACGGCCTTTTTACTTGGTTGCCCGTTTGTTTTCAATACTTCACTTGCACAGAAGTAATTCACCGCAAAGGGAACATCATACAGTTCACCTGACCAATCTTCTGCTAAATACTTGGAAAGGAAAGTTTTCTTGGTAAGGTAATCTAATCCTTTGAATGTCGCAAAAACTCCAACACCTAATGCCAAAATTTCCTTCCATCGAGAATCCATAATGTTGAACTTCACTTTCTGATACTTAAACATGACGCTTAGAAAATGAGATAGCGCAAACTAAATCCAACAATAAACATCAAAACAAATGCAAACAAAAAATTGTCTAAATCGTTGTCAAATAGAAAATCCTTCCGCATACGCTTCACCACTTATTGAACTCGAAATCAGGTTGGGGCTTTTCTGTCAAAAAATAGACCAAAAACACAAGAAACAAAATTGTGATTCCACAACAGACCTCAAGCATACCTCGAAATCAGCGATTAGGTTGTTAAGTGTTTGGTTGGCAACCATTAAGTATCAAAACCTCGATATCTTGTGTTATGGTGGTTCGGAGATACCCTGCCCCCCCTGAATGGATGGAGGGAAGTAAGTTGGAAGAGTTTCTTGACTTGTGGAGCGAAAATCCCGAAGAATGGAATTATCGGAGATATAATTCGGTTCAAGACGATAGGTGTTTTTTCAATCCTGACCATCAAGTATTCCTTTCACTTTTCTATCACAAGGCGTTAGACCAACGAAGGCCACCCGAAATAAGGAAACGAATAGCCTCTATCTTGCTTATTGGATTGATGAATAACTCTGACACATCATTCAGTAGTGGAAATTCATTCGATTTGATGAGTTGGAAGGGTTTATCAGAAACAGATAAGGAAAAGATGAAGTTGTCGGGGGAGGGGGAGATGGGGCTATTGCGCTTCAGGTTGAGTCAAGATGAAAGATTGAAAATAAAACAGACCTTTGAATACAGAAACGGACTCAGAAATTCAGGAATTCCAATGATAGGTGTTGGTGGTGGAGGACTTATCAGAAACATACCATTTAGTGCAGGAGAGTGGGTGATGGGATGTATTT
>MDSZ01074684.1_pt1 | contig 44835 bp, 48 predicted proteins | sample 811201 | NCBI WGS metagenome assembly MDSZ01 (sample SAMN05326647, study PRJNA326480) | marine metagenome | isolation source: seawater | place: Indian Ocean: North | collected 2010 | reverse complement strand
TTATCAGTATTCGTTCTGTTTCCGGATGTGCCGCCAGTTAGCTGCGTGAAAGTTATCACTGCTGCCGAAACAGAGGCGGTGATAAGTTGGTGTGATGTCGAAGTCGAATCTACTACCGTTGCTGCTATCTTTGACGCCATAGTGTTTAGGGCTGCAGCAGAAGAGCCGCCAGCTATGCCATTTATTCCAATTGAATTGTTTGTTGTGGTTGACAGTCCACCATTTGCAGTAAAAGTGTGTGGAGTTCCTGCTGTGTCTACTAAGACTATAGTTTCGCCATTGCCAACGCCGCCTGCATCTGAAACAGTAAGTGTGCATGTCGCAGCTACTGGTAGTGATTGAGATATAGCAGTGTTGCCTGGAAAGCCACCTGTAACTTGTGTAAACTTAACTTTTAAATTATCCACTGATGTTGTTATCTTCCCGGCAAAATGCGTTAGCACACTGGCAGTAAAGTTTGTAATTGTTTGTGCAATACTTGAACCCGTCAAAACGTAAACGGTATTGTCGGCGCTTGAGCCTGTTGAATTTGTGTGTGTGAACATAAATCTCTTATATCCGCCATCGTACGAATGTATTCTTACAAAACTATTCTGTGCCGGCAACACACCTGAATGAAAAGTTAACCCTGCAGATGCAGCGGTGGATGTTTCCTTATAACCCTTTATCCATTCTTCAACGAGACCGGTGGCATCTATCACTATATCTTGAGTGGGTGAAGTAAAACTCTGAGTGTAGTGTAGTGGAATATTTGTGTAAGTTACTAATTCAGTATTTACAAAATCACTTCCTGTATTGTGCCAAACTAGACCTTGGCTTCTGGATAACCAATTGCTTGCGCCGGCGTCAGTGTACTCTTCCATGTCAAGACCATAACCCTCATCCCATGGCTGTAGTAACGCATGTGCGGAAAGGTCATAAGTTTCTGGAGTCGTTTGCCCGTGTTCTGCATTGCCAATACGAACTATGAAATTTACACTACCAGATTCTGGAATTCTATTTGCATCTCTATCTGCGGAGATTTCATCTATCGGAAACTGAACAAGTACTCTGCTTTTCTCTATCGATGCAGAATTTGCTTGTCCAAAAATAGAAAATATTTCCAATATATCAGAGCTACCCATGTTTGAAACTTTAGCACTACCGGATAAGTTTGCTTTGAGCGCCGTTGATATTACATTGTCTTTTGTTGCTGTATATTTCTTTATAGCCATTATCTAACTGTTCCTACTATATCACTCTTGTATTTAACTTCCCATATGGAATTGTGAGGTATGTAAATAACTCTACCCTCAGGCGAAGTGTTACTTTCTATACTATGCTTGTAAGTTGTGTAGTTTATTCCAGACTTGGATGTGATTTTTACATTTACGACATCTAGAACTTCATCTACATCTTTTAGTATTCTGAATACCTCAGAGATGTAAAAAGGTTCCCCTATTTCTGGTTTCACTTCCGTTAGTTGCTTATGTATTTCTTCCTTTGCAATGTTGAACAGGTTGTTTTTATTGACATCAGATTGAGCTATTACATCAAACTCTATTCCTAAATTTACCACAACAGCATCGAGTATATCCAAGCTATCATTTACCATTCTGATTGAGTTGAGCCAGGTCTTTAAATTGTTCTTGAGAGCTGAGCTTGATGCCTGCAATTGTCTTTGAGAGTTCTCGGAAATTACAAACAAATTCATATTCCTTCTTAGATCGTCATTATCTCTGTATATCGCTGCTCTCTTTACAGCTCCGAACTGGGTTGGCATAGCATAGACAGAAGAAATGTAATCTTGCATTGTAACAGCTCTTCCCTGTGTTGCAAATTGAGCCGCGGCGCGGTGTCTTATCTCTTCAGTTGTAGGTGCAGTAATATCACCATTTATCGGAGTCTCATTGAAGACTTGTATATTGTCAAGTATAAAGTTTACTTTTGACTGTTGTAAGTTCTGAGCGTTTCTGAATTCAACTAAGGGGTCTGAAACGATAGAAATTGCTCCGGCGGCAGCATTAGAATTTTGAACGGAATTAGATCTGTAGACTATAGTCAATGTTGTATTGACTGGAGCGACACCAAGTTTTTCTGTCGACAAGAGCATGCTTGGGTCAAAAGTTGCATTCGATATATAATTCTTGCCCGTAACCTTAAGAGCAATTTCACTTGGGTCAGCAACTTTGTTGGATTTTATTTCAGACTCAGACCCAAAACCAAAAACAACAGAAGTGTTATTTCCATCTCTCTCCACTATAAATCTTCTCGGAACTGGATAAGCTTTCATAATCGATGGGGCAGTTTCGTCAATTGATTCAGTCGCTAGATTGATTACTGGTCTATACACAACATTTTGACTTAGAAAATCTACCTCATAATACTCATTCCCTGCAGAATCTACAATTGAAATTATTTCTGTAATGTCTGATCCTGGGATTTGTATTTTTCTAAATCTTTTGAAGTCTTCAATCTTTATGGATGTTTGTCTGGTTTCTCCGGAAATTACCTCTCCCTTTGCTTTTGTTATGTAGTATGTTGTTCTAGAGCCATCTGTTGATACTTCACTTCCAACGACCTCGACATCATCAGAAAAAAATTCTATATCTCTGTTTAGGGTAAACGTATTTCCGCCTGGCGTAGAGAAAATTGAACCCTTCCTCATCTTAGGCAAGTAATCTAAATCTGGTCCAACATTTACCGAGTCTGCCGGAACAGGCATGTATATTTCCACCTCACCTACGGATGCTCTTGTTGGACTATACCTGTAGCCTAGTTGTTTTGCATGCATCACTACATTATCATATTCAAGACTTGTGTTGATGAATGATTCATTTGCATTATAGTCTAAGTAAAATGAAAGATTGTCACCAACATACGAAACCAAATCTGTCATCAAAGACCCAAAAGAAACCTCATTGAAATCTTTATACGTATCGGGATAGTACCTTTTAGCGTAATTAACTAGATCCCTTTTTATTCTTTCAAAGTCTCTGCTTGTATAGTCTACTGGTATTACTTTTTTTGACATAATTTTTACAATCCTGTTTTAGCAGTTTCCCCAACACTTAAGATAATTAGATCTTCCTCAGCAATTGGAGTAATATTATATCTAACAATTAACTTTATCTCGTTTGAATCTATCAGCTTGTTCCCTTCTTGATCTTCATCTACAAACTCACTCTTTACTGTTAGGAACGGTAAATATTTTGCAAACTGATCCTTGATTTTTTTATGAACGGCATTAATCTCTGGGGATGGATAGTTAGAGAACAAAAACCTTCTGACTCCTACTCCTATATCAGGATTGCCAGGCCACTCTCCAGGAGAGACATTCAGCAAGGTTACGACATTTTGCTTTACAGTATCCTTCAAATCTTTTACTGAATCATAAGGCCCATCTATTTCAGAGAACCTAAGTGGGTACCTGGGTTGATACATAAATTATTTTCCTCTCTTCTATAAGTAGTTGTGTTTCCTATTCTTCATCGTCTTCACAATAAGTTGGAGGCTCGGACTGGTTATTAACTTCACACCTTTGTATTTTCTGCCTTCTATCTCCTGGCAATACTGGGGTTGAAAGTGCTAATGCTGTAAATATTGTTGCAGGGTGACCGTATCGACCGTATGCTCCAATATCAAATTTGTCTAAATACTCGCTAAACATTGTGTCTCCTGAAAAGTCCACCTCTTTACAAGGTATTTGAAATGCGTAACTAGGATCTATGAGTGGAAGATTTCCTGTTCCTATAAATTCTAACAATTTAGCAACTGCTGCTTGCATGTACTCCGGGTCGAAGTCTCCAGTAAAAGGAAGTAATCTGTAGCCGCCAACAACAAAGTCAACTGGAAATGCTATATTTACCGGGGCGTAAGTTCCTTTTTCTCCTGGTGTTCTTACACCAGTCGACAACTTTGATATTCCCGATACTGGTGTTATGATTTGTCCACTGTCTTTTCCTTGCCAGGAAAAACCATCCAGTTGACAATTGGTCCAGTGTGTTTTTATCTCTTTATAAGCCGGATCTATTTGATTTGCAATTCCTCTAAGTACAAGAGCCGGAAATCTTTTAATCATTTCTTCAATCATTTCTGAAACTATTCTAAACCATTTTCCTAGAGAGGGCGCTGAAAAACACTCATCTGGACCTTCAGAAGATATACTCTCATCTATCATGTTTCTCAACTCCACGTTCGTAAAAGCGTTTCCAAACTTTAGGTTTTCAAAATCAGTTCCAGATGTCATCAAACCGAATACACTTGCTATAACATCTTTCGTTGGATTTAGGACAAAAGGCATGGTATTATAACCTGCTAAAAGGGAGCACCCGTGAACTGTCATCATGGATGCATATTTTTTTACAGGAAAACACAACTCAGTATATGCTCTATATTTTTTTGTCTTCTTTAATTCATCTATCATAAAAGAGTCCATACTGTAAAAAACATCTAAGAAACTCTCTCCCCTAGACCAACACTCAAATGACTCTATTTCTCTTTCGTAAGATGCTATTTCCGCGGTGAATCCATTCGAGCGCTCTCCCTCTTGCGTTGAAAGTTCTAAAAGTCCGCATCTCTCTTCATTTTGAAATATAGCCTCCTCTGCTACTCCAAGAGTTATAAGATCAAACCCTATAGCACCAAGAGCCGGGTTGCCCCATGGGGTATTGTGCATCAACCTTAGTCCTTGTACTATTTTTGTATCTTTTATAATACTAGAAATTACAGTATTCCCATCTTCATCAACTGTTTGATAAGATGACAGGATGTCTAACATACCTTCTAACACATTCAACCCATCGGCGCCCAGAGCTGCGTTATACCTTAAGTTGATGTTTTGCCTAGAACTTCTTACAGCCTGCATGTTTTGGTATTGCATTTCTGCGAGCTTTCGATAGCCTGTTGACAATACTATGTTATTTTCGTTTTGCAACTCAGATATATTCAAAGGTGTAAATACTTCACCATAATGTGACAACCTAGCGCCGGATATTATTTTTTTTCTGAGGCCGCTCGCTTCATTAGCGGGGCTGTTTATTTTAATGATTATATTTCTGTAGTGGGTAAAATCTGGTACGTATCCAGGCGATTGCCCTACAACAGCCGGCTTGTCAAACTGACCATGGTAGTCAACCATATCCTGGATGTGTTTTTGTAACTCTGTTATGGTTGGCCCTAACTCATTGGAGAAACCTGTAAAATTTTCTATGTAATCTGTGTCTTGTTCAAAATTTTCTCCGTATATTCTTTTAAGCCTGGCAACAGCTTGATTTATTTTAAATTGAAACTGAATCAAGTATTCAAGGAACACATTGTAATCATCAACATTTTCTTCTCCGCCATCCTCCAAGTAGGAGACTACTGAATACAATAGTTCCATAAATTGAAAATCATATGTCCTATTATCTGAAACAAATGGCGACAGGCCAGACTTAAAAAAGAACTCTTCAAATGGTACCTGTGGTGGTGTGTATTGGACAGTTACTCCAGTTTCAGTATTAAGTATTTCATTTGTAGATCCATAATTTACTAGATCATACTCAAGAGATGAAACATTGTCAACTGCATACGTGTGGCCCCAAAAAGCATCACTTCTTCTTTGCTGAAAGGATGTTATAATATTTGAAACACTTTTTGCCAATTGGACGGTTGATAAACCTAAATCGATATTGTGGGCACCTCCAAGATCATACAGATTTGTATACTCCAGCCAAGATTGTCTAACTATATTTGGAGTTACTTCGTCTGTTAGGTTATCCGCATCATCTCCGTAATCTATACCAGTATAGTCGGCCGCGGCGTTAAAAGTCTTGAACCGGGTATTGGCATAATTTTCAAGAAAGCCTTGGTTTCTCTTTACTAGCATTCCCCTATCCTTTGCGAAAAGTTCGTCTATTTTTGTTTGTTCTAAACTAAAATTACCCTCGCTAAGAACTGCCTCTTGTTGACAAGCAACACTGTAAAGCTTCGAAATAGACATTACAGAATTCCTAGTAGACCTACCCGTTGGTAATTTATTTTCATTTGTTCTACAAAATACTGGAAAGTCTGGTACCTTTTGTTTTACAAACTTATACCTTTCTTCGGGAACAAATAATCTTTGCCTCTCCTCTTCGTTGTGATCTTCATCTTCTTTTATACTTTCATATGTTGTATTTATCGATTCTATAAAGTCTCTGCATATAGTTTTAAATGAGTTAACTAATCTTTCTCTTCTTACCGAATCCATCTCTCTATTGTTAAAGTCAAGTATCTCTGGGACTACAACTCTTGCATGACAAGATGTTACATTATCATCAGAATCTAAAACTTGAGTTATAAGAATTCTCACTGGAACTTTGTAATCATTTCTCTTAAGAAGTTCTTGTTCGCCTATTGTCCAATTTCCATTGTCTTTTATTGCCTCAAAATTATTATACAAGGTCTCTTCCCGGTAATCGAACGACTTTTTGTATCCAAATGAGTCTCCTAGTTTTGGATCTCCGGTGAACTCGCCTAGGCCGGCGGCGTCGAATGAGTCTAAAACAAAAGTAAAACCAGGACCTGTTTTGCCCTCCTGCTCTTGGATTAGAGACCTTCTCTCTCCTAATTCCAAGTGTTCCAGAACATTTTGTATGTCATATGTTGTGCCTATTCCTAAACTTTGCCCAACTAAAGGGTCTTTTGATTCTCCGACTATACTAAAAACAGGAGATGCGTCAAGTGTAAGATCTATTACCGTTTCTTGCCATGTTTCGTCTTGGACCCCTTCAACCTGCTCAAAATGGGTATTCCAAATTTCTTCGGTTACCTCTCCATAATTATTTACAAATAGTGCTTCCTCTGTTGCGTACGGGTCTTGAGGGCCCTGTCCAGTATATCGCGCGATGATATCACTATTACGTTTAAATAAATTCCACGGTGCTGAAGGGTCTAACGGATCATGCATCTGGTCAGGTAATCTTTGGTCTCCCGATTTCGCCCTTATTTTTGATAGTGTATAGCCTCTCTGCCCTTCTTGATCTATTTTGTCTGTACCTGTCCAAAGAATCCCGCCATCAACCATTTCCGGGAAAATTGTTTGAGATTTTTTTTGTATCAAAAAGTTTTCCTTAAATATATCCGCTGTGCCTTCAGTGTTATCCTGTATGAAACTATCTAAATCTGTAATCTCTGCTTGGCTACTTGCAAAATCGGATTCAATGCCATTTACTGGTATTATGTAAAACCTGTCCTCCTCTTCCGAAGAGTTAGAAAATTGTGTTGATATTCTAGTAATTGTTTCTGCATCAAATGAAAGTTCTTCAAAAAAGTTATCAAATAAAGTCCCTCTATTTGAGGTTATCAAATCTTCATCAGATATTGCTATTATCTTCCGTTTTCTTCTGATAGCCCTAACTGGTGTCCTGTGTATTGCTTTTGGTTTTCCAAAAAACGACTGATCTGAAGTCTGATCAGGACCAATTAGATTTAAGAGATCTGATAAATATCTATCCATCTCCGCGTTGCCCGACAACACCTCTTCGAGTAAAAACTTGAACTCCTCTGGGGATAAAAGTTCCCTAGTCCTATCTGAGTCTGTTAGTGGTGTAAATATCTCTTCTTCTCCAGTTAAAAGATAATCCTGTAAGTTTGGCATTTGTGGACCGTCAAAATTGGTATCTCTTAGCTTCTCAAGTATTATACTAACCTGGGATAATGCAGCTTCGTACTGATTTCTCACAAGGGACTCCACATTAGCCATTGGGCCCTCAATTCTGAGATATCTTTCTAGGTGATTAAAAGCATTGTATAATGATGGAACCTCCGTGCCCTCTAGCGAATGAACAAATTGTCCATCGTAAGTTGGCGTGTCAGAGAGCACTTCAGGGACATTTGTTAAAGGCAAAATATCTAGATACCAATCTGAATGATCGAGGTCGGGGTCATGGTCGTAAATTGATTTTGATAAACTAACAAAAGTAGCTAGCTCCGTTTTTACTAAACTCTTCATTGCAAGATATCTATTTGAAATACCAGTAACTCTAAAAATCGCGTCGTCAAACTGCTCTTTGTTCTGCCTACTTATCTTTCTTTCTACCTCTAAGTTTACAAACTCAAACACGTAGTCATTAAAAAATTCATCTGATACAATGTATTCAAGGTCCCAGACAGAAAGAGTTGCAGCTGACTTTAATATAATTTCAAGTATACATAATCTTATAAATGCCTTAGCTGTTACATTTGCTACTGATAACTCTACAGGGCCCTGTTTTCCGGGGTCAATACTTAGTGCACTATTTTCAGGTCGACCCAGCTCTCTTTGAAATTCTTGCATAAAATCAAACACTATTATTTTGTCAAAATCAAGTTCACTTTTTCCTATCAAATTGAATCTATTTTTGATGCATCCAGTTTTTTTATCCAAGTATGCAAAACCTCTAACTACTCTATCTACCCTTTCTACATAATCAGGATCTGAAAAGAGTCTAGAGTTTGATATGTAATCTCTCAGTTGTTCAGTTACTCCTTCAGCTGTCGCGGCGTACAATTTTTCGTATATCTTTTCCATAAAATTTGAATTTACTTCTGGAGAAAGGCCAAGTGCCTCAAGATCCGTTTCGGCTGGAGCATACTCTTGTACTTTTTCTTTCAGATTCTGTATGTATATTTCTGCAAAAAGTTGACGTCTTGGATACAGGTTCCCCGACACCCTATCATACGTCAAAAATTCTTCTGGAATTTCATCACAGTATGAAAAGTCTCTGCCTGCAGCGCCGCCAAGAAAAAAATCATCATTAACGCTTATCGTATAGGGTAACTTGTTACCTTCAAACTTTTTATCTTTCATAAGTATATTAGAATTAAAAGCAAGCCCCTGAGGTTGTCTCAAGAACAAAGTATTCTCTTCATCTATGAAGTCTATCAGTTCTGCCGGCGTGCCCTCTCTTGCCCTCTCTAGCGCGCTATCATAAAAATCTTTTAATACCAGTAGAAATTCAGATTTATTAGTTACATTAAATGCTTTATCAATATTGTTTTCAATAATTGTTCTTATCTCTTGTAATCTTTCATCTATTTTGGATTGTACATCAAAGGCTGCAGTTACTGGATCTTCTCTGTTTGAGATGAATGAAACAAATTCATCCTCCGTCGTTATTGTCAACTTCTCATTAAATGGTTTTGATAATCTAATTGGTAGCATTTCTTGAAAATTTATTGCTGCCGTAGCATCGTCGTATATGGCGCGCGACTCATCTGTAAGTGTTATTGGTATCAAGCGTAGACTAGAATCGACTTGGTAAGTCTTGTAAGAAAACACAGACGTACCATCAGCTAATAGCGTCTCGTCCCTTTCATAGTCATAGTACAAATACGTTAATCTTTTTGTCAATAAAAAGAAACGGTCTCCGTCATCAATGTCTGCATCGCTAGCAGGAGATGAAGCCGCATAGCGACGTAAATTTTCACTAAGCCTTTGCACTTGCAAAGTGGCACTTTCATTGTAATTAGGGTCTCCGGGTTCAGCTGTTGAAGGTACATTCAAATACATCGCAGGGACAAAACTTTTCAAAGACGATATATATGACATCTTGGGTGCTTCAAAAATTGTAGTAGCCATCTCTTGTGCCGATTCCAAAACAGCATCTGGAAGTTCATTGATCAGTGCGTCTGGGTTTCCCGGACCGTAAATAATTTCTGGAAATGCAGCCTCTAGACCATTCTGACTAAATAATGCTTCTAATTGTTTAGCTTTGTCTTCGTAGTTTTTCTCTGCTAAATTGGTTGCTCGCTCTATATCTTCATCTGTAACGTCTTCATTTCTCAAAATTCTATTCCTTATTTGAGATATTACGTCCGATGGTTTATCACAAGAATATTGTATTAGCGCTTCATTGATCGAGTTCAAGTCTTCACAAAACTGAGGGTCCAAGAATGCACCTAAACTTGCAAACATCCTATATATATCATTATCTTCCCTTAGATATTCTGATATTTCATTTTTGCTTGCTGTTCTCTTAATTATGTTTATCACCTCCTGGGGTATTGCCTCTCCTTCCAATAATGCGCAAAGTTCCCTTGGAGTTAAGAGCCTGACCAAGTCGCTCATAAAACTTGATAATTTATCAAACATAGAATTGGGAACACCAACATCAACCAGAGCGTCGGCCAAAGCTTGACGTACAGCAGGGTTTGACGAAGGATCAGATTGGTTTGAAGATGCTCCATATAAATCTTCTATTATTTGATCACCACAAAATGGAGTCTTCAACACATCTAAGATAAGATTTACAAATCTGCATACTAATCTTGTAGCTATTTCCTTTAAAAGTTCTAGAAAACTAAGATTTTCCATAAATCCGGGCCAACGAAAAGTTGGTAAATTATTTGCATCAGGAAGCCTAAAGTCTATATTAGGTATTTTTAGATTGAAAGCTGGTAGTCTTAGGCAAGAAATATAATCACATACATATTTTTCTAGTTGCCTGGTTGATACAAACTGTTTCAAGTCATCAAAATCGCAATCATCTCCTATTAGAGGCAAGACATCACTCACTCCATATGCGGTTGGCGCAATAAAGCTATCTAATATGCCAGTTCTAGATCTTTTTGTTTGCTCAACAAATCTCTCTATCTCTAATCCGGCTGGTTCAGTGGGGTCATGAAACGGGTTGTAGTAATCTATCTGTCTATCTTCTGATAAAAACTTTGTATAGCGTAATACATAAGCGGCGCCTAGACCAGCTTGAGAATATGTATCATCCTCACATATGGCTCCAAATCCAGCGCCTAGACCTCCCAGGTCGTTTATGTGCCTAAGATAGTGCATCGTCCTTTCGTTGAAAAATATTGAAGGTACCGAAGGGGGTGGTTCTCCATCTGTCACTTGGTATATAACAATATTCTGCGCATCTTCTACTTTGAGTATAATTCTGTCTAACGATGAGCCTCTTGGCTTATCTTGGTATGAAAAATCGAACTGAAGCTCTGCACTAGCAAACCCACCCCAGGATCCCTTTTTTACTAAATCCCTAATTGATGTTCGAAGATTTTTAGACAGCTGCTTTACTTCTTTATTATCATTTATTATTGTATCAATCGCGGGTTTAATTTGCTGAATTTTATTTGCTTCTTCCTGTGCAGAAAATGATATCGGCACACCATTACCATCTTTAAACTTATATTTCTGCACATCCGGGTCGGCTTTTATAAATTGTTCGTATGTATTCTCTAATTGGTTAACTAAATCATTATACCTTATCTTTAATGGACTATCTGATTCACTAGGATCAAAAGAGGGAAACAGTCCAAAAAATTCATTAGTGATTCCGTTTATGAATCTAGTATCGGATAAGTCAATTTGACCAAAAGGGCCCAGATCTGCAATAAAATTATTTCCAATATTCTGCTGATTTTGAGAGGCGCGCGCTGCAGCGGCGCGAAGTTCTCTTACAATCTCTCTCTTGTTCTTTGTCGCATACGCTCTGTATTTTTGGTACTGTAATCTTGACTGTTCTTCATCTATATCTGTTCCTAACGAGCAGTAAAATTTTTCCAGTGTTTCAATATTTGCATCTAACTTATCTGCAATTATGTTTGCATTCTGGGACATAGACAATTGACTATTTACTTCATCATCCTCTGGTAAGGTGTCAAAGATCTTCTTGTCTATTTCAAGATAAGCTCGATAGACATCGCCTGGCCTGAGAGATGGAGTCCTCAAATCGATAAACTCTATTATTTCATCAAGAGTGTATTGGCTTCCCATACTCTTTGAAAAATATTCTAGGGCCTCAAGAAGGGCAGTGGTTTTAATTACACTAACTTGACTTGAATCAAGTACTGGTGGTAGTGACTCTAAAGTGTATTGAGTTCTATGAAATATTCCGATCTTTTCCTGGTTTATGATAAAAGGATCAGGATCAGTTAGGTGATTTGGTTCTAGGGCCCTCAAAGAAAGGGAATTGATCTCCTTTCTAGATTGTAGCGATTCAGAAAGTGAAAGCTCTTCTGACAACTTCTGTATTACTTGTGACGCTCCCGAGTAGAGACTTGATTCTTCACTTGGTTGATTGTAAATTGCCCAGCCTACAACTTCGTTTATTTTGTTTTCTATATCTCTGTAGCTTCTGAAGAACCTTTGGAAGTCTCTTTTCATCATTTGAATAGTTGACCTATCTTCTTGAGAGTCAGGAAATGGACCAAAGAATGCCTTAATTCTTTCCGGCAAATTGATATTTCCAGATTTTAGAGACTCATACAGAAACATTGGAACTTGTTGAGGAACTTCTGAATCTATGTAAAATCCCTGGTTTGTCAGATCTGATGATGGTACCCATCCATGTAGTGTTGCTAACGTACCCTCTCCGATGTTTCCTAGCTCTGACGCAAAAATTTGATCTGCGTTTATCATTTGGGAAAGTAAATCCTCTTTTGTTTCTACCTTTCTTATCAAGTATTTTTCAAAATAGTAAGAGAGTATAACAAATTGGTTTTGGATCTGGTATGACATGAGTCTAGACTTCATTTTTTCATCGAAGACTATTCCCATAGTGGAGGAAACTTCTTGCCCAGACTCGCAATCAAACCAACTTTTTCCTATAGAAAAATCTTGAGGTGAGCTATTTTCAACCGACAATGCGCTTGTAATCATACCCAAAGCTATTTTGATTGCTAAAATATCTCTACCTTTAGATCCTTGCGATCTCTCTACAAAATTTACAGTTTCGTTCCCTATTGTAATTGAAAATAATATTCTTTGTCTTGTCACTTAGTAACCTCAATTCGTCGTGTTAAACATACTGTTTATATATTCTGGCTCTCCAGTAGTTAGATAATTCTTTTTAAAATTTTCCGTATTCACTATGTGTTTAGGGATTTCCATTATAAAATTTCGAAAGTGTGATACTTGTGTTTCGACCCCTAATGCCCAACCTGTTATCGATGGCGTTGTACTAGCTCCCATCGCTGGTGATTGATGAAAGTGAGTTGCCAGTTCTTTATTATATGTCATCTGCAATTTTACAAAACCAAACAATATGTCCACAAGGGACTTATGTATCTCCAAAATATCACTCATTGCTTTTACTAATGATTGACCTTTTGGAATGGGCTGCTGAGATCCATAGTCTCCGTTGCCGGCTATCAAATGAATTCCTCCAACAGATCTTATGGGCGCGCCCATAGAATTGTAAGGTTCAATGCTTCCTCCCGTAACTATCTTTATATCGCTCCGGGCGTGCATCCTTAACTTATCAGCCTTCATCACAATAGCTGAAGACGGATTTCTTGTTTTTAGATCTGAATTTTTTCTTATTCTTTTTGTTATCCTGAAATTTTCGTCTACATCTGTCATTTGGCTAATATAAATTCTGGCAGCATCCATAGCAAAACCTGGGTGGTCCGGGCGCTTTCCTTCTACATTAGTGCCTGAAAGCTTTACATTATCAAATGCCTTTTTTGCAGATGGGCCTATAAAAGTAGTAAACATTGGTCCAAACTCTTTTCCAGCTACAGGAAAAGGCGCGCATCTTCCAACCACAATGTCAATTGCGCCGGCTCCCATGTTATCAGAATATCCGGACTGAGAACTTTTCTTATCTTTAGAATTATATTCTCCTAATCCACTTCTATCTCTACCTAAAATAATGTGAGTATTATTATCAACACCAGATTTCATAGTTGATGCATTTATAATTACGTCTCCAGGTCTCGAAAAGAAAGATGGTATCGGCTCCGAAAGGGCTGAATGGCCTAATCCATTTATTCCTTCCTCGTCATACTTGGGCCAATCAGCATGTTTTTTTCCACTTTTTCCTTTAATAAATTTTGGCAATGGTGGTGGTGATGTGTTATTCTCCTCCGTATCATTGTCCTCCTGGGAATTTTCCTCATTCCTGATCTTTTCAGTCATGGTTTCTAATTCATCACTTGCTTCCTCGACCGTTATTGGCTTTTTTGAACTGTCATATTCTATCTTTGCGCTTGATACATCATATTCTGAATCTGATTGCTTGTATGATTCTCCCATTTTATGAAGAGATGCAGCTGAGGCTTGTTGAATGTTCTTACCAATAGCTTCGTGCTCCGAAAGGAGTTCTCCACTTTCTGAATAAACCCTAGTGCAGGCAACAGTTTGGCCTTTTTTGTTTTTGTATGACGACAATTTTATCTTGGTTTTTTTTGACATAAATTAGACTCCCGATACCACTTCTAGGAATCTACCAAACATCATACTATTTTCATCTGAAAATTCTACTCTTGCAGCGGACATAATTTCTGGTGGCGACTCAAGATCAACGCTATAAAATGGTGTAAATCTGCTAATAGTTCTATCAAAAAGTGCGAACTCTTTCTCGCGTTTTTCGTCAAAATTATTTTCAGATTTTTGTTGTTTCATTTTATTAAATTCTACAAGTTGTTTACGATTTAGTATTGGTAAAAAACCATGTATTTCTGATATATATACTACAATTTTATACATCTTTTTTGCTGGCGTAAGAATATCAATCGATTGAGACGTTGTATACAGAGACTTTTGAAATTCATCTGATGTCTCTCCCATAAGTTCAACTGGACTCAGTTCTTCTACTGACAACACTACTCCTGTATAGTATGATTTTTTATGCTTTTTTGAAACTTCTTTTCTGATTGCTACAACTGATTGCACAATTTCATCAAAAGGCTTTATGTTGTTTGAACGATCATCTAAGTCTGTTCTAATTGGTGAGCTTCCAGGGTTAGCTGTTACATCATCAATATCAGAGGGCCCAGAAGAAATTATTTTCTTGTTTGACATTACTGTTCACCATCATTATTTATCAAATCAAATAAATCTTGCCTATCTTGGTCGGATATACCTTCAGTGGTCTTTTCCTTTTTCTGTATCAAAGATGCTAGTTTGACTAATTGTTCATTTGACCTTTGAAGAGTCTCTAGATACTTTGCCGCTATCAGTCCAAATTCTCTATGCCTATGATCATCAGCTGTTTGCATATACTGCATCAGATTCATAAGCAAGGCCTTTGTTGCTGCACGATCATCTGTAATATTTTCAGTCGCTTGTTCTATAAAGCTCTCAAGATTATTGTTTTTCATATTTATAAATAGACAAAATGCACATTTTATTATTCTTTATCCCACTTTGATTTAAACAACCTGTACTTATCCCTAAGTTTATTCAGGTTGTTTACAACCTGCTTGGTGTTTAGTCCTGTTAGCTCTCTCAAGTAAAGATAGACGGCCTTTTTATTGAATATCTCTATATCTTCTATATTGTGAAGAAGAACCCTAACTGCATCAAGCACTGCTTTTTCATTTACTTTCAGGGAGCCAGTATCCCACTTATCAACTTGAGTTAGTAAACTATTCCAAAATTCCATCTCAACTCTTTGTTCAACGTAAGAGTTAGCTTCATCAGAAGTTCCCAAAACATCAGGGCCGCCTGTTGTTACAAGATTTTCAAAAGATACTTCTTTCTTCAATCTCTTAGAATTTTTTTTCACCTTGTGGATAAACCAGTTTTTTGTCACAACGGAAAAATAAGAAAATGCTTTCGAACCTTTATCTGGATCGTATTTATCCAAAATTGTCGTTAACCATATCTTGCAATCTTCTCTTAGAGGGTCTATGTTTGGTAAAGTATTAAATTTGTAAGTAAATATTATTTTATTAACCATTTCAGAAAAAGCTGGACCTATGAGAGATTCATACAATTTAGTTCTCTCCTTTAGACATACTGATCTGGCGTACTCTACTATGGCGATTTCATGCTCTTTTGTAAAGTAATCATTTTTTCTTCTAGCCCTACGCCTCCTCTTCTTCATCACCGCCCTCCTCATTTATTATCAAATCAACTTCTGATATGTCTTTCACCAAATCTTTTCCATGACTCATCAATGATTGAAGCGTAGGTTCACCGTAAAACATCTCAAGCTCGTGTAAAGACCCTACATGAGAGACATAATCGGAGATTTTTTCAGATAACACCACTAAGTCTTCAGATATTGACTTTATTGTGGTTAGCAGCCACTTCACGTAAAAAAGAAATATCACGTTAATAATTGCACTAACAATAAACAAAGACATCCACATCTTACAACTCCTGCTTTTTCAGAGATTTTTTCTCTTTTTTTATTTCTTCTTTTGCATCTCTGATATAATCATCTACGACCTTACCAACCTTCTTGGGGGACTCAGACTTCCTGTTATTTTGGCTTGTATATTCTAAACTTGGAACTTTGAATATATCGTCGCTATGACAGAAAATACATATTTTTTGTTCGAAAAACATTCCATGTCTTTTTTCAAAAGTCTTTTTGCAGCTGTGACACCTGTAGACATACGTCGGCATCAATCAGATCCCGTCGTATTTGTAACTTCTGGTGTGAAGACATCATTATCAATTTTAAAATTTGGTGGGTTGACAACGTTAAGCGTCTCGTTTTCTGCCACTACAAAATTCAAATCTTTCAGGATTGGAACTATGTCGGTTTGTTCTAAGAGTGATTTTTGTAGGGCCATCATTAGTGTCCCTAAAGCTTGATTTGAAAGTTTCATATTATTCTCCTTTTACTATAAACTTAAAAAACGTTTCTGAATGTATTGATTTATCACATATGTAATAGTCAAAATGAGGTTTCCACATCTTTACTTCATGATGTTTTGCTCCCCAGTCTTTTATCTGTTGATTTGTTAATTCTGTCCAATCTATTCCTGTATTTGAACCTCTCGCTGTCCAATATACTATAGTGTGGCCTTCATCGTACAACTTATTGATTTCTGCTATCCTTTCCTTATTTGGAATCGCTTTATCATATTCTCCTTGTGTGTTCTGGCATATGGTACCATCGATATCTACGTAGTAAATCATTTTCTCTTTTCTATACTTTCAACTCTTTCATTAAAAAAGTTTGCCTTTGCGTTGTGAAAATGGTGTCTTTTTTGTAAAAGCATTTGCTCATAATCTAACGCCGCCTTAACTGAACCTAAAATATCTTGAGTATCTTCTATTGTAAATACAACTGCTCTTGTTTCAAATCTATCTAGAAGACCATCTGAAAAAAGACTATTTATTGCCAAAACACTTTCTGAAGATACTGTGCCTCCCATTTTTGTTTGAAGTTTATATTTTTTAGCATTTTCAAGTGTTGAGCGTACAACATTAATTACTTCACTATCATTTACATTTTTTTTCTCAAGCCCCATTGATCTTGATAAGTCAGAGCGACCAACAACAATACCGTCTAACTCATTGTGGTGTTGAGCTAGTATATCTGCAGAACGATTACAGGCATCAATAGTCTCTAAGTTCACAAACTTTTTTGGCTCTGGAATTGAAAGCAATTCACATTTACTTTTAACTGAAGATATAAACTTTGATACTGCAAACGGTGACTCAACCATCGGTGCTACAATACCAGAAATACCTAAACGAAGGCACTTTTCAATGTCCCTGTTTGCTTCACAACCTCCAATTTTTACATAAACTTGTAAACCGGTGCCTCCAGATAATAGTATAAGATCATTCAAATCATTATCTGTAACTCCTTCATCTTCAAACGAAGCTTTCAGCGCATATGCTCCATGTTTCTTTTTTAAATCTGTTATTGATTGTGTTATTTTCTTATCAAACATCTGTCTTTTCCTGTTCAAATAGATGTTGAGCGAACTCAAAATCTAGCATAGTATCTATATCAACTGCTTCTATTTCATCAATTTCAAGCAAATAAGGGTCTAAACCTATAACGTTTTTACACTTTAGCACATTTTTATTTGAATTTACACAAACTCCGTACGTAATTCTAAATATCTCTGGTAGGTTCTGACTATTTGGCGAGTTTAGTATGTCATAGTTTAGCGGGCTGCCATCTAGCCACATGTGGTGCTTTACAGGATGAACTGTAGCTACGGAATCACATTTTTGATTCTTATACAAATCTATAGCCCTCTCTACAGTTTCTGGTTTTACAAAGGGACTAGTAGGCGGAGAATATACCAAAACATCGCAAGAAATAGATCCGGCTAAATTTTGAAAGAACTCACTCCCTGTGCATTTTGAACTGGCGTAATATTCATGTCTCAAGTGAGTATTTACCCCAGCGGCGCGGGCTATGTCTAAAACTTGCTCCCCATCAGAAGATACAACAATATCTGTAAGTCCTTTTACTTTTTTTAAGTTTTCTATCTTATTTTCCAAAAGCGTTGTGTTACCAAACGGTCTAATACCTTTGTTAGGTACACGAGTAGAACCAGTTCTAACTGGTACTACAGCCACAATACTAGTCATCACTCAACGCCCTATACATCGCCTCGTAAGCTTTAAATTCCCATTCATAATCAACATCGAAGCATTCCATTTCTTCAACTGGAAATAATTCGATATCTCCCTTCTTTTGGAAATCTCCCATCCAGATGCCATTATCAATACTATCCAGTTTTGAAGCGTACAAGCAATGTGCTGCTTCCCATGTAATTCCTACTGCCTTTGTGTTTAGTGTTGGTTCATCTTTGGGCCATGGTGTTATAAAATCTCCATCCGTATTCCAAAAATAATTTTTCTTTTCCATAACAGCAAAAAGACCGTCAGAGTCTGATTGCAAATAATGTTCAAAGAAAGAGTCTATAGTTTCAGTCTTCATAAATGGAACACAAGCATTGACTAGAACGACATACTTGAATGGTATTTTGTTCCACCATTCATACATATCCCTTATGTGTGTTCCGGCGCCACCGTCCCACTTAGCTGAAAAATCACTTCGCTGAAAAACATTTACCCCATTTCTCTTACCTATTTCTACCAGCTCTGGTTCGTGAACTGCTAAATAAAAATTTTCTTTTGGTATAATTTTTGATGCTAAAATTTTTTGGCATGTAATATCAGTCAAGGTAGTTCCAGCAAAAGACCTAACCATCTTTCTCGGGCACCTCTCAGAGGATAATCTTGCTTGTACCAAAACTGCAACATCACTTACTTTCTTCACACTAATCTCCTTTTTCAATCCTATAACTATCTTCATCAAAATGTTCTGTAGAAAATTCAAATAGTTCTGTGTCTTCTAGGGCTAACATTCTATGTCTTTGACCTCTTGGCACATGCCAAATATCTCCCTTTTCAAGGACCCTAACGTTTGCATTGTTTATATCACTTTCATTCTTATCTGCCCAAAACAATTTCATTCTGCCTGATTGGATGTAAAATGTCTCGTCTTTCTCTTTATGATAGTGCCAAGAACATTGCTTATTCTTGAAGAAAAACAGTAGTTTTCCACAGTATTCTTCCTTATTCACAATCCATTTTTCATATCCCCAACCTTTGGATACATACTTTGCATCCTTAAGCATTAGATAATTTTCCTCCTTCAAAATACCTAAGCTTGTTCGCGACTGGTACCTCGTGTTGAAGAAACATTTTTTGGCCAGTTCCCATCGTATTGGTAACTTTTCTAGATTCACTAACAAGCCTTTCTAATTCTGGTTTTTCGATGGAGGCAGACTGATCTGACCCGTACATAGCCCTATCTAAGGTAATGTGCCTTTCTAAAGCAACAGCCCCTAAAGACACCGCTAGGATTGAAGGCAGAATACCCTCTTCATGACCACTGTAACCTACTGGGCAGCCATACCTGTTCTTTAGAGTACTAATAAGATTGATATTGCAGTCTTCATCTTTACAGGGATATGTGGAAACGCAATGGAACAGAGTGAAAGGACAATTTGCTTCCCTAAAAATAGAAACTGCTGTGTCGATATCTTCAAAAGTACTCATTCCAGTAGAAATAAAAGTATGCCTACCTTCATTTGCAATCTCACCTAGTAAGTCTGTATGTGTAAGCATTGCTGATGCTACCTTGTTGAAGGGTAAATTGTATTGTCTTAGGAATACTTGACTATTTACATCCCAAGCAGATGCCGACCATAAAATTCCTTTTTGTTTACAATACTTGTCAATTTGATCATATTCATCCTTTCCAAATTCAAGACCAGATTTTTGATCTCGTTGAGTCGTTCCCCATGGACTCTGACGCGCAGAATCTAGATATTCTTGGGTATATACAATATCAATATCTCTCTTTTGAAATTTTACTGCCTGACATCCTGTATCTACTGCCATGTCAATAAGTCTTTTTGTTGTCTCGATATCTCCATTGTGGTTAATTCCAATCTCTGCAATAAAGAAAGGCATGTTTAAAGTATCTTTGTATGGATTAAAACTGTTTGTCATTTTTGCTCCTTTTATTTATCAGTTTATGTTTGTATTATACACTCAGGGGAAACATTTTTTTAGAAATTTCTGCATGTGCATTGTGTTTGTAAGTTTCTCCCAAGTTGAAAAATTTTATTCTATTCTGAGTGGTTGAAAGCAAGTAGTCCCAAAACACCACCGTTTCTCTTCTTTGAAAATCAAAATTGTAATTTGACGATATATTAAGTGCTTTTCCATTTTCAAACGCGTGTTCTCCAGCTTGAGATGTTTCTATCTGCTCTTTTGTCCAACCATCCATGCCAACCACTTTTATCTCTTTAGCTCCTGCGATCACTGCTAAGGAAACTAATTTGGGTGCTGCCCCAGATGAAAGGAACATCCTCATATTAAACAACATGGTTGTACAATCTTCATCTTTAAAACTCTGTAGAATGTGATCTGGTCTAGTAATTGATGTATCTGCTGCGCAAATTGGGTTATGCTGTTTGACATACGTTGAAAGCTCTTCTATGCCCATGTGCGTTTCTGCATTAATATAGAACAAATCTATTTTTGAATTTGCAATTTTATCATTTCTGTAAAAGTGATTACACGTCCAAGTATAATCTCTTTCTACATTCTCCCATTCACAACGATTGGTACTAGGGCCCCCGCCGACAATCAATATTGTGCTGCCTTTGAACTTATCCATCTCCGGGATTGCCTCAAAAAAACCGTCACTGTGTACCTTCATTCCATTATCACTATTCACAAAATTTTGGTACCTAGCGACTGATGGTAGACCATACTTCTCATTATTTATAAATCCAGATTTAGAATCTAAAAAACTAGCCTCATTTGGAACTGGTGAGTTTTTGTATGTTTCATCCGCTCCAAAAATTTTTGGATTTTGCTCATCATACCAAACATTAAAAGATGGCCTTTTGTTTATTCTAGATATAAAAGCATGAAACTTTTTTTCTACCTCCTCTGGTAATTCGTAACATATTTCCTCTGTTGATGCATCATACACCATTCTACACCCTAGCCAATGTTCTCTATTCACACTTGTCATTATAAATTCTCCTTTTCAATCATATAATCACCAACAACTAGTACATCTATATTTGTACTTACAAAACAATTGTAAGCATCCGACACATCATTTACAATCGGTTGCCCTTTTACATTAAAAGAGGTATTAAGAAGTATTGGGTATCCAGTCATTCGTTCAAATTCGTTTATAAGTTTCTTGAATTTTGGATTCAGATCCCCAACCGTCTGCACCCTCGCGCTATTATCCACATGTACAACAGCTGCAATTTCATCTGCTTTGTCACTTTGAGCTTGCACAGCCATAAGCATATGAGGAGATTCTTGCTCTATATTGAACCATTCAAGCGCTTTTTCTTCTAAAACAGCAGGTGCGAATGGGCGAAAAGCCTCTCTAAATTTTACTCTTGCATTAACATGATCTTTTATATCCTTGGGCGCAGGTCGTGCAAGGATGCTGCGATTTCCTAATGCGCGAGGACCAAACTCTGCTGCATCTTGTGACCATCCCACAATTTTACTATCCTTTAGAAACTCACATACTTTTGTATAATCACCATCTAATTTAGTAAATTCAATGTTATTGTCAATCAAATACTTTTCTATTTCCTCATCAGTGTCCCTGTGTCCGAGATAAAAATTATGAAATTTTTTAGGTAGAAGTTTTCCAGTAACTTTTTTTCTAGATAGGTAACATGCCCCTATTGATAATCCGTTGTCTCCGCTACCTGGTTGTACAAATATTTCATCAAATATTTTACTCTGAACTATCTTTCCATTCAGTGAACAATTGAGGCCGACTCCCCCTGCTATACAAAGTTTGTTGTACCCATATTTCTGGCGTGCTACTGTCAATTGATCAAGGACAATTTCTTCCAACCTATCTTGTAGTCCGGCGGCGATATTCATGTGTTTTTTTTCTATTGCATCAGACCAATTTCTTTTCTCTCCAAAAACTTGAGTAAATTTGTCACTCACAAACTTGCTTCTAACCTCGTGAAAAGATATCCAGTCGGTGTTGACTTCTATATCAAAATTATCTCTCGTCTTTATAATATCCCTAAATACATCTAAATAAGTCTTTTCTACACCATCCACCATAATAGTTTCTGATGAGTCCCCAAGTGGGGCAAGACCCATTGTGATACCCTCATCATACATTGGCTTCCAACCTAGAAAGAATGTAATGGAGGAGTATACTAATCCTAAAGAGTTAGGCCAGGGATTTCCTGGGTGTAAGATTTTTACTGTCCCTGAGTTTCCTGCTGCTAGCATGGAACACATTCGTTCCCCAACTCCATCATTACTCATAAGCAGGGAATCTTGAAATCCACTTGGGTAGTATGCACTTGCAATATGAGCCATATGGTGAGGGTGAAACTCAACCTTTCCATAATATCCAGTTTTTTCTCCTAGGATGTTCTTAAAGTCCACCTCTGTTGGTAAGTCTCTTCTCATGTTTCTAATCGGACCGACATGATCCAGTAAAAGCTTGGGCTTGTATGCAAAACTAACCACATCTATATCAGCAATTCCCACACGAGCAATTTTTAGGCAGTCATTTATTGCATTTGTTGGAAATTCTCTAGTGTGCTTTTGTCCTATATATCTCTCTTCTTCGCAGGCCGCTAGCAATTCTCCATCGACCATAATCGCTGCAGATGTGTCGTGACCTCCCCAGTTTACACCTAAAATGACATTTTTCTTTTTCATAACTTTTTAGTCTCCAATACCTTGCTCAGTAAAGTTTCATCCTCATTCGAAGCACTGTATATTTTCATTCCGTGGATATTCTCCCAATTTTTCCAGGTCGATACAATGTCCAAAGGTATCTTTACCACATCCTCAATTTGCGATTCATCATTCCATGGGTGGCGTGTATCATCGCTATAAAATCTAGGTCCAAATAAATCAAATCCCATTACATAGACTTCTCTGGCTTTTAAAAAGTAACTAATTGGCAGTACAGCACTAGTAAGTTTGTTTTCTAATCCCCAATGGTGCCTGGTCCCTATCACTGATTCTGAATCGAAGGGTATAGAGCCTAGAATAACTTCATCATGCATGAACCTGTAATAGGCATCTGTTCCAAAAATATTGTTTTGTAAATCTTTATTTGTTGAAAACATTCTAATAAATTTAGTAGATGTTGTTGGTATTGTCTTTACATCACGATATTTTAATGCCTCCGCGAGAAGCGATTGCAAATTTCTCCACCCATTTGGCTGTCTCAACAAAGGTGTACTTCCACAGTATTTTCTATAGTATTCCTCATCTTTCTCAAATATAGATGGAAAAAGAATTGTTGTCTGTTTCTTTATTTTTTCATTCTCGATGTAGCGTAGACCCTCAATAAAGCCATATGGGTCAGATGCAGTCCAGTAGTCTGGTTCGATGTCTAATAGGCTTTTGCAGTGAGGGTAAGTTCTCTGAAAAGCTAAAATCTTATATTCATCTCTTTTTTGTCTTATAAGTTCTGCTTGAGCCGTGACTGAATGTCCGGGTCCTATAACTAATAATTTATCAATCATTATCCGCCAGCTCTTTCAATAATTCATTAACCTTCTCATCGCAAAACTTTATCTTCTTAAATATAGATCTAGACTCAGTCGGCGCCACTTCGAATGCCAGCTTAACCAAATCCATCCAGTGTGTGTTATTCTTTGCCCTTATTTCCTGTATGTCGTTTATAATATCTTCATCACTTCTCATAATCAATTCTCCGACTTTTGTTTCCCAGCTTGTAATTCCTATCTTTTGCAGATATACATCAGTATCCTTCTTAGTGTGGTAAGAGCCTTCAGATAAGTTTTGCTTTGTTCCAGAAAACTGCAAACTCTCTATTATTTTCCATTTTTCTATGAAAAGATTTTGAACTTCTTTTAATAATATGTTGTGGCTCTGCTTCAGTGTGTGACTGTTTTTTAAGAAAACTGTTTTTTGAAACAGTATATCACCAGTATCGATCCCCTCGTCAATTAAATGTATAGATACTCCTTTTGGAGTTTTTTCTACAAAACTCCACACATTTGGGCTAGCTCCTCTATTCCATGGTAAATATGATATATGAAGGTTGATTATTCTGTTTTTGTATCTTTCTATAATTGGTTTTTTGATTATGTGCCTATATCCGAAAGAAATAATAAGATCTGGATTTATCTCTTCAATTTGTTGCAATGTTAATTTTTCTTCTGTTTGGAACATCTTACTTCTTCTGTTCAGGAAGTAAAACAAATCACAACTTCTGTATCCTAAAAATAAAACTTTCTTCATGACACATCTCCTGGATACAAAACTGTACCTTCTTCTATAGTACGAGTTGAAATTTTATAAAGTGTATCATAATATTGTATTGCAGGAATAGAGTCTTCTAGGGACGGTCTCATTGTAGTTATATTTTGTTCTGTCAACAACTCTCCCTTTCCTATTTTTCTTTTTGAAACCACTGATCTTGTTGCATTGCGAAAATTCTTTTCGCTTTCGGTCAGTGAACCTGTTTTTATACCAACACACTTTTCTGCAGTGCGGATATTTCGAACCATATCATGTAATTCAGTTGGCTCAATTGCAAACTTATGATCTGGACCTTTTAGATTTCTAGAAATAGTATAGTGTTTTTCTATAGTGGTTGCGCCCATAGCTACAGCTAACGGTGGAACTAAGATGCCCTCAGTGTGATCTGACAGACCTACCTTGAATTCAGACTTAAAATATGATCCTGCTCCTTGAAAATACAAAAGTCTTTTTATTTGTCCCAAATTTATATCTTCAAATGGCGTAGGGTATGCATTATTTCCATGCAAGAATGTAATGTCTGGTTTCTTATTTTCTTCTAATATCCATCCTATTATCTTGTTTATCATTTCAACATTGCATCCGATACCAGCTGTTATTATTAAGGGTAGTTGTGTGGATGCCACACACTTTACAATTCTAGGATCTGTCGACTCAAATCCCGCTATCTTAAAACGCTTGACACCAATGTTATATAATTCTTCAACAGCTTGTTCATCAAATGGTGTAGACATGAATTCAATCCCATGGTCGTCACAGAATAATTTTATGTCCTTCTGCCAATTCCTAGGTAGTTCTATATCTTTTATGAGTTTATTGATATTTTTATATCCTGCGAAGTCAGGTGTATTTTTGGCATACAGAGTTTCTGAGGAATATGTTTGAAACTTTACTGCGTCTGCTCCAGAGGTCTTAGCAATTTTGACTAATTCAAATGCCTGGTCAAGTTTTCTGTCATGGTTAGCTCCCGCTTCGGCTATAACGAATACACTCATTTACTATTTTCTCTAAGTCTTGCTGCTCTAAATTTTGATGTATAGGAAGATTTATTATCTTATCTTCCAGTGAATCTGTGTACGGTAACTGAATGTCAGTTTTATAATACTTTGTTTTATGTAAAAAAGGATAATGAAAACTTGATTGAATTCCATTCCGTGTTAGATACTTTCTGAGTATAGCAGAGGTATTATCATCTTTTAAAATGAAAGTTGACAAGTAGTATGATGAAAATTTGTCATGGTCTGTAAAGGCACCGAGACAAGACGGGATGTTATCTCTTAAAAACTCAAAGTTTTGTTTTCTTTTTTGAACATTACTTAGGCACCTATTTATTTGCGACAATCCCAATGAAGCATTCAAATTATTCATGTAAAAATTAAATCCAGACTGCACTAAATCATACGTATCTCCTTTTACTTCTCTTCCAAAATTTCTACCAGATGTTAAGTATTCAGACGATGGTTGGTGATCCGTTGCGAGTAGCCCTCCATTTGACATACATATTGGCTTGACTGGGTGGAATGAATAAAACGCATAATCGTAATTCAAAGTTGGAGATATGCAATGGGCAGAGTCTAAAACAAGGATAAATTTTTTACCTTTCATTTTTTCTTCAAACCCACTAATGGTGCTAACGCCTCCATATAATACTGGCATTACAACATTTGGACGACCATTGTCTTGAAACTTTACAAGAGCATCCTCTGGGGAAAGTAACAAATCTTTTCCTACGTCCACAAAGCGAACTTGGTGACCATTTTTAATTGCTGCAAAAACGGGAGAAACAAAGCCAATAGCTGTAGTATAAACATTGCATGGCCCCACAGTTTCATACAGGTATTGGAATAAACAGTAGATTGCAGATGATGCTGAGTTGAAACCTATATTGTACTTTTTTCTTGAAAACTTCGCGTACTCTTTTTCAAAGGCTTCAACATTAGGCCCGAATCCTAAAATCTTACTTTTGACAGTATTTGTTACAGCCTCAACATCTGATTGATTAATGTCTGGTTCGAAGCAAGTAATTGGCATCTTAATTGCTCTCTTTCAATCCTCTCTGAATTAGACCTTGAAGGTGTAAGATATCATTACTTACATGTAGGCTTGAGTTGAATTCTTTACCTTTGTATTTTTTCCAATCTGAACTATGTTCTCTATTGGTGTATTGTGGCCTCACTGCAAGCAAACCAGAAATAGGTGGTACAAAAGTATATGGAAGTTCTGTTTCAGCTAGCATATCTTCATGTAATTTTTCTCCGGGTCGTAGTCCCATTATCCCGTAATTAAATGTCTTTGACATATACTTTTCTAGCGTTATCAAGATAGTTTTCATATCAAAGGAACTAATATGAGGAATAAAAACTTCGCCTCCTTCAGCACATTCTACTGAACTTAAGACTGTATCTACGGCGTCTGATAATGTAAACAAGAACCTAGTCATTTCTAGTGATGTTACCATAAGAGGTTTTCCCTCTTTTATCATAGAAATCCACAAAGGAATAAAAGAACCTCTAGAAGCGATAACATTGCCATATCTGACAGACGAAAAAATAGTCTCGTTTGACATGTAATCATAATTTGTAAACATTCTTTCTGCAATGAATTTTGAAGAGCCGTAAACATTGACCGGTTTACAAGCCTTATCTGTTGATATTAATATGCACTTTTTCACTCTGTGGAGTAATGCTGCCTTTGCAACATTCTCTGATCCGTGAATATTTGTTTTTATACATTCATCCGGATGAAATTCCATATCATCAATTCTTTTCAACGCAGCAGTATGAATAACGTAGTCTGGCTTGTGTAAAGCAAACGTTACATTCAATTTGTCAAAATCACGAATATCACCAATAACACAATGTAGTTTGCTATTCCTGCTGCTCTTAAATGCTAGTGCTTGTTTTCCTTCGTCCCTGGAATATACTACTACATCGTGTCCATTTTCTAACAACTTTTTAGTCAAGGCTTTACCTAGTGAACCAGTGCCTCCAGTGATCAAGAACTTCATTAAATTACAACCCTTTGTATTCTTTCCGGTGCAGGATTTATTTCTGAGCATATTTTTATCTCACATCCTAAACCTTTCAACCAATCATACCAGTGTCCAATTACATCACTTGTAATTTTCTCTTCATGACTGAGCTGTGACATTTCCACATTTTCTGCAACTTCATTGTAATGTATAAATTCAGACTTGTCAAATCCAGAATCATCTTTATCATAAAAATGTTGTTTTGACTGATCCGTTCCTGATAATTTATTATCCCACCCCACTGTAATAATTTCTGAAAATCCTAAATGCTCAACTAAGTAAAACACTGCTTCATACATAATTCCAGGGCCGTATGGTCTAAGTAAATGTTGTTTGTCCAATGTCCAATCTGAAAAGTTATGCTTTGCGGAGACAGAATTGCTAAAATCTCTTTCCTTTATGAAGAATTTCAAATCACACTCTCCGAGTTTCCAAGGCGTAGTTGAGGCCTCGGTGATTATTGGTTTTCTTTCTCCGTATTCATAGTTTTTGTAATTGCCGCAGTTGTACACATGAAAATCTACAAGATTTTTATACATGTCAGCTGATTGCTTTATTGCTAAAACAGGATGATTTTTTAATTGTGCTTTAAGTTTTTCTTGATTATTCTCTAACAAAGTAGGTCCACAGGACAAGACATAACATTTCTCTCCCTCAAATAAGTTTTTTAGTAAGGCAAGCTTTTCTTTTTGAGACTCAAGTTGACCACACTGTTCTTTTAAAAAGTCCACTCTCTTTTTAGTATCAGTTATTTTTAGTGCTTTTTCCCTAATCGGCCCTATCGATGACATGTCAATTTTCTTTATCAAGTCGCCAAATAAAAGTTCATTAAATTTTTCGTACATCTTTTGCTTCGAAAACTCTTCTAAAACACTATCCCTGAGTTCTGAAGCCCATTTTTTATACATACCATAATTTTTTCGCACCTTCTCCATTGACGCTCCAACCGAGGAGGTATCACAGTAAGCCCATAAGGAACCTTCCTCAATAACACCCTTCCACACTGCATCTTTTCCAACAGGCTTCATCGCATGGGGTATCTTACAAAACAGTGGCTTTTTAGTTTCTACTGTCTTTACTTGACCTTTTACTTTCTTTCTTTCTTTTACATTTGCATAAAGAAAATCAACATGACCTGAAAAGTCCGGAGCTAGAACCGGAATCCCATTACATACTGCTTCAAATATAGGCAGGCCAAACCCTTCGCCATGTGTTGTTGTTACATATGCATGTATATCTTCTCTCTGATATAGGGCCGTTATTTGACTTTCAGTCATTTCACCATGAAGAAGATAAACCTTGCACTTTCTGTCTTTGTATTTATCTAAAATGGGCTTGAAAGCTCTCCTAGTCATATACTTATCCATAATACTAGTATTCATTGTGTGAGTTTTAACAATCAATCCAACATCTTCGTTGTCCTTATACTTGTCTAAAAATGAGACTAGTAATGTTTGTAGGTCTTTTCTCGGACCAAACTGAGAGATGGTTAAAAAATTGAACTTTGTATCAAGGTTCAATTCTAACCTTTCACTTGATTTTTCATAGTTTCTTGCACAATAGGATACGTACTCAATTGGAGTTGAAAGCTCGTAGGTCTGTACAACTTCCTCAGGACTATTCTTTTTTGCAACATCATATTTTGTATTTGTGTAAGCGTTTTTTGAGTGTTCTGAGATGGTGATAATCTTATTCATCATATTACCCTTCTCTATCCATACTGGTGAAACTCTGTCACATTCGATGCCCGCAGTATAACCAATGTTTACTGGGGCTATTATTTCCCACTCATTAGGTATTGTTACTTGAATTGATACATCGTATGAAAAATCTTTATTTGATTGGTGTGTTCTCACTGTCTTTGCTATTATTTCTTTTATCCAGTTACTTCTTGAATCAAAAGCGGATATTTGATTCGACTTTCCCCAACCAATATTTACAAGATAGAGATCAATATCTGCCCTATCTCTGATAGCATCGAGCATGTACCTTGTTTGCTCGCCATAGCCTGACATGGACAATGCAGGCCCTTTGACTAAAACTTTTAACATTTATAATTCCTCAATTGTGTATGGCTTGTAATTTTTTCTTGTTTCCCAAGATCCATGGTCTTCTGTTATCTTTTGCAAAGTTTGATACCAGTTTCCTGCATATATTGGTAAACTATAATTGTCTAATACATGCTTTCTCCCCTTGGCTCCCATTTCTTCTCTTTCCTCTTTTGACATGTTGTACATCTTTAGCATAGCATCTAAGAAGTCTTGCTTTGAGACCCTATCTTCATATATCCATGGAACATCTTGTGAGCCTATAATTGCCTTTGCTGTTGGTTCTAAGCCTATTCCAAACCAGTCTTTTCCGTTTGTCACTTGTTCTTGTAGGCCGCCAGTCATAGTCACAACAATGGGGGTCTCACAGGCTAGTGATTCTAGTGTGCCAAGACCAAATCCCTCTGCATCAGCAATGTTAACTGTACAATCAGCAAGGTTGTACATTTTTGACAAATCTGCGGGGGGCATTTTTTGAACCGACAAAAGCACCTGACCATTATTTAGGTCCAGTTCATTTATAATTGCTTCTAGATCCTGACCGTTGGGATCTTTTGGTTCAGTGTGCATTACTAAGCATGCTTTGTCATGACCCACAATATCCAAAAATTCCTTAAACCAAAAAATAAGAGTACCGGACTGTTTACGCCTAGCATTTCTATTTATCCAAAAGACTGTAAATTTGTCTTTCTTACTTACTTGATTCTTAAAATCTTGCCATTGTTCTTTTGGTCTTTTTTTGAAGATAGTTGTATCTAACGCATGAGGTATATGTACGCACTCAACCTCTGGTGCTACTGTTGTCACTATATCATTTGTAACTTTACTTATCGTGCAAATAACATCATTAGATTCGTAGAATGGCTTATTAAATGTAGGGTACGGTGTGTTATCCCAAACATGATAATACACCATTGGGATGTTTGGTCTAATTTCAGATTCTATTTCCCATAACCATACATAAAACCTTGGATCTGTCATAAACCAAAGCATATCTGGTTTGTGGTTGTATAACATCGTTCTAATTATTTCGTGTGTGCCATACCCATCTACCGGAAAAATAACCCAATCATCTCCCCATGGATCAACCTTCATGGGTCGATAATCTGGATGCTTGATTGCGCCAGCCAAACAGATGAATGAATATTCACCTGTTTTCAACATAGATTCAATCATATATTTTGTTTGTGTTGCAACACCTGAGGGTGCTAGCGGGTTATCCGCGATAACCAAGATTTTTTTCTTTTTTGTTTCTGTCATGTACAATGCTCTGTTTTATAAAATTTGCAGTATTTGCAATTCAGGCGATTCTTTATGTAGTTGCCTCTTTCAATATTTATAACAGCATTTTGTAAAACTTTTAATGAGTTTGAAGTCTTTTTTTGCCCAGAAGTCACTTTCATAATTTCTACATTCTCTTTTTTTGCAGTTCTTTTCAGTAAAACAAAATAAGTATCTATAGATTTAGGGTCAATGTCATGTTTCTTTGCAAAATAATTCTTGTAGTAGGTCAGCTGATACGTTGTCATAGGGTCTGATTTCTTATCTCTAGACCATCCCCAGGAGCATGTTTTCCAATCAATTATGTGATGCTTGCCATCCTCAGTTTTTATCACCATGTCGATAAATCCTTTGAAACTAGTACCATGAGATTCAAACTCATCAATTGGTTCTAATATTTCTTCCTCCACAGATACAATTTTGAACTTACCAAAATGGCTTTTTACTGCAGGCAATACCTGTTCGCAAATTGGAACAGCCTGACTTTTCATTTCTTTTACTAAGTTTTCATTTGTTTTTATGCCTTGATCACTTAAGTTTTCAAGTTCTCTAGAAAATGCTGTCTCAAAAATACTAACTGGATCTCTTGATTCATTTGGTATTATCTGTTCACACACTTCATGAATAGCAGTCCCAAAGGCTGTAAACTCATTTCCTGAAAAGTGTGGTAACTGATCTACATATATTAGCTTGTGTCTGTACGGGCATTCTTTCCAATTTTTCAAGGCTGAAAAACTGATTCTTTTTATTTCTGTCATTTTAGTTTTTCTTATTTTTTGCTATACTACTCATTCTACCACGAATTGAACGCTTTGTCGAGGGATTTGCGAGTTCTGGTAATTTTTCTTCTGCAGTTTCAACCAGGATGTCTTCTTTTTCAATGGGCGGTTTTGCAACTTTTCTTGTTCTTGGTTTTCTCTTTTGTTTCTCTTTGACCATGAAAACCCAAGAACCCTTTTGCTTTCCGCCTCCGCGCATGGAATTAGAAAGTCTATTGTTTTTCACTGTGCTGGTTATTTGGTACTTTTCTCCCAACTCTTCTATAACATCTGCAGCATTTATAAACTTCACTTTTTCTGCTACTGTTCTCCTAAGTGTTATCTCCACAAGAACGGTTAAAAATGTTCCTTCTAAATTTTCCTCTATTATTTTCATATTAGTTCTCCAATAAGTTTGATATTTTAGCAAATAAAACTGGGCATAATGACTTCAGTCTAGGAATATCTTCTTTCATAAAAAATGCCTCAAAACCGTCTGCAAAATATTCTCTCAACGATGTTGAAGCATATGGAGAGTGAAATATACTAGAAGTTAACATTCCCAGTGTTGAGTATCCAACCTCATCATATAGAAAAATATCAAACTCTTCATTGTATTCTGGATCTAGATATAACTTTAAATCTGTCTCTATTCCTTGATTTTTTAATGCCAACCACATATTTTTTCTTTTTGCAATAAATTCTTTTTCCATTCTACCATCTCCGTAAAGTACATCCTTATATAATTCCTCTACAGAATGAGCAACCTCATGAAGAATATCATCAAACAAATCTTCCTCGCTATCTTGCTCATTAGTTATAAATATGGATGAATTTTCATAGACTCCTTCTATGTCTCTTTTCTTGAGAAAATCAAAACTACCTATGTATATTGATTCTACATTTCTCATGAGATGTTTGGGTACTGATTCAAAAACGGAATTTACTACCTTTCGAGCTGAGATATTATTTGTGATTGGATCTTTTACAAATATTTCAGTTCCGTGAATCGTAAAGTGGTTCACTTCCTTATTTTTTATGTAATTTTTTAGACTCACAGTTTTCACCTTGTGCATATTTTACATCATTCAGAGCTTGAGTATAACCATTTATCCAATTCTCTTCGGCAACAACCAGTAGAAACTCTGGGAATTGTTCAGCAAAAACTTCTATAACTTGTTCTACTGTAATTTCTTCATTCTCTGGCTGCAGTGTATTTCCTACATAATTTACTATTACTTCTTTCAATTCTGATTCTGTTGGTATTATTTCTTTTAAAAGATCTGGATTTTTTATCATAACTTTGTCGCGGCAATGGTTGCAACCTTTGACCTTTCCCCTTTCAAAAGTGTAACATGTCCTGTTATCTGTTCCTCTTTCAGCCTTTCCACCACGTAAGATAGACCATTATTGGTTGCGTCGATATAAACATTATCTATCTGCTCGATATCACCTGTCAAAACAATTTTTGTTCCTTCGCCAACCCTAGTGAGAACAGTCTTTATTTCATGTTGAGTCATATTTTGCACCTCATCTATTACAATAAACGCATTTGAAATTGATCTACCTCTAATAAATGTCATAGCCTCAACTTCGATCTGACCTTTTTCCATATACATTTCTAGTGTAGATTTGTCATCACCCATTAAAAACTGTAAGTTATCTTGTATTGGAGCTAGCCATGGCATCATCTTGTCTTCCATTGATCCAGGTAAAAATCCTATGTCTTTTCCGACAGGCTCAACTGGCTTTGTTACTACAATCTTTCTGTATGTGGAGTTTTGACCAAAAGTCTGCTCCAGCCCTGCAGCGAGAGCTAGCAGGGTTTTTCCAGAGCCTGCCTTACCAACCAGAGACACTACAGGTATATTTTCATCCATGAGTAAATCAAAAGCAAATTGTTGCTCTTTGTTTCTTGGATTTGTACTCCAAACACTTTGGTTGCTTTTTACGATTTTTTTGAGTGGAGTATTGTAATCTACAAACTTTGCTAAGGCAGTCTTTTTATCATTAGAATTCGATATCAACATAACAAATTGATTTGGATAGAGTGTTTGTTCACTATTGCTTATATGTATGTCTCCTCCTGCGTAAAACCTATCTATATCCTGCTCATCAACTAAAATTTCAGCGCGGCCTGTATATAGTCCATCTGAATTTTCAACTACCTGCTCTGCCTGATAGTCTTCCGTCAAAAGTCCGAGTGCGTCACACTTGACTCTCATGTTTATATCACGGGACACCACAACAACTTTTCTAGATTTAGCTGCTACTTCCTTTTCAGAGAGAGCAGTTGCAATTATTTGATTATCTGAATCTTCGAGATCTAAATCATCTGGTAAACATAAAGGATTGTAAGAAGAGACCTTAACTATTCCCAAACCCTTTTCTATTCTTACTCCTTTTGACAAACTTCCTTTGTCTCTAAGTGAGTCAAGTTTTCTAATAATGGACCGGGCTTGTGAGCCCACAGAGTCTTGTCTTTTTTTATGTTTATCTATCTCCTCTAATACTTTTAGAGGAATAACAATGTCATTGTTTCCAAATGAATTTATACAATTAGAATCGGTAAGGTAAACACTTGTATCTAAAACGTATGTTTTTTTTGCCAAAATATATCCTTTTGTTTTGATAGTAACATTATTAACTAGATTTTTTAGAGGTTTTTATCCATTTGGTTGGAACCTTTTTGTATATGATTACATTTCCCTTTTCTGCACCTGCGGGCTTCTCAAATATCAAGTCCTCTTTTATGGTATTTTTTTCAGGTCCACAAACTGCAAGTGCCGCAATTGTTAAAGCTACCGTAAAGATATTCATTTTATTCTCCTTTTAAAAAAAATTTATTTTTATATATATTTATTACATATGATGCAAAAAAGCAAACTTTTTTTTATTTTACTTTTACCGCTGTTTTTTAGCTGTACGTCGATAAACCTACAGACGAAAGTTGATCCTCCGCTACGTAGCTATGTAAAAGTTTACCACAAGGTGCAAATTAAAGAATGTACCAAGCCCTATAAGAAGTCATGTCCAATTGGTGAATACATGTCAATGGGGAGTGGCATGGTCATCGATTTAATAAAAAAAGAAACAATTGTATTAACAGCCGGACATGTATGTGAATCTGAGGTTGATCTTAGTAAGATATCTTCTCATAAACAATCTGTAAGTATAATTGATCACAGAGGTTTTGAACATGACGCTCATGTAATAATGACAACGCAAGACAATGGCAATGGGTCGATTGATGGTTGTGCTCTTTGGGTGCCAACGTTGAAAGAAAAGGGTGTGAAATTTTCAATGTTTGCTCCTAGAATTGGCCAAGAATTGTACTATATTGGGTCACCCGCGGGGATATATCACCCTCCAGTTGCACCTATACTAACTGGCATATATAGTGGTCAAATTGATCCCTCTAATTCACTCGTTTCGATTCCTGCTGCGGGTGGATCTTCAGGCTCAGCTGTAATGGATTTGAACAATAGAATTGTTGGGATTTTGTGGGCAGCTCATAATTTTCATCACGTATCAATAGTGACGGAGTGGCATGCTACCTCTTTATTTCTTTACGACGTAGTAAAAATGTTTGATAAAAGCTCTAGTGCTACTCGTCCTCAGTTAGAAGACTGATTTTTTCAAGCTTTTTATGTATCATTAACCTAAGACGATTAGCAAAATGAGGTTTATTATTTGCTTCAGCCCTTTTTATGGACTCTTCAATCTCCATAATCTCAACTTTTATCTTATGTAATCTATTTTGTATTTTCCTATATGTGCTCATTATATTACCATTTCATATTCTACGTATACTTTGTACCTAAGAGATATACTGTCAACCGTTCCCCCTGGTGGAGGTACTGATGGGTTAAAATACACATTTTTCACCCTTTCATCCTCCATAAGAGAGATTAAAAATTCTAACGACATTAGATCAATAGTAAACCTAAATGTATTTTGTTTCAAATTATGTTTTCTGTGATTCTTAAAACCTAATATTTCATTCTCGTCTTTGATGTAATTTGATAATATTGTCATTGACTCTTTTGGTCGGAGTTCTCTTAATTTTTTGCCGCCTCGTCTTCTAGTTACCATTACTATATCAACTCATCTACTAACCCATACTCTAAGCACTTTTCAGCTTCCCACCACAGATCGTGCTTAAGAATGTTATCTAATTCCTTTTTTGGAATCTTGGTGTGTTGCTTATAAATATCTTTTATTTTTTTCATCAACATTTCAGAGTTCTGCATGTCATCTTGCATTTCTTGAAATTTTCCCCACATTACACCAGACAGTTGATGAACAAGCATGCAGGCATTTTTATGCATGAACCTTCGCTCTGCGACACAAGACATCAATGTTGCAGCTGAAGCAGCACAACCATCTATGATAGTGTGCACTGGAATTTTTGAATTCTTAATGTAATCAACTGCAGCCAATCCCGCAAAAACTGAGCCACCGTAACTATTGATATGAATCTTGATGGGTGGAGGCGTGTACTCCAGGGGAGCTGTTTTTGATAGCATATTAACATTTAGGTTGAAAATATTTTTATTAAGTTGCAGCACCTTTGGTCTTGTCACTCCAGAGTAGAAGTAAATCCTATTATGGCTTGTCTCTACAACATTGTTATCGGTTGAAGCATGAGCCTTTGTTTCACTAGCAAAATCATGTATTGAGACTGGCTCTGAAGTTTCCTCCTTTGATCCCCAAAAGTAGTCTTTCATTTATTGTGCTCCAATACTAGGCCGCGTAACTCTTTCAACTCCTTGATTGCATTCATCGATGCTTTTCGCAATCTGCGTCCCGCGGAGGCATTTCCACCTTCACTTTTCTCAGCATCAATCTCCGCTTTTGCTAATTCTTCTAAGATTTTTTTAAATTTTTCTAAAATCATTTTTTTCTCCTCTTGGTACAAATAAGTGGGCCCACCTGGACTTGAACCAGGAACCTACGGTTTATGAGACCGTTGCTCTAACCTATTGAGCTATAGGCCCATAAATAATTTATATCATGACTCATAAGTAAGTTTCAATCAATTTTTTTCTTATAGTTCTTCTGATTCCGGGGTTTACTATCAAGACTTGTGGCATGACATTATGCCTAACATGGTTCCTCATAAAATTTGTTTTTTGATTTGAAGGATCTTCAATCCACATAACATCTTTCTTTTTTGCATAGTCTTTTATTGACTTTTTTGAAGTCATTAAAAAAGGCCGAAAAATATTTCCATTCCTGCTGTAAGGTATCAATTTACTTTGGCCATGAAAACTTGACATTAGCCAAGTTTCTACGCAATCGTCGAGATGATGACAAGTAATAGTATAGTTGCTGCCAACGCGCTGCAAGAAATCATACCTTTCATCCCTCCAAAACTCTTCTAAAGACCTTTTACCTTTTCGGCCCTTTACTCTACCAATAAATAGATTCAAGTTATTCTGACTTGCATATTTTTCTACAAATTTCTGAGCCTTGTGTGAATGTTGCGTGTCATGATTGAAATATGCTAAGTTCACATGCCTGTTTCCCTTTAATAAAAAGTCTGTAAAGACCATACTATCAATACCACCTGAACAGGCAATTGTTACGGAATGAGGTATCTTTCCAATAATTCTAATCATTTAGTTTCTCAAAAACTTTACAAGCATTTTGTACTTCCTGTGGCAGACGTTGCTGATAACATCTTTCCTTTTCCAAAAACCAACAAAATTTATGATCATCGCCTGCCTCATAGCAAGCCGCTGAACATATATTTCCATGCTCTTCTGATTCTAAATTATGACATATCCAGTATTGAGTATCTAAATCTGTTGCTGGCTCTTGGTGGGCTAGACATCCCATTAGCAATAAAAAAAATAATTTTTTCATATTCAAATAATATCATACTACTTTTTTATTGTCAAGTATTTTTTAAAAAGGTTGTAGTTCTAAAATGATTGTCAAATCTACATTCCCATGGTTGCTAGTTGGATTAACAGAGAGGCAAATTATATCACTAGCACTGAAGGATGCCGAATCTGTAAATGTAGCAGTAACTACAGTGTTGGCAGTAGACAAATTAACTGTTTGAGTTTCAACTGCTGTTGTAGATATATCTTCAGTTCCATCGGAAGATTTATGTAACCCAACCTCTGTACTTCCGGGTGTTGCGTCACTTCTGATTAAAACCTTCTTAAGTTTACCTGCTGCTGGCATTATAAACCTGTTGTTAACTCCAGGTGTTAAGTTTGAACCATTGGCGCCCCACCTAATGAACACGCGCTGCGTATCAGCAGAATATGAGTATTTTGCCTTATAGGCATATTTAAGAACCAATGTGCTTTCATCCACGTCATCGCCGGTGATTGAATTGTCAGTTATTTGTTTTCCGTCTATTCCTGTTCTTCCCATTTTACCATTTCCTGCAAGACCAATACCTGGCCTTAGTCTTAGGTCCTGGATTTTTACAATTATGTCTTGCTCTAAAAGATTTTCTGCGCTTCGGATTTGACTTTTTGATTCTCATATTTTTATCTCCGAAGTTCACCTTTTTTATGTTTCCGGTCTTTGGGTCCCTTACATAAACTTTAAATTTTTTGACATCACCACGAGTAGGTTTATTTAACGTTACTTCGCGACCTTGATACTTAGCTTCTGGTAATAGATCCGGGCATCCACATGCTGCATCAGATAAAATTTCATACAAACACTGGGGGCACGCTGATTCATTTTCTTCCGTTACTGCGTCTTGAACTGCTTCATACAAGTTATAATGTGTGTCTACTTCACACAAACTTTCATCTACAATATCATCTATCTTTTCAGATTGCTTCTTATGCATATCAGATGCCTTCTTAAGTTGAATTTTTATTTTCTTTAGTTGTTCTTCTTCACTATCTGTCACTTCTTCCTGAAAAGGTATCTTCGCGGTTGCATATATGCTTTTACCTTTTTTTCCTATTTTTGCGCCAAAGGTATTCGTATTCTTCTTCTTCTTAGGTTTTGGCTCTAGTGGTGGTGGTGGTTGTAGTATTGGATCATCTGGCTCTAGAGTGGTCACTTCTTCTTCAAGTTGACCCATAGAGCGCGCTATATCACCATCAAGGTAATGCTTTACAACAGACAAGTAATCTGATGCTTTTGTTATCTTTGATTCCACCCATTCTGGAAGGTCGTCAGAGTCTTGAATCATATTGAGAAGTTCTTCTGAATATTTCATTGTTTTCATAAGTGATGTTCTGTGCATTTTTGCTTCATCACCTTCCCCGCAACATTGACCCTCTTGTAATTTTATATTTATTTTTTTCATTTTATTCCTCCACAATTATGAATTTAGATGATTTATTTGCCGCCGCACTTAAGTTTATTTGGCCATTTATTTTTCGACTCGGGCCCGGTTCAACCATTTTTTTGTGTTTCCTGCTGTAGTATTTTTGGCCAATGGTCGACCCAAAGGGGCCTGAAGCATATTTTCTAATTAAGAATTCCATTTCAGTTTCACCTTCTTTTTGCTTTGCATTTCCTATTGCAGTTCTTGCGTGTTGAAAGTTCATGTACATGATGGATGATATAACATTGTGCTCAGGAGTCTTTATTACAATTTCAGGGTTGTCTGCTACACCTTTAAACATTTTTGCTACTTTTCCACCTTGCTTATTTGCAAGTCTTTCAAGTGTTTCATAGTTTCCTCTTCCAGTCATTTGAACGGCTCCATGCCCTCTGTACTTAAAGCCAGCAAGCTCCGGATCATATAGGGCAGGGTTTATTGAATCATTTACAATAACTTTTACATTGTTTTTTATACGGTTTTTACCGTGCAACCCCGGGTCATAACCATAAGCTATGTTAAATAAAGCTATGCCATTTGTTCCTCCGCCAGTTATAGCCTCAATCTCTTCATCAGTTGGCGGGCGCCCTGGTCCTGCAGGGTGCTGAGTGAAGCGATAATTGACGCGACCTGCGACTGCATCTCCTGTTGCTCCTGCTTTTATATTATCAAATCTATATCTTGTGCCCTCCTTAGTCGGACCGAATGCGGATTCTTTAGCACATACAGACAATATTGCGATTATTGCTTTTGGTGAATGTGCATCACTTGGCATACCTGCCTTTATTTGGTCTATCATTATTTTTATAAGTTTAATTTTTTTCTCTCCATATTTTTTAGTTATACCAACACCCTCATGTATTTCATATTTCTCTTCCAACAGCGCTCGGCCGTCAAAGGGAAAATTTATCTGATTGAAGGAAGGTATTGAAGGGTTTTGCACTTTCATAAAACTGTGTACTGAAGCTACACGGGACTTAAAAGCTTTGCTGTTGGCAAACTTCTCAAAACTAATTTCACCGGTTCTCTCTTTCAAATAACTCAGATTACTTTCTAATCTTTCTTTAAGACTAAATTGTGAAGATTCAAAGATTTTTTCTGGGTGTAATTTATTTTCTTCTTGTCGGTTCGGAGACATGAGTACAACCAGTGTAATCGCAGTCATGGTTTGGGGACCTATTTTTCCGTCTATCTGACCTTCAATTGTTCTGGCTCCTTTCTCTGTCTTAAACGTTCTAGTTTCTCCACTAAAGCCAACGCTTTTCTGAAAATTTTTTACACCATCTGTACTGAAATCAAATGGTGATTTAAGAATCTGCATACATGCATCGTTAACTCGTGCGGTGTTTTCTTCTATAAAATCTACAATCACTTGTTTACCGCCGGGCCTTGAGTCGTCTAAAATTTCTCTTTGCTTTATCTTAGGCACTTCACCTACATCGGCCTCTAAATCTGTTTCCTTCTCCTTTGGGGGTGGCGGGAGTGGAGCTTTTCTTCCAGAAAGTGCAATATCAAGCAGTGCGTCAGAGCCTTGCTTTGTTGGGTGTAAAGGGTCTGACATTGGTAAGTTTGACCCAAAACTAAAGGTGGAATACTTTGAAGTTATGTCTCGATTTACTTCACTTGCAAATTCTTCATATTTATCTCTTGAGTAGGTTTCAAAACCTTTACCCGGAGGCCAGGCATCAATAATTTTGACCCTTACCTCGTAATTATTAGATATGCCGAGGGATACAATTCTATCAATATTTGCAATGGTTTTCTCAGGGGTAAAATTTCCTGTGTCTCCAGAGTATGCAAGTGCGTCATTCGTCCCGGCAGTTACTATCATTGTTTTTTTCTTTGAACTAGTTGATGTATTCGAAGGGTTGCCAAAATACTTTCTCAATTTTGCAAGTATTTGCCATGATGCATCGCCTCCTTTAGCTGTAGGTGTCTTGCATCTACCATACCATAACCCCTTGCATTCAGGATACCCCATGCCTCTGTCTGCATACGCAACTGCTAAACCGGTGGCTATCGAGTCTCCAACAAATAAAACATCTGAAGCATCAGTATCAGTATCAGAAGGTGAAGGATCGGGCTCATCTACCGTTGGTGCCAGGTCTGCCTTTAGCGCCCGACTAATAGCTTTTACAGTAAGCTTACCCATAACGCCATCTGCTTCTAAGCCTAGGTGTTCCTGAACTTTAATTATTGCTTCTATAAACCCTTCGTCGCATTTATCAGGCTGGCCAAACTCAATGACTGGAAATTCTAAAAGATCTTTAGATGATGCATAATTTAACAACATATATGCACCGTCTCTAAATGAGATATCATGACCTTTAGAACTAAAACACTCATAAGAAACCTCATTCCCAAAATCTATTGTTCTTCCAAGTTCTGAATCTGGGTTCTCACTTGATTTGTAATCAGATACTTCATTTAATTTTGATAATGAGTATTTCTTCATTAATTTTACAAAATTACATAACTTCATTTCTTTTCCTTCTTTGACCTCTTCTTGGGGTCTGTGTTTACATTTATTGGTTTACCACTCCTGTTAGGATTTGGATCTTTTTTGCGTTTTCTTCTAGCTGCAGATTCTCTTTCTTTCTTAGACATTGACTTTCTTTTACTAGCAGATACGCATTTTGGTTTAGTTTTTTGGCCTGGTTGTTTTGCACATGGTTTTCCATCATACTTTCCTCCGGCTTGCACCCATCCTTTGCTTGGCCCACTAAACCACTTGTGCAAACCTTCTTCGTCTAATATTTCATCTGACTCTTGTTTAGTCTCTTCTGCTTTTACACAATTTCTATATGTTTTTCCATACATTTTCTTTGTTTTTCTTGTTGGGTGTGTTTTGTACCCTTTTTGGCAGCGCTCCTGCAAAACAGCATCAACCTCTTCTAAAATTATCTCCAAAACCTGCTGCTTTGTCATTTCTTCTTTTTACTCTTGTTGCCCCAGTTTTTTGCTCCAACTTTACGACACTTTACGAGTGCACCAGAAGCATATGCTGACGGCCAAACTTTATATCTACTTTTTACTTTGTGGTAACATGCATCTTTTTTGCTGGAAGATTTTTTCTTTTTACTCTTTTCAGCTAGCACAATTGTAATTTCTTCTTTTATGATTTCAATCAATTTTTCTTTAGTCACTATTAGTCCCTCTCACTTTTACATTTATCAGTTTTGATTCAGCAATTTGATTTTTTTTCTGCCATTCGTAGGATTCATTATCTTTCTTTATAGGACCTCCCTTTGCCCAAGTGTGACATGACCTAGCCGAATGGCACTTAAAATGATGCATCCAACAGTAACCTAGTTGGCCATCATCGTCAAAAGTGTCACCGGGCATACAGTCTTTCATCCTTGGTGATATATCAAACGCTACACAGTTACCACACAATGCTTTCTTTACAGCTTTTTCTGTTGTTTTCCAATATTTTGCAACTTTTTTCCAGTAATCTCCAGGTTCATCAACATTTAATGGGCCATAATTAAATTTCTTAAGAGCTAAGTCTCTATTTTTAGTGTTTAGTGCCAGGTCCTTGGTTGCTTTCGGACACTTCATGCTTCTAGCATCGGATTCAGCAGTCTCTATAGACTTAATAATTTTTACAATAATATCCATGTATTAAATAGTATTAATCATTGTAAATAGACATGTATCTCTCTCCCCTATCGCAAAGCATTGTTACAACTATGCCAGATAGGACCCTTCCTTCAACATATCGTTCTGATGCTAAAATGTTCGCGCCTGATGAAATCCCAACTAAAATGCCTGTTTCTTTTGCAAATCGCTTCGCCCTGTTTTTTGCATCTTCAGTCTTTATCAATATAATTTTATCTGCATTTTCTGAATTGAAAAGGAAATCTTTGCCATCAGCTATACCCTGAATTCCATGTGGTGATTCTACCGGCTGAACCAAACACATTTTAGTTCGAAGATTTTGAACCTCTTTATATCTTCTAATGCCCTCCATGGTACCACCTGTTCCGGCGCCGTGAATAAAAGCAGACCATAAAAATTTTCTTTCTATAACCTGCCTATGTATCTCTGGTGCTGTTTGGTACTGATGGCATAACACATTATCCTGATTACTAAATTGCATTGGAGACCATGCATTTTCGTTTGCTTTTAGGTACTGGTCTCTCATGGCGATCGCTCCTGTAAAGTCGTCGTCAGGAGCTTCAATAATTTTTGCCCCATAGGTCCTCATCATTTGTTTTCTTTCTTCAGACATATTACCAGGCATAAAGATTAGACAAGGCAAGTTCATTGAGGCTGCGACCATCGATAGAGCTATGCCAGTGTTTCCACTTGTTGCATCACAAAGAATTGAATTGTCATTTATTTTACCAAACATTCTAGCCTTGTCGACAACATAGGTTATCATTCTATCTTTTACCGAGCCAGCTGGATTATATGTTTCTAATTTTGCATATATTTTACTTGATATTTTTATAAGTGGCGTTTCCCCAACAATAGGCTTTATGAGCTTCATTATATCATGCTACTTCTTGTCAATTTTTGGTGGTAGAGCAATCTTTTTGTCTTTATCAAATACATTATTTTGTCTTGCAATTAACAGATCTTTATACTTTCTTAATCTACCAGAAGAGTCCGTAGATGTAGTATAAAAATTTCCGTCTTTTATAATATTCTCTACTTCGTCAACGTAGTGTTGGTAATCAGATATATTATTTTTCTTATATTTCTCTGCTAGTTTCAAGCCAATGTCATTATTTTCTAAATCTCTTCTTTTATCATCTTCTCTGTGATCTGATCCCCTATATTTTTCCTGCAAGAATTCTAACAACTTTCCTAATTTCTGGACTGATAATGCCGGGTTTTTGTGTTTTATTGTAAATGCTGCAAGTATATGTCTAAAGGCATCTTCTTTGTAGCCCGTACTATCTTGTGCCTTTCTTTTCATCTTTGGATCTGATATTTTGTTTATCTTCTTTCCTGGGATGAAATATTTTTGTTTTGCAATTTTTGCTGCTTTTTTATACAGTGAATAAATTTCATAAGTTTTTACAGCGCCAACTATTCCTAGGCCTTTCATTAGCTTACCTACTTCATTTATCTCCTGTGTATTTTTCCTCCAGCTTTCCATTATTGTTTTCATCTGTTATACGAACCCCATCTAGCATTATATCCTCTAACATCATAATGAACGAATGTGGGGTATATTCCAACTCCACCTTTTTCCATTTTTCCTTCTCTTATTAGTTCTAATATTATATCTCTAACCTCCAAAGAAGTCATCCCAGGAACAATAATATCTGCTGCTTTTGCTACCATATGTTGCGACCTCTTCGCCCCTTTTATTTTAGTGTTGTACTCTAGAGATCTATATCCACTAATTATAGTTATGGGCTTTTGAATATGGTCTCTTAGTATCTGCAGGTTTTTTGCAAGACGACTTACATTCTCCATTAAATCCTCAGGGACATCAGTACCATCTCTGCATTTGAACTCGTAAAGTGAAAAGTTTTTTTCTAGTTTCATAATAATAACTAGTGCGGTTATATTGAAAAACTCTCTCCGCAGCCACATGTTCTTCTAGCATTTGGGTTTATAAACTTGAAACCGGATTGGTTTAGTTCATCGACAAAATCTATCTCTGTACCTAGTAAATACAAAAGACTCTTGTGGTCTACATAAATTTCGATTCCGTGACTTTCTATAACTTTGTCTTTTTCGTTTTTATTGTCAAATTTTAGTTGATAAGTAAAACCAGAACACCCACCGCCTTGAACTGCAGCCCTTATTCCGGTTTCTTCTTTTTCCGCAAGAAGTATTCTTATTTTGTTTGCGGCATTTTCAGATAAAGCAATCATATAAGTAAATAGGTGGTGGAGGTGGCGGGAGTCGAACCCGCGTCCAAAGCATCTCAAATAATTCGTCGTTCACAAGGTTAGTCTAGATCTGGCCCTAGA
>MDSZ01070396.1_pt1 | contig 44850 bp, 45 predicted proteins | sample 811201 | NCBI WGS metagenome assembly MDSZ01 (sample SAMN05326647, study PRJNA326480) | marine metagenome | isolation source: seawater | place: Indian Ocean: North | collected 2010 | reverse complement strand
TCCTTGATGGAGGAGGGAGGCTAATGATTACTCTAGCCGGAGCAATGTCAACGGCTGAGATTGGGAAAAGCCTCGCGCCCGCAATAAGGAAACAGCGGATTCATGCAATCTGTTGCACAGGTGCAAATCTAGAAGAGGATTTGTTTGGATTGATCGCTCGTTCCCAATATGAAAGAGTTGAGAATTGGAGGCAGCAGAGTTCTGAAGAAGACGCTGAATTAGCTAAAAGAGGCCTCAATAGGGTTACTGACGTGGCAATTCCGGAGACTGTAATCGAGACTGTTGGTGGGAAGATATTGGAGTTGTGGGAAGAAGCTGAGGCTGTCGGCGACAGTCGCTTCCCCCACGAATTCTTGTACGATATTCTTCTCCACGGAAAGTTGGATTTCTCTGGTAAGCCCGAGGACTCCTGGCTCATGGCCGCCGCAGATGCCAACCTTCCAATCTTCACACCCGGGTGGGAGGATTCGACTCTTGGCAATCTACTGGCTGCTAGGATTCTGGACTGCACTCTGAAGGGAAACGAGATGGTGAGGGGCGGATTGGATGCAATGCAGGAACTGGCAGACTGGTACAGAGAGGATGATTCCCCGACTGGGATGTTACAAGTTGGGGGGGGAATTTCAGGAGATTTCGCCATTTCCGTTGTCCCGATGCTAAGGCAGGATGCAAAGGTGGCTGTACCCCTATGGGCGTGGTTCGCACAAATATGCGAGTCCCGTCCTTCATATGGGGGCTATTCGGGGGCCCCTCCCAATGAGAAAATTAGCTGGGGCAAGTTGGATACCAGTACACCTAGCTTCGTAATTGAGTCAGATGCCAGCATAGTGCTACCACTGCTTCTTTCTTCTCTAGAATAATTGACTATAGTCCCGAACCTCGTCGGATATCCTAATCAATTGGTTGTATTTTGATGTCCTGTCGCTTCTAGCAGGTGCTCCGGTCTTGATTTGGCCAGAGTTTAACCCGACGGCAAAGTCGGCGATTATGTCATCTGATGTTTCACCTGAACGGTGACTCATTATGGTAGCAAATCCAGCCTCCTTGGCCATATTGATTACATTGATTGTCTCTGTGACCGTTCCAATCTGGTTCAACTTGATCAGTATTGCATTGGATGCAGAGCTTTGTATTCCTCGGGAGAGGCGTTCCGGATTGGTGACATAGAGGTCATCCCCCACTACCTGGACTCTGGATCCTTCGTTGGAGGTGAATTCTATCCACGACTCCCAATCATCCTCGCCGAATGGATCCTCGATGGATACTATTGGGAACCTGTCTATCCAGTCAGAATACTTGCTACCCAGTTCGGAGCCTGACAAAGACTGGCCATCTATTCTGTACTTGCCGTTACCGTAGAATTCCTGAGCGGCTACGTCAAGAGATATCGAAATCTCCTTCCCGGGAGAATACCCGGCCTTCCTAATAGCACCGCAAACCAGTCTAAGTCCGTCCTCGTTCCTTGGTAGGTTTGGAGCGAAGCCCCCCTCGTCTCCAACTCCTCCAAGCAATCCCTCTTCGTTTAGAAGCCCGCGAAGTGCGTGGTATGTCTCCACTCCGGCTCTGAGACCTTCAAGAAAGGTATCGAATCCATGAGGGATGACCATGAACTCCTGAATGTCAACATTTGATGATGCATGGGCCCCACCGTTTAGAATATTCATCATCGGGACTGGTAAGCTGACACTTCCTCCTGAAGAAATGTGAGACCATAGAGGTCCATCGGCAGCTGACCTTAGGCATGCCATTGAAACGCCTAGAATGGCATTTGCACCCAAGCGAGATTTGTTCCTAGTGCCATCGAGCTCAAGCATCATTGTGTCTATTGCGTTTTGGTCAGACGGATCCATCCCAACAATTGCGTCTCTAATTTCACCATTGACATTTGATACTGCAGTGACCACACCTTTTCCAAGCCAGTGTTCTCCTCCATCTCTAAGTTCAACCGCCTCGTATGAACCAGTGCTAGCCCCGGAAGGTACTGCTGCTTGGCCCCGCAATTCCCCATCTACAAAACAACTAACTTCTACGGTGGGATTACCACGAGAGTCGAGGATCATTCTTGCGGAGAGGTCGCTGATAGCGCCACTCATTGATGGTGCGACAAATGCTTGACTTCTCAAGTTAGCGCAAAAGCCTACTCGTTAAGCCATGAGAGCCATCGAGAAACCTTGCTTTGAATCTCGGGGACCTCAAGCTCTGATCTGCATGAGCACTCCCAACACAGCTGTTCCTCCTTCGGAGAAATTGAGAATAATTCTGCTCGCATAATTACGCCTCCCGCGTCCTTCTGATTTGTTCTGTTGTCATCTACAAAACAATGCAAGAGATGCTTAGGGAAATGGTGTATCCTTCCCGACTGTGGGCAACACAGCATTGCACTTCTCTTGAGGAAAATTAGTGAGGTCCCAGAATCAGGATCCAGCTCATGCCCGACAATACTTGAGCCATTGAGAAGGGAGGCGACGTCTACGTTATACCACTGAGAAAAAGAACGTGGCATTTCCAGACTAGCGACCTCGTCGAGGTATTCCTGAATAGCAAGCTGGGAGACCTTCTCTTCCGAGCCCATGTTGCACGAAGTTAGGCCATCCCATTTGAACACAACCAAATTTTTTCATTTGTAAATTGGATGAAAAACGGAAATATTCTATCAATAATATCTGAAATTAGCCAAGAAATATACTTAAATTGTTCTTTTTTCGATAAATTCGATGAGTAGTGTTGATTCATTGGATAGGGCGATACTTTCCGTCTTAAGGGACTCGGCGAGAGCTCCCTATGTGGATATTGCAAAGAGTGTGGGAGTCACAGAGAGGACCGTGCGAACAAGGATGCGCAGACTGGAGGAAGAGGGTGTAATCAGAGGTTACACGGTTAGGGAAGCCGGAATCGGACTTTCTGCTCTGATTAGGCTCAAGGTTGGCCCGGGAACCGAAATAGGAACTCTGGCTGGAGAGTTTGCTGGTTGGCCCGGAGTAGAATGCGTGTTTGAGATCAGTGGAGATGCAGATCTAGTAGCTGTTGTGCATGTCGATGATACTGTCGCTCTTCGGAATATGCTTGACAAGATGTGGTTAGCGGCACCAGGAGACATCAGTTCAACCCAAACCGAGTTAGTCCTAGAACAGTATTGAAATCAGGGCCTAGTCAGCAGGTATCTGAAATATCGAATCCTTCCGGACTTCAACGACTGGTAAATCGGCGTTCCAGGTACTCCTCCAAAAGTTTCGAAGCTCTTTCTTAGCGAGGGGGGTGCCCTTTCTCGGATCATTTTCCTTCTTCCTCGATCTATCTTGTCCAGGGCTGAGATTACATTCTCCGTAATTTCACAGTTTTCATCTATCCTGAATCCCGCATCTAGAAATTGCTGGTGCAGACTATCCATCGTCTTTCTGTCTCTAAGATCTGTCCAGCAGAATTTTCCTCCCGACCTGAGTACTCGATGCACCTCACTTAGGAATGCGGGAATGTTTGCGTAGCAGTGGGACGATTCTACGTTGTAGACTACATCAAATGTTTGAGGTTCGAAGTGGAGGTCCTCGGCGTTCCCCTCTAGAAATTTTAAGTTGGCCTGAGTTGAATACCACTTAGAGCATAAATTTACGGCCTTTCCAGAGAAGTCGATAGCTACTAGTTCCTCGGGATGCAGGTTTCTTGCAATCCAACTTGCACCGCCTCCTCTTCCAGAACCGATCTCTAACACCCTTCTCCCTTCAATTTCGATGTCTCTAACATTCATGTGATATAGTTGTATGAACAGACGGTTTGGTTCGTCTTCATCATTTAACAGAGGAGGGCCTTCGTCCTCAAAACCATAGTTCATGAACCTGAAATCGGAGTCTTTCTGGGAATTCGACATTCTCTGGTAAAGCCACTTCCACATACGACTGCGAAATCTGGGAGGTGCTATTCTCATTACTGCATAGAACAAACTTGCAGGAATGCCCATCGACAAAGTAGCACCTAAGCCTTCCATTTCACCGAACAGCCGATGCTTTCGGTCCTCGGGACGGATATCCCATGGCCAGAAGTCATTTCCTCTATGGCATCTTTCAACTCTGACGTTGTGGCATGAGAGGGGTCCCTTGGAGAATCATCCATTCTTCCTCTGTATACTACTTGAAATTCTGAATCCATCAGATAGAACTCAGGAGTTCGCTCTGCTCCGTAAGAAATAGCTACTTCCTGAGAGGCATCGTGTAAGTAGGGGTAAGTCATCCCTCTAGATGCTCGCTTGACCATATTTTCCCAAGAGTCTGACTCGTACATTACTGGGTCATTAGAATTTATTCCAGCGAATCCCAGTCCCATTGATTGGGCCAATTCCGCGGCACTTTCTATTCTGGGTTCCGAACCGACGACGTATGGACAATGATTGCATGTGAAGAACACTACTGCACCATTCTCTCCCATTACCTCGGCAAGAGACATTGTTGGCTCTCCTGAGTTTGGATTAGCATTCGGTAACTGAAAGTCTGGGGCTTTTGTTCCTGGTTCCACGCTATGCTGGGAATTCATATCTCCCGGGCGGCGCTGGGCCTGTTCAATCCTTTGGAGTGTGCTGCTCTCCTCTTACGGTAACCTGTTCCTTGCACTCAGACAAACGTCTTCTGGCCAGTCTGTGCTGCGGATCGATATCTAATACCTGCCTCCAGGCCGTGGCCGCCTTGCTCGAGTCGTCCCCTTCGTGCAATATTGCAGCAATTCTTAGCTTGGCGTCTATATGGTGGGGGTCGGCCTTCGCAGCTCCCTCAAAGTCCGACATCGCCTCATCAATTCGTCCGAAGTCAAGGTAAAGTTGTCCTCTCTGGTACCATGCCTCAGAGAGATTGGGGTTGGCTTCAATGGCCTTATTGAGCGGCTTCTCTGCCTGTTCGGATTTCCCCATAGCGATCATGCATGTACCCAGATGCACCAATGCCATGGGATGGTCTGGCCTAAGTTTGAGAAGTTCTCTGAGCTCGCTCTCGGCTTCTTTCCAGTCACTGTGGTTCATTAGAATCTCAGAGCGCCTGAGTCTGGCCATCTCGTGCCTTGGACGTGCAGAGACGAGGTGGTTCGCATCGTCGAGAGCCATTGCTAGATCGCCACACAATAGGGCTGCAGAGCATCGGTTCAATCTTGCCCGGACATGATCAGGATCGACTTGCAATGTGTTGGAAAATAGGTCCCTTGCTTCCTGTAATCTACCCATCCTAGCGGCAATAATACCGCGTATGAAAGGAACAGTCGGGTTGTTCTTTAGGACAGTTGTTGCCTCCAAGGCAAGTGCGTTTGCCTGCTCAAGATCATCCGTATCCAGACAAAGTTGAGCCTCTTCTAGAGGGATTGATGGGTGGTTAGGAATGAGCCTCCTAGCCCTAACAAGGGCCACTTCAGACTCGTCGAATGTACCTTGGTATCTCAGTGCGCGGGCTCTTCCTAGCCAAGCGAGTCCGGCTTCCCGATCTATCTCAATGGATTTGTCGAAGGCCACCAAGGAATCGATAATGGACATATGATCATGATTACCAGTTTCATCCCTCTGCTTGTCCGAGTCGACTAGATGAAGCCTGCCTTTCATTATGTGCAAGGCCGCATTGTCCCATGATTCTTCTGGAGCGTTTTCAAGTGTTTCTCGAGAGGATTGGATGGAGCCCTTCCTTAGCCATAGTAAGCTAAGCCTTCCTCTTGCCTCCGCATCGTTGGGTCTCCTTCCTAGGTGCTCCTCGAGAACTTCTATTGCAGCATCTGACCTGTCGTCATTATCCAATATTTCTGACTCTAGCAGGACTGTCTCCTCTCCCAGGGCGTTTGCTCTCCTAATGCACCTGATTGCTTCCTTGGTATTTCCGTTACCAGCTGAAAGCAGTCTTGCCTTGAGTAGCCAAGCGGGGCCATTTTTCTTATCTCCATCCAATGCTAAATCGACTGTCTCCAAGGCAACTCTAACCTCTCCTAACATCAACTGTTTAGATGCTCTCTCAACTAGATCTGAGGTTCTATCATGCGTACTTTCGCCTGGAGCAAGTCCCAAATCTGCATCCTTGGCTCTCTTTGCAATCTCCGACAATTCTGATGCATCTTGTGAGATCGTAGTATCAACACCCAGTCCCTCTAGCCTCTTGCGGTTTCTTGTTGTTCTAATTGGGTCTTCTCCTCCGAGTAAAATCATTTGCTCCTTCAATATCTCGACATCGTCGGGAATTATTGCTAGAAGTCGCTCAAGAGTTCTGTCGAGAGATTCCAGTTCTCCCTTCTGCCTCTGAATCCCGGACAGAGATCTGAGTGCGGACTCATCTTCTGGATCTAGGTCATTTGCTCTCTGGAAGCAATCTGATGCCCAATCTGTTCTTTCTGCAGAGTGGAATAGCTCCCCCAGACGTCGGTGCTCGTCTGCCGAAAGTTCGATGTCTTCGGCCTTCATCTCTGCCTCGGTTAGCATAGCTGCCAGTCTCTTTGTCAAGGGTCTAAGTCCGGGAACATTGGGGCGATTATTTTCATCTGAGTCGGTGTAGTGACTAAGGATTGACTTAGATGCATGGCTGGCTATAGCACAAGACTCGCTGTTGCTGACGGGCATACCCTGGTTGAACAATAACGACTCAGCAGATTCCAGGGACCGATGTGCCCCCAATAGCCCATGTACTTCCGGAGAGTCGGAAAGTATTGTGTCGACCCCACGGGAAAGTAGGTCCAACCTTAGCGAAGTGTCGTTCAGGTTTCCCTTTACTGATCCTAATTTGCTTAGCATCCTTTCTCTCTGAGAAAGTACTGTCCTGTGTTTTAACCAGAGAGCAAAAAGGGCAATTGACAGCACCCCGTAGAGAGTGAGGATTGCCATGGTTGACTCTTGCATCGGTTCCAGCGGACATGAGAGACTTTTGATGGCTTCTGCTAAGCACTACCTTCAGGAGGCCTTTATTGGCAGGGCATAGCCCTGCCAGAAAGATGGCAAAATATTACTATTCTAAGTCTCTAATCGAGTATGCCTGTACACCTAGTTTCAGCGATTGTGGGCCTACGGTCTTTCCAATCACATTGTTGATTCCAGCACCGGAAGCCAACTCGTAAATCCGGTCAGAGACCTTTCCGGAGAAGACTAAGCCTTGTGCTCCTTCGGTTTCACCTAGGGCTGATTCGAGGTCCTTTGGGCTCAATGGCTTTGATCCCGAACCGTCTCCGAGGACAATTACTGTCTGGTTTCTCTTCAGTCCGTCCATCAGTGGGGCCCATTCCTTGACATCGTCGGGGGCCTCAAGGGAAGGCTTTCCCTTTCCCACCGATGCATCATCGTCCTTCTGGACCTCGGTCTGCGTTCTAGCTACGGCCTTGGAAGCTGGCTCCTTCTGACCTAGGCACTTGGTAACCACTTTGCCTTCCAGGTGCTCGACCTCTCGGCTCTGTGGTGCGAAGGCCACATGGGTCAGTGACTTGCCCAGAGTTCCGCTAATTTCTAGGAGCAGTAGTTTTCCACCTCGATCTCCATCCAAGAATGCGGTTACGGTTTTCTTCTTTGAAGCCAATTCAGCCAACTGGGGCTTTATTCCTGAGCCCATTGTGGCAATTGCGTTGTTGATACCAAATTTGAGGAGGTTTCGAACATCGTTCCTTCCCTCGACTATAATGATTGCATCGGAATTCCTAACATTGGGGCCGGCAGTCATCTCCTCGAATTCTATTTCGGTATCCAAGGTCAATACAGATCTAACCTCATCTAGAATGTTCGTTGATTCTCCTGAAGCCGAGCTGACTATTCCGAGGAGTAGTTCCTTGGCTCTCTCGATAACGGTATCTCTCTTAGCAGAGCGAATGTTTTCGATCTGCTTGACCGAAATTTTAGCCTTGCACGGACCGATTCGATCTATCGTCTCAAGTGCAGCGCCGATGACTGCGGTCTGAACTTGATCTAGAGATGATGATACCTCTATCTGCCCTTGGACTCGGCCCTTGTTGTTGTTTAGGTTGACATCGACATGTCCGATTCGTCCGGTCCTTTGCAGCTTTCTAAGTTGCAACCCTTCACCCAGTAGGCCTTCGGTCTGACCGAATATTGCTCCTACTACGTCTTTCCTGGCGACGGTTCCGTCGACTCGAATTGTTGCGTGTATGACATATTTTCCTTCTGTTGACATAATTTCATTTCTCCTTTGCCTCTCGGCCCCAAAACGGGGCCTTGCCCCCTTTTTTCGCCATTTTGGCGGGGGGTTCGGATGGGCGCAGGGCGCCCGCGAGTAGGGCTGATTAGCAGACCTCGGGAGATAGGGGCATTCATGAAGGCTCCTATCTGGGAAAATTGCATTCTCTACTGTCAGCACCCATGCTTAAGACATAGTGTCGTTATCAGGAAGTGTGAGCGATGCGGAGTCAGATCGTTGTAGGGTTTTCTGGAACGCCGCGAGATTGGCACTTCGTGATGGTCAGCTATCAAATGGAGAAAAGAGGATTCTGGTTAAGTTAGCTCATGCGTTGAAACTCGATGATAATGAGCCGAAGATGATTTATGAAGCGATTACAGAAGGCCGAGAGCCCGAAAAAGGAGGGATTCTGGACGATTGGGAAATGAGGATTGTGTACGGACAGGTACTCGAGGCAATGCTTATTCACACAGACAGATCAGACGATGTGCTAGAGCAAATAGCCTACCTCAGAGGCATGTTTGGAATCGATTCCGATGAACACCGAGCAATAGCAAGAAGCCTAGACAGGCAGCTTGAGGAAATCGTCCACAGGACATTCATTGACGAGTTCAGAGAGCGTCTGAAGGACTCCGTGGAGAGGATGGGGGATATAGTTGAAAACGTCAATATTCTCTCAAGGAAAGAGTAGAAATGAATGGGGCCGCAAATCTAGATGAGTATCTCTCAAGTCACCCTTCCAGTGTACATAATTCGGGTCGAAGGCTAGCCAACATAGTTCGCGAGGCCTATCCAATAGGAGTCCCTGCATTGATCATGAAATCAAGTACAGATAGAATTGGTGAATCGGCGGGCTATTCCTTCCATCTTGGAACTCCTGACGAAATATTGAGGCTGATTGCATCTTGGCTAATCACTGGTGCAGGAGACGACCAGGGGATTCTTCGAAGTCTTGTAAAGAGATTATGGAAAAGGCATGGAAGAGAGGATGTCGCTCTGGCAGCTCTAGTTCTTGCAAACCTAGACTTCTCTGGTGAGAGGAGCGCCCCATGGGAATTGCTAGCTGATTGCATCAACAAGACAGAGCCGGCAGATGCAATCCTACTTAGCATCGAAGAGATTCTGAGAGCCGGGCATAATCCTCCTACTGATAGGATGTTGATTTCCTGGTGTAAAGGACGTTTGGTGGATTCTCATCTTGCTTTGGTTACGACTTTCGCCGCTCATGCAAGAGGTTTCGAGATGGATGAAAGCGTCAAAGAGGTTCTAACTGGTGTAGAAGTACCTGACGGAGATTCGCTACTTGGTAGAATAAAGGACAGGATAGAAGCTTCCGGGCCGTAGAACTCATTCGTAAGGATGCACTCTGAGAGTCATGACGGAGAGGCTGCTGCCGTCAGATGACCCCGTGCTGGAGGAGGTTCTGGAATGGACCATCAAAAGAGATGCGCAGGACATTGCTCAGTTGATGGGGTGGTTGAGAGAAGCAAAGGTACGAAGGGATAGGCAGATGCTAGTAGATCGCGCACTTGACCTGATGGAAGAAATCCACCATGCTATGGGCAGACTGGATGACCTAAGGTGATTGATTGCAATCACTGTTGCTTGCAGGGGGGCGTTCTTCCAGAATGGGAATGGATAAGGCACTATTTCCCATAGATGGTAGAACCATGATTTGCCGGATGGCTATCTCTCTATCGGAAGCGGGACTGGAGCCAATCAGAATCGCGGTATCTTCTCCCGAAGACGTGGAAGAATATGGGGCCACTATCAGGGGCGTTTCCAGTATTGAGTGGGTATTGGACAGTACCCCGTACTTAGGCCCAATCGATGCAATAGCGGAGGCCCTAGTCGACCCGCAGTTAGATTCTATCGAGTTGCTTCAGATCGCAGCCGTAGACTATCCCTGGGTTTCCGCAGAGCTGTTTCAATCTCTTGAGGAAGGCCTTAGGGACGCGGATTCTCTGATAATGCCCCACGACGGTGAACGAGGTCACCCTCTTCTAGCACTAGTAAGGGTGGAGCCGTTACGCCAAATGCTGCTCACGGGCGACCGTCGGCCTCTGCATCGGCAATTTGGTGATGTCCCGCATTCGATTCTGCTTGAGGACCCGGGAATACTCAGAAACGTCAATTCTCCAGAGGACCTATAGTGAGACCTCTCCCGATGATATCAAATCGATAATTTCCGGGTACAGGGAGTGTTCGACCTTCTTTACTCGTTCCTGGAGTGATTCCTCGTCATCATCAGATCTAACTTGGACGATTCTCTGTGCAAGGATGGGGCCGGTGTCAACTCCCTCGTCGACTAGGTGCACTGTGCATCCGGTGACTTCTGCACCCGCGGATAGGACATCCCTATGGGCATGAGCACCGGGGAAGTCAGGAAGCAAGGATGGGTGAATGTTCAAAATCCGGCCCTTCCATTTCCCAACGAGCCAAGGAGTAAGTATTCGCATGTATCCACTTAGAATTACGAGTTCAACTTCATGTGCGTTCAGTAAACCATGAATTTCTCTCTCATGGATAGCCCTTTGTTCAATCGGTGCGATATTTTTAGGAAGAGAAACTGTGACTGTTTTGACCCCTGCATCAATTCCATGCTGAAGTCCTCCTGCATTCTCCCTATCGGATATCACCAATACAGTCGTATGCATACGGGACCCAGCAGATTGATGCCTCAGAAGGGATTTGAGTCCTGAGCCGCTGCCCGATATCAACACAGCAAGCCTAAGCGGATCGCTGACGGAGGCGGCTCTTGGTAGAATGAACCCCGTATCCATAGCGTATTGGAGGTAGTTCAACTCTTGAGGATTGGCAATCCGCGTCCTTAAACGCAGAATGTAAACCAGACCGTTATGGACAGACTTGACAGCATCGAAGAGGTGGTTGAGAGGTACTGCGTCTCAAGTAGTCCGGTGAAAAGTAAGTTGTATGTGGGAATTGGATGTGTTCTCCTATTTTTTGCATTCATAGGCATATGGGTTCCAGGGCTGCCAACGGTATCTTTCGCTGTTCCCGCTGCTTTCCTATTCTCACTTTCCAGCGAGAGGCTGTTCAGGGTTACGCTCACTAACCGTTTCTTCGGAGAGGCCATGTTCGAGTACTATGCAACAGGGAAGACCATTCCCGCTCATGCCAAGTACACGACAATGGCTCTGATTGGAATGATGGTCTCGGCATCCTCTTACTTCGTATGGTATGTTTCAACAAAAGGCGAGGGCGTGCTTGCGGATCCATCAACCTGGGATGGCCCAGACCCAGGTTTCGGTGCAGTGACAATAATCATTGTAGGTCTGCTGGGAATGTGGTATGTCGGATTCAAGGTACAAACTAGGAGATAGTGCTCAAACTGAAACACTATTTCTGGAACCCACCTCGCAATCGGTTGAGAGAACATGAAATTTGACACAAACGCAGTTAGAGGGAGGAGCAGCCCTGACCCCACTACGGGGGCAATTATCCCGCCGATATACCAGACGGCGACCTACGTTCTTGAAGAGGTCGGTAAAGACAAGGGGTTCGACTACACAAGGTCATCTAATCCCACACGGCAAGATTTGGAGGAGCATCTAGCTGCCATTGAAGGCGGTCAGTATTGTATTGCATTCTCTAGCGGAATGGCCGGTGCAGACAGTTGCATGAAGTTGCTCAGCAAGGGTGACCACGTAGTCTGCTGCGACGACGTGTATGGAGGAACTGCTCGGTTGTTCAACAACCTGATGACCAACTACGGAGTAGAGTTCACCTATGTCGATTCTCAGGACTCTGCAAATGTAGAAGGAGCAATTCAGTCGAATACTAAGATGATCTGGATTGAGACTCCCACAAACCCGCTGTTGAAGGTGACCGACCTTGAGGCAGTAGGGAAGACCGCTAAGAGCCACGGTTTGCTATATGTTGTAGACACCACGTTTGCAACGCCTGTTTTCCTTCGTCCTCTAGAATATGGTGCCGACATTGTTCTGCATAGCCTAACAAAATACCTCAGTGGGCATAACCAATTAATCGGGGGGGCCCTAATCACAAACGATAGCGGCCTGTTTGAGAAGCTAAAATACATACAAAAGAGCGTGGGTGCTGTTCCAAGTCCATTCGACTGCTGGTTAACCATTCTGGGGCTCAAGACTCTGCATCTGAGAATGAGCAGGCACTGGGAAAACGCTGAGAAGATTGCTAGGTACTTGGAGGGGCACCCTAAGGTTTCTCGGGTAATCTATCCTGGTCTGGAATCCCATCCAATGCATGAGGTTGCAAGGAGGCAGATGAGTGGCTTTAGTGGGATGATTTCTTTCGAGTTGAATGGTGGATTGGAGGCCGGAAAGAGGTTGATGAATTCGGTAGAGTTGTGCATGCTTGCAGAGAGCCTTGGGGCTGTAGAGACCATGATTACCCATCCTGCAACAATGACTCATGCAGAGGTACCAAGAGAAGAGCGTCTTGCAAGAGGGTTCGAAGACGGACTGGTCAGGTTGTCAGTGGGAATCGAAGACTCAGAGGACCTGATCGCAGATCTTGAAAGGGCCTTCAAGGATGTCTGATTATTCCCAACTTTCTGGATTCCAGCCATTTTCTCGAAGCCAGTCATCGTTGTAGAATTTGGAGAGATAGGGGTTTCCAGCATCGGGAAGAATTGCAACTACCATAGCGGCCCGGCCCTCTTCCTCTGCTCTCTCTGCAATGTCAAGAGCCACCTTGATCGAGCCGCCGCAAGACCCTCCGCAGAACATACCCTCTTTCTTAGCCAAGGCCCTTGCCCACTGAAAGCATTCCCCATCGTCAACCTGGTGAATCTCATCAATGAGAGCGAAGTCTGTTGCAGACGGAATAAAATCCTCACCGAATCCCTCCACTTGGTATGTGTGGGGATCTCCCATTGTCCCATCATCAAACCACTCCTTTAGGATAGAGCCAACAGCATCTACCCCAATTATTCTAGGAGGTGCTTTGTCATTGATCTCTGCATGTTCCCTAAGAAAACGTGCAGTTCCAGAGATGGTTCCCCCAGTCCCCATGGTAGCCACAAAATGAGTAATCTTGCCTCCAGTCTGCTGCCAAATCTCTGGACCCGTCGATAAATAGTGAGCCAATGGATTGGATTGGTGAGAGTATTGATCGGGATACCATGCACCGGGAATCTCTCTTCCAAGTCTTGCTGCAACTTCGTAATATGAGCGGGGGTCTTCCTTATCCACAGCTGTGGGACAAACGTGTACTTCGGCGCCCATCGCCCGCAAGAGATCTATCTTCTCCTTGCTCATCTTATCGGGCATGGTGAAAACACAGCGGTATCCTCTCTGTGCAGCCACCATTGCTAGTCCAATCCCAGTGTTCCCTGAAGTTGCCTCTACTATTGTGCCTCCTTCCTCCAGTAGTCCGTTGGACTCAGCTTCTAGAACCATCTGAAGAGCAATTCGATCCTTGATTGACCCACCAGGATTGCATCTCTCCAGTTTTACCCAAACAGAAGATGCCTGCGAGTGCTCTGAAAGTCTGTTTAGACGGATCAACGGGGTATTACCAATTGCAGAGACGATGTCCGGATATGTGTTAGGTGGGCCCGTCGAGTCGTCGGCCATACCGCAGCCATCGTATCCCGAGGTATGATAATGTCGCCAGCGGGGCGGTTTTTCAGTGAAGGAAAAGTCTTGTTCCTGTGAAAATCATCGAAATTCCATATTCATTGGCGGCTTCGATCACCTCATTATCCCTTACTGAGCCCCCGGGCTGGACAACTGCCCTCACCCCAACCTGATTTGCTGAATCAATACTGTCGCGGAATGGAAAGAATGCGTCCGAAATTAGCATGGAACCATTCGCCCTGTCACCGGCCCTCGCAGAGGCAATTCTCACTGCCTCGACCCTGCTGGTCTGCCCAGGCCCGACTCCCACTGTGCTTAGTCCAGTTTCACTCTCGGAGACTAGAAGAATGGCGTTTGACTTTGTTTCTGCGATTACTAGGCAGCCGAATTTAGCCAGATTTATATCTGCGTCTTCCAACTTTTTTTCGGTTACCGATTCAATGGCAGGCCAATCGAAATCTGGCAATCCCTGAGTCTGAGAAAGCCATCCTCCATCGACTTGGCGGAGCCTGATCCTCTCATCCCTAGGGGGAAGGGGGTCCAAAATCATCATTCTCCTGTTTTTCTTTGTAGAAAGTACTTCCATTGCCTCGGGCTCATAACCAGGTGCAATCATGCATTCGAAGAAGTGGTCCCCTATCTCCAGTGCTGTATCTAATTGTACCTTGTGGGTGAAAGCCACGACGCACCCAAAGGCACTTTCGGGATCACTTGAAAGTGCGTTTTTCCAAGCTCCTTTCTGGGATTCGTCAACCGAGGCGCCACAAGGATTTGTGTGTTTTACAATTACGCAGGAATGGTGTTCTGGAAACCCGGAAATTAGGGACCTCGCAACTTTCAATGCCGAGTCCAGATCGAGATAGTTGTTGTATGAGAGTGGCTTTCCCCCGCTCTGAGTAGCCAAAGATAGACCGGAGCTATTCTGATCTGAGTCAGGATAGAAGAACGCTGCCTGATGAGGATTTTCGCCATATCGAAGTTCTGTTCCAGTTCCAGAAGAAATGTGCAACCTTGATGGCATTGTGGATTCTGAAAATCTCTTTTCTAACTCAGTTGCCACTGAAGCGTCATATGAGGCCGTGCACTGGAAGGCGGCTAGAGCCAGTTCCTTCCTTCTCTCCAACCCAATTCCCGAAGGATCTCCCCCGGAACGGGCCAAGTCATCTAGAGCTTCCTGGTATTGTTCCGGGTTAGTGAGTACAATGACGTCCGAATGATTCTTTGCGGCAGATCTAATCATTGTCGGTCCGCCGATGTCGATCATTTCAATCAGTTCAGAGATGGATGCAGGGGGTTCTCTTTCCGCGGTCTCTTCGAATGGATACAGGTTGACGCAAACTAGATCAATCGGCTGATATCCTAGGCTTTCTAGTGTATCCATGTCTTTTTCGACATTGCGTCGTGAAAGGATTCCCGCATGAACTGCTGGGTGTAGCGTCTTTACGCGGCCGTCGAATACTTCGGGATGGTTCGTAATTTCCGAAACATCTGTAATCGGTAGTCCTGAATCCCGAAGTTTTCTCGCGGTTCCACCCGTGGAAATTATCTCCCAGCCCAAAGACTCTAATTCTGATGCGAGAAGATGGATTCCTGTTTTTTCCCAGACGCTAAGAAGTGCGCGAGGGGATGCCATGCCTATGGGTTAGTGAGATGGCCTTGAATGGTTCGTGTTGACTAATCTCCTCTGGAGGAGATGACCTGATCAATCCTCAGCATTCCTATGGCTGTCTCTGTTGCAGACTCAAGAGAGTTTGCAATAACTGACGCTGGATGCCAGACTCCGTCTACAGCCCATGCCTTTCCTTCGGGGGAGATTCCTATCGGTTCAGAGCCGTCTCTAGCCGAGGCACGTAGTTCGAGAACCCTATCCAATGGATCTCCCCCTCCATTCTCTGCAAGGGTGGCCGGTATTGTCTCCAATGCCCTAGCATATGCTTCCATGGCAAGTCTTTCCCGGCCACCCTGTGCATCGGATGAGTCTCTGACTGCTTGGGCCATCCTAGCATGTATTGCCCCCGCTCCTGGAAGTACTGACTCCTGCATTGCCAAGGATGTAGCCCTGAGGGAGTCATGCAGCCCCCTAATGACTTCCTCGGTTCCTGCCTCGCCAGCACCTCCGATCTCAATTGTAACGACGGTTGGACTAAGGCATCCTTCTATCCTGATTATGTCCTCAACGCTGTCGGATTCCTGTCTTCTCTCCCATGAAATAAGACCGCATCGGCCAAGATCATCTGGTTCGATATCCATTGTAGACTCGACTATTCTTGCACCAATGGAATCCGCTGCATTTCTAATCTCACTAGAGTCTAGATCGCCAATTGCTAGAATTCCTTTGTCCGAAAGATGGTGCAAAATGTCCCTATCTATTTCACCGGAGCACAATATTGCTAATGCCCCGCTATCGATAATACTCTGACAAATCTCGTCCTTGCGTTCTGACTCTGCATCAATGAAAGAGTCTAGATGATCTGAGTTGGAAATCTTGAGTTCAACATCTCTTGTTAGTTCTCGAATCTTCAAATCACCATCTAAACATGCTATTCGGGCATCTTTCAAATTGTTTGGGAGGTCATCCAATTGAACCCTTCTCCTGAAAGTGAAGCCTTTGACCAACTTTGAATCTCGGAGACTCCCTGTTCCCAGCTTGAACATGCATACATTCTCAGCCCTTGGCTCTCCGTTGTGTTGCAGCACCGTCTCTAGGGCTTCGACGATTATTGTAGAGAAGTGATTCAAAGCAGACTCGGCCCCCTTGCCACGAAGAGCGGTTTCCGAGACCGCTGAAATCTTCTGGGCATCGGGTTCAACTGAGTCTGCATCTGCCTGGGCTCTTGCTGCCTCGAGGGAGAGTGAATAACCCTCTACTAGAGTTAGTGGATGAATCCCCTTTCTCAGAAGATTGTTGGCCTCGATAAGAAGAGAGCCACATATCAGCATCGTTGTAGTAACTCCGTCTCCACATTGCTCTTCCTGCGACTCTGCCATAGACACCATCATCTTGGCTGCAGGATGCCGGACAAGCAGCTCTGCAACAATTTTCGCCCCATCGTTGGTCACGGCTGTAGTTCCGTCGGTTTTGTACAGCATCTTGTCTAGGCCTCGTGGTCCGAATGTAGGCTTCAGAAGGTCCGAAAAAACTCGGGCTGCGAGGATTAATTTCTCTTGTACCTCGGTGCCACTTGAGACCTTGGTGTGCTCGGGAAGTATTGCCACTCTGGGCCTGTCGGTTCCCTCGCTCATGCGTTTCGGGCGCGAGGGGCCGACATGAATGCTTTGAGGCATCAATTCACATTCTTTAGGAGGCATTGAGGAGAACTTCTATGGCATACAGGATTGACGAAAAATTGTGAGAAGGGTAGACCGAATGAACATGATTGCGATTATGATCGCTGTGTCTTTCTCAGTTTCTCCAATATCCTCCGCCCAGCAGTTCTTCCCATCTATTGAGTTAGATTGCACGGATTCGGAAGTGGAGTTTGAGCTTCCAGAGTCTGAAATTTCGACCGTGCAGTGCTCGGTGGAGAATCCGCATTCTTACTCCGAGAAGGTCGAGTTGGGATATGGTTCAGAAGAGATTCAAGTTTCGGGGCCTACGACAATAACAGTCGAAGGTGGGGAGAAAGAGTCTTTCGAGGTCAGCATGAGAGTCGGGAGCACGGTGTATTTTGGAAATCACGAAGTCAACGTCTCAGCACATGTTTCTGAGGCTGGTGGGGTCCCAGTGGGAATCATCACCGGTTCAGAGGAGTTCATGATCACCGCAATGGTTCCTGAATGGATAAACTGCTTCGTGAACTATGGTATTGGTTCACTTACCGTGGATGCGGGTGAGGATGCCTCTTTCTCAGCCTCATATTCATGTGAAAGCAACAAAAACCAAAGTTTGGATGTTGAGTTGCACCTTGTTTCAAACGAGGCATCCCAGGAATCAATGTGGCCATCAGGATTCAATGACATTAGCGATCAATCATGCAGGGTGGAGATTTCAGGTGGTGACGGGGTCGTTAACTGCCAGTTCTTGGTGACTACGCCATCCAATATTGAGGAAGCATGGGAGGGATGTCTAGTAGTGCTGGATGAAAGGACATTGTCATCAATGTCATGCAGTGAAGAGGATTCGCTAGCCTTAGTTGTCAATCCTAAGGAAACAGGAATTGGAGATATTGGACTTGGAGGAAATGGGAGCGTCTTTGAAGATCTGGGACTATCTGATGACTCGGGGCCTTACATGGCCGGAGCAGGGGTGGCATTTGTTTGCGCAATTACGCTTGTATTGTACCTAAGAAGAAGGGCCTAGCCCAATACTTGTACCATCCACCTGATTGACAGCGATGAGGTCAGAGCAAGACCCAATGACGCCCCGGCCGAGAAGTCAAAAGACTCTGTGAAAATGTAATACTGGAGTGCGATTAGAAACAGGATGGAGAGCACATCTACAGAAAATTTCCTTCCAAGTCCCGAGTAGTGCATGATGTGCGCTCTCTCTTTGACTGCTACAACTGCTAGTGCTGCGAAAATCAGCAGAATGGTGTGCCCAATTATCCAGCCTGCAGTCTCCCCAAATACCGCAACAATGTCATTCCGAAACCCCCCTAGGACCATCGCTGCGAAGTCGACCATGAAGGTGGGCGGGGTCGGAGATTCTTGAAATGTGCGAGAGGGGGCTCAATTTTTTTGAAGAATAAATTGCCCTCCAATTATCTTTTTGACATTGACTTCGTTTTCGCTCAAGAAATCCGAAACCGCCTCTTTGACTGGAATGTGTGAGGGTTTTTCTCTAGATGGTTGCAGATAGTCGTCCCCTGTGAGATATCCCCCATGCTTAACCTTTGGAAGGAATAGTTCCAAATCTGCCTTTACGAAGTCATAGTCATGGTTTCCATCGATATATACCCAATCAAAGAATTCGTCGGGGAACTCTGAATGCGCTTTTTCCGAAAGCATCCGATGCAAGGATACCTCGGGTGAATCGGAGAACCTGGCTCTCACTGAATCAAAGATATCATCCATATCTGACTGATTGGAAGCCTTGGTTCCCCCATACCAACGGGATGGGAAATCTGGTTGGAATTCCCAGGGATCTATTAGATGCAGCTCGGAAGGCCTCGTAATCTCAATAATCCGCTGAGAAAAATCCCCCTTCCAGACTCCAATTTCAGCGCAAACTGAGCCCTTTGGCATCATCTTCAGCAGTCGCTTCCTATGGTCGGTAATGAATGAAAAAATCCCATCTCTACCCATCGAAACAAATCCGTAACAAAGAGAAATTGGGTTGGACTTTGATTATCAACCCTTTTGGGGCCTCCGAGTGCCTGCGCGACACTAATTACCACAATACGCCTGCAACAGTCATGGAATCGGAGGTCGATGTGGTTATTCCGACCTTCAGACGTCCTGATGCGCTTGCATCTTGCCTCGATTCACTGAAGAAGCAGACCTTGAAGCCCGCCTCGATAGAGGTGGTAGACGACTCTGAAACTGACCTCGGTCCTGGAATATCCAGGAATATCGGCTGGAAGAGGGGGAGCGGGAGATTCGTCGCCTTCATTGACGACGATTGCTTGGCTGACAAGGAATGGATCGAAAGCATTCAGAGAGTATTTTCAGAGAACGATGTCGGGGGAATAGAGGGATTCATTACCACCACTAACGAAGATGGCGAGGAAATAGACTTCAATCCCCCAAACCGATTCAAGTGGGATCGGTTCAAGACCGCAAATATGGCGGTCCGGCGAGAAGTACTGGAAGAAATTGGAGGTTTTGACGAGAGGTACTTCCTACATCGAGAGGACACTGACCTGGCTTGGAGAATCATCGATTCTGGTTTCAAGATGGCCTGGGTTCCTCAATGCAAGGTTCACCATCCAGAGCCCTTGGGGGGGCACGAGGATGGTATCAAGGGGCCTTCGGTATACGGAGCATATCCTAGATCAGAGCAGCTTCTCTACCACTGCAATCCAAAGAAATTCGTTGAGTGCGCAGCAGCACTGATTTCCAGAGAAAGCCTGAGGAGCGGGAAACTATGGAAGTTACAAAGGGATTTGCGAATTCGACAAGACCCGCCAGACGTACAACCCCTTTCTAGATTGCAATCCTGGTCTCTTTGGACCCGTGCTTGGCTTGTGGCAGGATTCTGGCTTGTCAGAAGAAAAGCTACTGGAGAGCCGAAGAAGTCCATTCACTCGCTGGACTAGGGTTTTGACGGTCAGACCCTGTGGTCGTCGAACTTGTAAGCGAACCTTTCAATCTCCCATTTACACAGTTCGCTGACCAGTGAAATGGATTTGTCGTCATACATCAGAGAGTAATGCTCCCTATTCTTGCGAGAGTCTGACTTGGCCCTGGGGAGTTCGGTCATCCCTAGCCCGAGGTGTTCCAATATCGCTGGCCACTCATCTTTCAGATTCTCAAATCTGATAAAACGGTCTACTGCTGGATCTTTTCCTAGCATGAAAATCGAGGTGTCTGTAATTTGGTCGACCGGTGTCTGATTCAGGAAGTCCGCGAATGAGAGCGAGTCGGGCAAGCCGGGCATCCCCTGTCCATACTTGTTGAAATAGAATAGTGAAACTGCCCTATCCCACGGGTTTCTGACAACGCAGAACTTGTAGTACTCATCGAAGAGATTGGCCCCTAAACGCTTCCTCAGAAGTTTTGCCGGAGTGTGATTGAAATGGTGAGCTGGCCCGCCGCCGCGTAGTCTAAACCAGAGATCCCATTTCCTGTACATGTTCAACGGGATTTGGGTATTCTGCCTCCCTCTGTAACCGAGGCCAAGTCTCAGTTCCTCCTCAGAGGGAGCTATCTGGGTGATTATGTCCTCTGGGCCGCAGTGCTTCGACAAAGCGATTTCGATACTTGAGCCGGCGGTCTTTCTTGTCTTCAGAAAGATGAATCTATTCTTGTGCGAGACTATCATTCACATCACTAGTTGCCGTCTCGAAATAAGTGTCAATCTTTCTAAATGTGTTTGTGATTCATGACTATAAAAACAATGAATAGAAGGTGCCAGCATATTGGGCTCAATAGTAGAGAAGAAGCAATATGTATCCAAGTTGGGGGCGAGACGTGGGTTCAGAAATTGGGATGGTCGAAGCCCGATGGATTCTAGGTCTCTCCGGACTGGGGGAACTGGGTAGTATTGCGCCTCTAGAAGGGGGCTGGGACAACACAAGCGTGCTACTTACACTGGCAGATGGGGGCGAGTTGGTTCTCAAGGCATGGCATGCAAACACGGTTGAGGAAGTCCATAGGGTCATCGAAAGGCACCTTCACTTGGACTCACATGGAATCCCTACCCCTGTTCCGATCATGCTCGAAGAGGGTATGCTTGTCGAGAAGGACGGCGTAGCATGGACTCTTCTTCCATACTTCACAGGTGGGCAACTGGGTTCTGATGAAGAGTCTCTGAGGAGCCTAGGTGAGATTCAGGCAATGATGCATGGTATACCGACGAGAGATTGTTTCCCAGAGATATACACCATGGGTTTCAATCTCTTCGATGAGGTTCTGGAAATAGGTGGGCAATGGACGGATCATCCTTTCCTAGCCATACTTTCGGAAGAAGGGGGGTCACTAAGGGAAAGAATGCCAAGTCGGTTACCGAATGGGATTTTGCACGGGGACCTTTTTCCAGACAATGTAATCGGTTCAGAGGGAAGGGTGTCGGCAATACTTGATCTGGAAGAGGCCTGGATTGGTCCTCTAGCATTCGATTTGGCGATGTCCTTCGTAGGATTCGGCTGGGAGGAAGGTTTGCCCGTTGAGAGTCGATGGAGAGCACTTGTCGAAGGATATCAGTCTGTAAGAACGCTTACTCCTGGTGAGATTGCTGCTATACCCGACTTACATCGCTACGCTACCCTTGCAATCGCATGCTGGAGATTCTGGAAGCACAACATCAGCATGCCAGACAATAAACTGGAGGATAGGTATCGTGAAATGGTTGATAGGTTGGAAGTCGACATAGACCTCGGGAGTGTCTTCAAATGAGGGGGTTCGTTCATTCCGTGAACATCAGCGATGGAGGAGTGCCCAAGAGTCCGGTCTCCGCGGCGAATGTGGTTTCTGGTGGATTGGAGGGGGACTACAACAGGTTCCGGGATGAGAATAGGCGGGGCGACCCTGATCGCGCAGTGTGTATTTTCTCGCTCGAGAATATCGAGGGACTGAAGAAAGAGGGGCATCCGATTGATGTTGGGACGACGGGGGAGAACTTCACCATCAGAGGGATTGACTGGGATTCGCTAAGTGAGGGGACCGTTTTGGAAATAGGGGGTGCAGCCCTAGAGCTTAGTGAGCCATGTGCCCCCTGCAGCAAGATTGGTGGATCTTTCGTTGATCGACGTTTCTCGAGGATCGACCACCAGAAGGAATTCGGTTGGTCGAGGTGGTTAGCACGCGTTGTGCGAGAAGGTAGGGTCTCGGTTGGGGATTCCGTGAATATCGTTATTACTCCAAACCACTAGAATTGCCACATGGTGAATGTAGCGGGCGCTGGGATGAGGCGCAAAGGGGAGCGGAGACTCGGGTTTTTTGAGAGGATATCTCGCGGCTGGAAGATGACGAAACTGGGCGTGGCGGTGGTCAGAGCTGACCCGGAACTAATGGTGTACACCTTTCTTTCGGCCATATTTTCTCTCCTAGCAATAGGCGCGGCAATCTCCGGGTCTGTTGGTCTGGAAGTCGTTGCCTCGGACCCAGAGTGCGTTGGAGAAGAGTGTGGCAGCGAGTTGGCTTTTGCTCACATGGGAATTTGGTTTGTATTCTACTTGGTAGTATCTGTAATCACGGTATTCTGGAACGCGGCTATCGTCGCCAGCGCCTACGAGCGCCTCAGTTCGGGGACCAACCCGAGCTTCTTCTATGGAATAGGGCAAGCAATGAAGTGCCTTCCCCAGATTCTGATTTGGGGGATCGTTGCTGGCACAGTCGGTCTTTTCATCCAAATCCTCGAGGGGATTTCTCACAGCGATGACTCGCCGATTCCAATCAGGATTGTTGCAGGTCTAGCTAGTTTCATCTTGGGCATCGCTTGGTGGATTGTAACTTTCTTCATGATTCCAATGATCGTCCTGGAAAGGTCGGGTGTGCTTGATGGAATGGGGAAGAGCACGGAGCTGTTCAAGAAGACTTGGGGGGAGGATGTGACAACTCACATAGGAACCGGACTACTAATGACTCTCTCCATACTCATTCTGACGGTAGTAACTCTTCCTCTGTTCTGGTTGGGAGATGTAGGATTCATCCTCGGAATGGTCATCTTAGCTGTGGGGTTCCTGTTCGCAGTTCTCTTCTTCTCGACCGTTGAGGTGGTCAATAGGGCATCCCTGTTCTACTACGCAAAGACAGGGCAGTCGCCCCCAATGGCGGAGAAGTACGGGCTTAGCTTCAGGTGATGGCATTGCCAACTGGTGGGGCCGAATTAATCGAGGAGTTGGGGGCTGCCGTAGCAGATAACATCCCCGAAGGCAAGGAAGGAGGATTATGGAGGACTTTTCGGAGTTGTCTTTCATACCTATTGCCCATTGTCCCGATCGCATATCTGGTCCTTTGGCACGCGGGATACCTCTGAAATATACCGTAGTGTCCCCGGACGAGCAACAGCAGAGGTACCCGAGCGGTCAAAGGGGCTGGGATGAGGTCCCAGTGCGTAGTGCTTCGCAGGTTCGAATCCTGCCCTCTGCACCAACAATCTAGTGCAGGGCAACCCAAAGAGCCACCCCGAAGAGAGAAGCACCCATCACCCGATTCAGAGTCACGGCAGACTGGGGAGAACTGAATGCCCTCCTGAGAAGGTTCCCAAACGCAGCCCAAGTCATCACCGCTGGAAGTCCGAACACCAGGTTCAGTAGGACTAGGAGGGCCTTGGCAACCATCCCACTACCGAATAGGCTACCAAAGCTCGTCATCAGAACGAGGAAGTGGATCCATGCCTTTCCATTCACGAATTGTAGAGATACCCCCGTCGGGAAACCCAGCCTCTCGCTGCTCTGCTCTTCATCAGAGATGGGTTTTGCTGTTGCAATCTTGAATGACAGGTAGGCGATGTATAGCGCCCCCACCATTGTCAGGGCATCGAAGGCCTCCCTGTTCTCCTCGATGAAGCCCGTAGCCAATCCGACAAAGAGGCCCAAAGATGACCAGCCAACGGCCATCCCAGTGATTAGAGGCATCGTGCCTCGTAAACCGTGTTGGGAACCATGAGCCGCACATAGGACATTGTTTGGACCCGGAGTGAAGCACATTGGTACAATGAAGGCGAGAGTGGCTAGAAGAAGGCCGGTTTCCACGAATTGGCCCCCTAGACGGATGAGCAAGCCTTCCCTAATGCCTGATCGATATCGGACCACAGGTCCTCGACGTCCTCAATTCCAACACTCATCCTGACGAATCCAGGAACTATGCCTGCCTCGAGCCTGACCTCTTCGGGAACGAAAGAGTGGCTGGTATTGAACGGGCATTCCACGAGGCTCTCCACGCCTCCCAGACTGGTAGCCTCGAAAACGACCTTGAGCTCACGAACGAACCTCAGTGCAGCATCGTCCCCTCCAGATACAGCGAAGGAGAGCATCCCGGTTCCCTTTGGAACTATTCGCTTAGCAACCTCGTAGTCAGCATAATTGGGTAGGGAGGGGTGGTTGACGCTAACTACCGAAGGGTGCTCTTCGAGCCTCCGTGCTAGTTCTGCGGCGTTGGACGTGTGAATAGGCATCCTAGCGTGTAATGTACGCATCCCCCTTTCCAGAAGGTAGCACATTTGTGGGTCGGCAGCCCCGCCAAACCTAGTCTTGAAGTGGAACACGTCCCTGATCATGTCTGCCCTGCCAACTACAATTCCAGCGGTAAGATCTGTATGCCCGTTCAGGAATTTAGTTCCAGAATTTATCACCAAATCGAAGCCCATTGAAACCGGTCGGCACGCCCAAGGAGTAGCGAAGGTATTGTCCACCACTGAGACCAGATTGTGCTTCTTTGCCAAGGAGACCATTGCCTCTAGGTCACAGACCTTGAGCACGGGATTGGTAATGGTCTCGACGTAGAGTACCTTTGTGTTCTCCTTAATCGCGGCCTCAAACGAAGCCGGATCGCGAATGTCTGCCATGGTGACCTCAATTCCGTATCTCGGCAGTTCTGAGGTCATTAGACCATATGTCCCACCATAGATATCTGCTGACGTGACCACGTGATCACCCTGGGAAAGCAAGGAGAACAAGGTCGAAGAAATCGCCGACATCCCGCTGGCGAACGTCTCTCCGTCCTCGGCACCCTCCAGAGATGCCACCTTTGCAGAGACGGCCTCCGAGTTTACACTTGAGTATCGGCTGTAGAGTAGAGTATGCTGCCCCCCCGTCTCCATCCACTTTCGATATCTTTCATCGGTAAGCTGGTATGTTGAGGTAGTGAAAATTGGAGTGGTTGCTGAGCCCTCTATGTTTCTGGTACCAGACCATACCGCCCTAGTGTCAAAGGATCTGTCGGAGAACTTGTCTGTCATGGCCTCGGATTGGTGTGGTGGACATAATCGTACTCATCCAAGACCGATAGCCGAAAGCACAGATTCCAAATCGGGATTTACAACTTTGGATTTCGACTTGGCGTTGTCTATCGCGACTCCGGGGTCCTTGAGACCGTGCCCGGTAACAGTTACGACCACATTGGAACCTTCTGGGATTTCCCCCAATGAGTGGCTCTTGAAAATCCCTGCAATCCCGGCAGCAGAAGCAGGCTCTACGAAAATCCCCTCGGTCCTAGCTAGCATCCTGTGAGCATCTAGGATCTCATCATCGCTTACGCAGTCAATTCTACCCGAGGACTCGTTTGCAGCATCCAAGGCTTGTTCCCAACTTGCCGGGTTTCCTATCCTGATTGCAGTGGCAATAGTTTCTGGCGACTTCACAACCTCACCAAGTACAATTGGAGATGCCCCCTCTGCCTGCCACCCCATCATTCTAGGCTTAGAAGAGGACTTTCCTGAATCCATGTACTCTTTGTAACCCATCCAGTAAGAAGTGATGTTTCCAGCATTTCCTACCGGCATAAAGTGCATATCAGGGGCATTTCCGATTTCATCACATACCTCGAAGGCCGCAGTCTTCTGGCCTTGTAATCTGAATGGATTGATGCTGTTCACAATTTCAATATCCTCCCTTTCACCGAGCGCTCGCACAAGTTCTAGAGAATCATCGAAATTGCCCCTCACCTCAAGTGTCTGAGCGCCATGAATGAGCGCCTGTGCCATCTTTCCGTATGCTATCTTTCCTTCTGGAATCAGCACCACACAAGTCATTCCTGCCCTGGCCGCATATGCCGCTGCGGATGCACTTGTGTTACCCGTACTTGCGCAGACAATAATTCTGGCCCCTCTTTCTGCAGCCTTGGTAACAGCAAGAGTCATTCCCCTGTCCTTGAAGGAGGCGGTTGGATTGAGTCCCTCGTTCTTGATGAATAGGTGGAAACCCCCTCCAAGAGCACTTACTAGATTAGATGCTTCGATTAGCGGGGTGTTTCCCTCATTCAGAGAAACTATCTGAGTCTCATTGTCTACCGGCAAGAATTCTCGATAGCGACGAATTATTCCATGCCCTGTCATGTATGGTCCTACGCGTGTTTCAACATGAACCTGCCCGATTGAAGATTTGTTTTTGATGGGTTACAGCTAGTCCTCGGAACCTATTCTTCCCGCAGCCGCGAGGCAAACAGCAACTACGGGACCAATCGCAAATGCAAACAGGACAGTCCCATATCCGAACGTACCACCTAGGAGTACGCCGATGACCAATACTGAGATCTCAATAGTTACTCTCACTCTTCCAATCGGCACCCCTGTTACTCTCTGAAGTCCGGTCATCCATCCATCCCTGGGTCCTGGACCGAGGTTAGCGGTAAGATACATCGCGCTTCCAATGCCGATTAGCAGGATTCCCAAGCAGACTTGGAGAAAGGACACCAGAATGTCGTCAGAAGCCGGAATACGATCAACAGTGAGTTCGATTGTTGCAGCGATAATAATGGCATTAAGTAGAGTCCCGATTCCCGGGACTTCCCTGATTGGGATCCAGAGTAGAAGTACGGCTGCACTTACCAAGAAGGTGGCCTTTCCAATTGACCAACCTATCACCGTTGCTATCCCCTCAGCTAGAACTGTCCATGGCGTGTTTCCTACTCCTGCAACAATCAGAAATGCGTCACCCAAGCCGAAAAGAAACTCGCCCACCAATAGGATAGACAGAGTCGACAGCCTTGGACGGGTGGACATTGGGTTGCTAGAACTCCACCGCGTCGTGGGAACCTTCTTCGCCGGTCGAAGTAATTCCCACCCCCCCATCGGGCAACGCTGGACGATTCAGCCTTCAACCCAACTGGTGAAGTCAGTGCTCGAATCGGCCTTCCAAGCCAGAATCTGCGGTGTGTCATAGGGGTGTTTCTGAGAAATCACTGAGGATAGTTCCTGAACCTTCGACTGAGAGGTCTTGATCTGGATCCTCCACTCATCTGAAACCTCAACGTTTCCTTCCCAACGATAGGTAGACTGAATCGAGTCGCGTTGCACGCAGGCGGCTAGTCCAGACTCTACCAACTCGAAAGCCCATTCTCCAACTTGAGGCTCAAGCCACTCTCCGGGGAGTGTGGTTTGCACCACCCAGACTATGCCGTCCATGTCTCTGCGCAGGGACTCCAACGGATGAATCCCATGGCATAATTTGAATGAGGGTGTGGGTATCGGATAGGCGAATACGATGGAATCATGGGAGAAGCCAATCGAGACCGGGCAGGTTCCAGAGGACCGTGCCATGTTCGACGTTATCGTTGTTGGCGGAGGTCCGTGCGGTTCCGCAGCCGCATCATATCATTCAATGAATGGGAGCAAGGTGCTTCTAATTGAGAAAGAGATATGGCCCAGAGACAAGCCTTGCGGGGACGCTGTTGGTGGCAAGTCACTCTCCCATGTCAAGGAGCTTGGGGTGAAAGCTATGATCGAGGAGACGCCCCACTTCACGGTCGATTCAATCGTCTTCGGTAGTGCTAACGGAAACAGCGTTAGGGTAATGCTTCCAAAGGAGGAGTTTGAGAAGAAAATGGCTGGCTACTCGCTTCCAAGGGTTCAATTCGACTACATGATGTTCAAGAGAGCGGTGGAACTTGTATCTGGAGCAGGTGGTTCGGTAATCCAGGGTTTTGACGTCAAAGAAGTTCACGATAATGGTGGAAGGATAACAGGAGTGTCCGGTCACTTCGGAAAGAGAGGCTCTGAAAGTCAGACTCTGCACTTCTCAGCGCCATTGACAATCGGCGCCGGGGGTTACCGATGCCCCGTAGCAACTGCTCTCGTAGAACGCATTCATGGTGAGGTGATGAGGGATGATGATCACTACTGCGGTGCTTACAGGGAGTACTGGGAGGGTGTGGGAGGATTCGAAGGCAGCGAAGGCCCGATTGAAATTCACTTCATTGACGAGGTCATTCCAGGATATTTCTGGTTGTTCCCAGTCAGCGAGGGAGTTGTGAATGTCGGAATAGGGATGGTTATCTCTGAGCAGAGAAAGCAGAAGGGAGTCGACAAGTCTCTCAAGAAAAAGCAGAAGTGGGTAATTGAAGAACACCCGGTCTTCAAAGAGCGTTTCAAAAACGCAAAACTAGTACCGGGCTCTCAGAAAGGTTGGCAACTGCCCTTTGGTTCACCCAGAAAAGGTCCAGTGCCAGAATTCCAGCCCAGAAGGACAGCCGGTGCGGGGGTGATGTGCGTAGGCGATGCGGCTAGCCTTGTTGATCCCTTCACTGGGGAAGGAATCGGTAACGGGCTGGTTTCCGCGAAAATGACAGCCAAGTACTTCGATAGAGAAGCGCATTCCGAAGGTTTCCCGGAAGAAGTGGCCACAGAGTATATGACTGACTTATGGAGCACTCTAGGAAAGGAGTTGACTAACTCGCATAGGCTTCAGAAGATAGTGAAGTGGAAGCGGGTGATGAACTGGTTCGTAGGGAAGGCCTCTAGGAAGGAAGAGATGGCCGACATGATGACGGGGATGATTGCCGACAAGGAGGCACAGAAGGCCCTATGGAGCCCGTGGTTCCTATTCAAGACAATTATTCTGCCCTGAGGTGAAAGAATGGAAGGGAGAATCAATGAGTCTCTAGAAGGGATTGAAGCAGTCTTTCTCGATCTTGATGGGACAATATACCTCGGAGACGAGTTGATCGAAGGGTCAATCGATTTCCTAGATCGACTCGAAAGCAGAGGGATTGCTCGATTCTTCCTATCAAACAACTCAAGCAAGTCAGTTGAGCAATATCTGCAGAAACTCCGCGGATTGGGAATCGCCGCTAGCAGGGATGAGGTACTGCTATCCACCCACGACCTGATATCGTGGCTATCCAAGGAAGGTGTCAGTAGGACCTACTTGGTAGGTACCGAAGGGATGAGAGAGATGCTCGAGGAGAGCGGACTTGCCACCGATTCGGCCGATCCGGAGTTCGTGGTTCTCGGGTATGACACAGAAGTAACCTACGAGAAGCTAGCGATGGCCTCTGTCCACCTTCACAGGGGGGTGCCAATGGTGTCTAGCCACCCTGACATCGTATGCCCGTCCCCCGAAGGAGGACTGCCCGATTCAGGTGCGTACATGGCCCTATTCGAAGCCACAACCGGGGTCAAGCCGGTTCACGTATGTGGCAAGCCAAACAAAGGGATGATCCTACACAAGATAGAGGAGATGGGTCTTAGTCCATCCAACTGCGCGATGGTAGGTGATCGCTTGTACACGGACATTGAGATGGCGGAGAGGGCAGGGGTAAATGGTATACTGGTCCTATCCGGGGAAGCTAGCAAGGAGGATCTAGCGGGAAGCGGCCCGAGCCCATCACTAGTTGTTGATTCAGTATCATCGCTAGCAACGTAGAGGACACAACAAATCGGCATTTAGTGAACTAGATAAGTGCCATTATATCGGCGGGGTTTGTGGAAGGAATGCTGTCAAGATTTGGCAGGTCCATTCACCGAAGTAGGCGCTTGGTAATAGCAGCCTCTCTCGCCTCCATTCTCCTGTCCGTACTACTAATCTCCCAAGGTAACGAGTTCGAAGACGGTAATTCCCCGCCGACATCAATAGAATCTGGAAGAGCACTGGAACTGGTGAACGATGAGTTGCCGATTGTTTCAACGAACAGCGTGAACTACATATTCACCCACGAATCTCTGAAGTGGAACGATACCGAGTTCGAGCAAGAGGTAAGAGATTCCCTGATTGGCCTCGATTCGCTTTCTCTGGATGTGCTAGATATCAGTCTGGCTTATGACGATCCGGACGACCCGTATCACCTTGCACGGCACGTCTCCCGCGACGGGCACAGAGTCGCCGTGTTCGTGAGTTTCAATGGGACTGAAGAGGAGATTGCCAAGGAGGTTGGGGCAATCAAGGATTCAGTGGAAAGCAATGAGATGGAAGTGCTGGTTACTGGGAGCCTAATCATTGACTCGGACTTCGATCGGATGCTGAAGGAGGATCAAATCAGGGCGGAGATAATTGGCATCCCCATTTCGCTAATCATCCTACTCTTCGTTTTCAGAACGGTAGTAGCATCGCTATTGCCCATGGTTGTCGCAATGTGCATGTTCCCCCTAGCCACTGGGATGTCATACTTCGTCTCAAAGTCGTTCCCAATGACTGAGTACTCTGTCTCAATGATCACCCTGATTGGTCTAGCAGTATCAATCGACTACAGCCTGTTCATGATTAGCAGGTTCAGAGAGGAGCTTGGGAAGGGGCAGGATGTGGAGGGGGCCGTTTGCACGATGATGGAAACCGCGGGGAGAGCCATCCTGTTCTCTGGGGCAACCGTAGCGGTTGGCCTATGCACCCTTTTCTACTTCACCGCCACGCACATGCCATCCATGGGGATGGGGGCATTCCTAGCAGTTATCGGTGCCCTGATCTACTCGCTAACGCTGCTTCCTGCTTTGCTCTCCTCAATAGGACATGGAATAGACAGGCTCCCGGTCCCGATCCCGGGAGGACAAGAAGATGGAAGATTTTGGAAAGAGTTCTCAACGAAGGTAATGAAGAAGCCTGTCAGTTGGCTGGTTCCCTCCATGGGACTTCTGCTGTTATTGGGGGTTCCCTTCCTTCACGTCGAGTTGACTGCTGGCGGCCTTGATACTCTGCCTCCCGATCTTGAGTCTCGACAGGCCTACGAGATACTAGAGGAAGAGTTCCCAGCCTTCACGGCATCCGTCGTTCCATTGGTGATAGTTTTCGATGATGGTCAGGATCCCTTCTCGAGGTCTCTTTCAACCGAAATTGCAGAGATGTGCGATGGTGTGGCAACCGTGGAGGGAGTATTGAGAGTAGATCATCCACTTTGCAATCCCTCACTATTCGACTCGGATTTCGACCAATGGCCCGATGTTCTGCGTACCGAGTGGATGACCACCGTATCGGACTCGATTGCGATGATCAGCGTCCCTATAGAATACCCAAGTGGGAGTGACGAAGCGGAGCAGCTGATTAAGGATGTAAGGATGTTCACCTCCTCCAGCAATGAGGAGATACTCGTGGGAAGCTGGACTTCCTACGAAGTGGACATGAAAGAACACCTGAGTGAGCGTATCCCAGGCGCTCTTGCCTTCGTCCTTCTGGTTACGATGGTTCTAGTGTGGTTCCAAGTTCACTCCGTTTTAGTTCCAATAAAGGCTATTTTCATGAACATGCTCTCCATTACGGCCTCATTCGGACTGATTGTCATCGTTTTCCAGGACGGGCTCTTGGCTGGCCCGCTGAACTTTACCCCCCAGCCTTTAGATCTGATGGTCCCCCCGTTGGTCTTCGGAATCGCATTCGGACTATCAATGGACTACGAGGTTCTCATGCTCTCTAGAATTCACGAGTCGTGGCTCGAGACTGGTGACAACACGCGAGCTGTGTCAGAGGGATTGCAAGCCTCAGGGAGATTGATCACAGGGGCTGCTGCTATCATGATTGCAGTCTTCTCCGGTTTCATCTTCGCTGATGTGATGATCATAAAATCAATCGGGTTTGCATTGGCCGTTGCAGTGTTCGTCGATGCTACAATAGTCAGGGCAATCGTTGTCCCATCAGCAATGCGCCTCATGGGACGAGCAAACTGGTGGTCTCCTAGTTTTTCTGATGCCCGTAAAGACAAAGGCAACGCGTAGGGAACGATGTACATGCCAGAGGGCCATGATGCTGGTGGACTAGTCGTTGTCACTGGCGCCAGCGGATACATTGGAAGCTACATAGTGGCCAATCTTCTTTCCAAGGGAAGGGCCGTTAGGGCAACCGTCAGAGACTCGACAGACCCCGAAAGGGTCGAGCATCTCAGAGCCCTTCCACTGGGAAATGGAGGGAGCCTGGAGATTGTAGAGATGGACCTCTTGGATGCGGGATCGGTCAATGAGGCGATATCTGGTTGCAGGGAGGTGATTCATACAGCAGCAGTTGTGGTTCTTAATGCAAAGAATCCACAGGAGAAGATAGTTGATCCGAGCGTGATTGGGACAAGAAACGTGCTTCGAGCGATAGACTCGTCTGGTACCGTAGAGTGCCTCGTCCATACTTCATCTACCGCAGCCATTAGACCACAAAGGTGGAAGGATGGGCAGGTCCTTACCACAGAGACATGGGCAGATGACTCGAACATCGATAACAACCCCTACGGACTAGCCAAGTTCAGTGCGGAGAGGCTGGTCAGAGATTGGCACGATTCCAAGGGCGGGAACGGGCCGAAGATGGCCACGATCAATCCCTGTGTCGTATTGGGTCCGCCGCTCTCTAGAAGGCACCTCAGAGGAAGCCCATCTTTTGTTATGACTCTGTTGAATAGAGAAATCCCGTTCGTGGTACCAATGCACATCAGCATAGTGGATGTAAGGGATGTGGCAGAGGCCCATGTTAGGGCCCTTAGCCAAGGCAAGGATGCTGGAAGGTACCTCGTTGTATCTGGGCAGATGTGGTTCAAGGAAATCGCTCGGGCGATAAAGGAGGCAAATCCTGATCTCAGTGTGCCCACAAGGCAGGTCCCCTACCTTCTTTCTCTGGTTGTCTCGATTTTCCATCCGAAAATTAGCCTCTCATGGGCTAGGACACATCTTGGAAAGAGGCTCTACTGGGACGCGTCCCCCGCCGAGAGGGAACTAGGTATGGAGTGGAAGAGCCCAAAGGAATCCCTACTCGACACCGTTCCTCCGGTTCTGGAGAATGGGTGGATGGGTGATTGAATGAGGAAATCGGCCCAATTTCTGTGCCTGCTGATGCTTTCCTCGGCAATGACTGGATGTGTGTGGTGGGAGGATGAGCCAGAAAAGGAGGTTTTCCAGGGCGCATTCGACTTCGGCAAGGAGTTACCAATAACCACTTGGTACCACTACCCCGGGACTCCGTCAGAGAGGTGGGCAGTAGATGCAACCGATGCTGCAGCAGTTCTGGCCTCCAATATCTCGGCTGATTTTTCTGGGAACAGCACACCATTCTTCTCTAGTGCGACTTACTATGGAACGGGCTTCGACACCTTCGAGCCGACTATCGGAGTAACGTCTTCAGGTGCCATCTTCTTCACTAGTTGGAATGGGCTGGGGGACGGGACCCACATCATTAGATCTACAGACAAAGGGCAGACTTGGGAGGATGTCGGGCCGTTCGGCCAAATTGATGAGGACTCGGGGCAGACGCCGAACTCAAATGACCCCTACATCTACGTGGACAAGTTCACTGACAGGCTGGTAAAGTTCGACATGCATGCCCTAGCTGCGATGTTCGTCGAGTTTTCAGATAACGACGGAGATTCTTGGAGCATACCATATCCGGTAGAAGGGTATTACGTGACTCAGGATCACCAGAGCATAGCCTCGATGCCGCCCCCACCGGGAGTTACGGCTTTCCACCCTGTAATCTACGTCTATTGCATTAACACTGGTTCCCCGGCGGCAGGCGCCCAGTGCTCTCGTTCACTGAACGGCGGTCTTTCTTGGGACGTGCAGAGGCTTGGATACCCAAGCAGCAGCTTCCCACAGTGCTCGGGCCTTCATGGGCACGTCGCCGGAGGAATAGACGGATCGGTATACCGTGGAAACCCTTCCTGCGAAGGACCGGCAGTATATCGCTCACTGGATGGGGGTTACAGCTGGACGGAGCACACGATAACAACAGATGTCGGTATGCAAGACGGTTGGCATTCACACGAAGTCGCTACCGCTGTTGACGATGGGGGGAACGTCCACGCAACGTGGATCGGAGACGACCTGAAGCCTTGGTACGCAAACTCGCAGGATCAGGGGGAGACTTGGAGCGAGCCAATGATGGTCGCCGCTCCCGGCGTCGTAGAGACCGGTTTCCCGACGATATTTGCAGGTTCAGAAGGGAGGGTCGTCCTTGGATACATCGGTGAGGCCCAGGACTACGACGAAGAGAACGGCACTGGAGGCTGGTCGGGTTACATGGCGATAATGACGGATTCCTTCTCAGAAAGGCCGCTCATCACTAGCGTGGCAGTGAACAATCCCGATGACCCACTTGACATCACTCCAGATTGCGGAGACGTGAGATGCGGTGGCTTCGGGGACTTCATCGACGTCGAGATAGACGACGAGGGTCGTCCGTGGATAGCGCTCGCTCACAACGCAGCGGGATTCGAAGAGGCCATTATTGGAACCCTGATGGAGGGGCCCGCCCTTTACGGAGAGCTAAGTTACCTAGAGCCCCTGCCAGAGGGAGGTAACTCAACTCTCCTTCTAGGATAAGCAATCCGTTTAACTGATGTAGGAAGGTCTCGGCCGGTACAACATGCGAGTTGTGGCACTGAGCATGGTTTCAATCTTGATCATGGCCCCACTAGGAGGATGCTTCGGTGGAGAAGAGCAGGTCCTAGAGGATTTCAGCGTCTTCGATTCAGTTTGTTCTGAAAGTGGTGGTGAAATAAGCAATACCACATGGTACCACTACGGAAACGCAACCGATGCCACCAAGGTTTCGGACATATTCAACGGAACATCGGTTCTTGTCGGAGACAATGCTCCAATTTGCGCTATTGGTACCTATTACGGCATAGGAATGACCACCTTCGAACCGACCATTGGCGTCACATCCTCGGATAACCTGTACATGACAAGCTGGGGGAATGGTGCTGCTGGTTCAACAGCAATAGTAAGGTGCTCAGGGATGGTAGGGATGTCTAACATAAGCGAATACGTTTGCGAAGACGTCTACAGTGCCCTTCTGCCAGTGGCCAACAGCAACGACCCATATGTCTACGTCGACCCGTGGACCGACCGTATCATGAAGTTCGACATGCATGCATTGCTAGGAATGACCGTGGAGTGGTCTGACAACGAGGGGCAAAGTTGGACTGGCCCTTCGGTTGCGACTGGATGGTCGGTTCAAGACCACCAGACTATCGCATCTTCTCCATACCCCGCAGCATTCCATCAGACTACCTGGGTTTTCTGCGTCAATGGGAACTACCCATATCCGGTTTGCTCTGCAAGTAACGATGGTGGCCTTACTTGGGGCCCCGAGCTTCCGGGGACCCCATCTAATTGCGAAAGCGGGGGGCTAACGGGACACATTACCGGGAGTGAGAACGGGAACTTCTACCGAGGAAATAGGGGATGCGACGGGGGGGAGGGTTACTCGATATACAGGAGCACCAACGGAGGGATAACCTGGACTGAGCACCCCCTACCCACGGAGAACACCGGAACTGCGGAGACCTGGAACTTCGAGGAGGCGCAGGTCGCTACTGATTCAGAGGATAACGTCCACGCCTTCTGGATGGGTTTCGACAACATGCCCTACTACTCATATTCGAAGGACGAGGGTGGCACTTGGAGCGATCCGATTATGATCGCCCCCCCAATTGGCCTAAACGGAACCGGGTTCCCAGTTGTAACTGCTGGTAGCGCTGGCAAGGTAGCCCTAGGTTACCTAGGTGACTCGGGAGGTGACACCTGGAACGGTTACCTGACCGTGATAACGGACGCCTTCAGCGACATGCCACTCCTAACAACAGTACAGGTGAACGCCTGGGGTGACCCGTTGGACACTTCGGAAGGCTGCGGCTACAACAGGTGCGGCGGGTTCGGCGACTTCAACGACATAGTCATTGACCAGCACGGTAGGGTTTGGTTCGGGCACGCTCACAACGTAGGGGGGGAGATTGGAATCTACGGAACTATGGCGATTGGTCCTACTCTCAGAGAATTGCCTCTGCAGCCTCTGCCGCTCGGAGGGCCGGAGACCCTGTAGGCTAGAAGGCATCAGGAAGCAATCCGTAGGCCTGGTATGCGAAGCCAATGGCGAATGCGAACATCCCCAATCCACATATGCCCAGAGCTCCTCTGTAGGCTCGTGGGGATAGTGCCCCCCTGGTACGATCGAAGAAGTAAGCAATCGTCATCTTGACTAAAATTATAGAGATCAGGAACGAGAGGGCGTATGCCACAGGGGCGAGGGGCTCCTCGTCAGCAGCAGAAGCCATCAGTGGCCCTCCAATTAGGAACCAGAAGACGTACACGTTTGGATTGAGCAGATTTGTGATAACGCCTCGCCTGAAGGACCCGGTGACCTCCGCCTCTCCTAATTCTGGGTCGGGCGGCTCAATCCTGAAGCAGTCCACCCCGAACCAGACGAGGAAGCCTGCACCGAGAATAGAAATCAGGAAGAGTAAGGTTGGCTGCTCTGCAATCCACCCAGACAGCAGAACACTTACCACAATGAGTGGGCCGTCAGTGAAGATTGGTGCGGAAGCCGCCCTCGCTCCGGCCGACCATCCTCCGGTTAGTGTCTCTCTGATTACCATGGTCAAGAGAGGGCCGGGCCTAATTCCCTCTATGATTCCGAGGGCTAAGCCTGCGGCAGTAAGCCCTAGTATCGCCTCGACTTGCATCTTCTAGCGCCTCGAAGCTGCAATCTTGGCTAGTAGCTTAAGAATCTCGAAGTACAGCCAAGTCAGAGTTACCATCAGACCGAATGCCGCTCTCCACTCCAACTTCTTGGGTGCCCCTCTTTGCACACCTCGTTCAATGAAGTCGAAGTCTGCCACGAGGCAAAGAGCCCCGATGCCGACAACAAAGAGAGAGAATGCAATTCCGACTGGGCCTGAACCATGGATGTACGGAACGTGGTACAATCCGGAAATTGATCCGATCAATGAAACTAGGTATATCAGGAAAATTGCGGCTACAGATGAGCTGACAGCTATCGCAATATTCCTGTCCCATGCGATTAGCCCCGCTCTGTAGATAGCAATCATGGCTCCGAGAATGAGGAAGGTTAGAAGGGCGGCCAATATTCCGATTCCTGGCATTTCGAGGGGGACCTCAAAGAACCAGGTAATTCCCCCTAGGAATAGGCCCTCGAGAGCTGCGTACACGCAGATCAGTGCTGGATTCATCGAACCGGAAATTACCACCATCATCGCGACGATGAAGCTGCCCAGTAACCCAACAAAAATCAGTGGGGCCGCTTCCGGCATGGAAAAGGCCGTTGCTAGTGCTGTGGAGGTCGTGATGAGAAGAAGCAAACCGGTCTTCTCTGCTACTCCCTCAATGGTCATCATGTTAGACTCGTAATCCTCCCACCAAGAGGTTCCCTGGTAGGCAGATTTCTCGAAGGTCGAGTCATTGAGCGCGGGGTTTCCTGATCTGTACATCAGTTGCCCGGTCAGTAGTGTGCTTCTCAAAGGTTGGGACGGGAAATGTCAGACCAATCCAATTAGGTGCTGGCCGGTATAACTGAGGGGTTCTCTCGCTACTTGATCGGGAGTTCCTGAAGCGACTACTTCCCCTCCGAACTCACCACCCTCTGGCCCTAGGTCGATTATCCAGTCGGCACACTTGATTACGTCAAGGTGGTGCTCAATCACAATCACAGTATGCCCGTTTCGCCTAAGACGGAGGAGAACCTCGATCAACTGGTGGACGTCTGACAGGCCAAGGCCGGTAGTGGGCTCATCGAGGATGTAGAACGTGTGCTTGCGAGGGGTGCGGTGAAGCTCGGTTGCAAGCTTCACCCTTTGAGCCTCTCCACCAGACAGTGTGGTGGCGGGCTGCCCGAGGCGGATGTAGCCAAGCCCGACGTCTCGAACGGTCTCCAGAATTCTATGAATCCTTGGCTGGTTCTCGAAGAATGAGCAAGCCTCCTCGACACTCATCTCTAGCACATCGTGAATGGTCTTACCCCTCCACTTGACCTCCAGTGTCTCACGAGTGTATCGTTTCCCTTTGCAAACCTCGCACGTTACCCAAACGTCAGGTAGGAAGTTCATCTCGAGCTTAGTAGAGCCGGCCCCGCTGCAAGCTTCGCACCTTCCCCCTCTAACATTGAATGAGAACTGCCCAGGCTCGTACCCTCTTTCCTTAGCAATCTTCGTCTTGGTGAATAGTTCTCGGATTGGTCCGAAGGCCCCGGTGTATGTGGCAGGGTTCGACCTTGGAGTACGTCCGATTGGTGACTGGTCAATCACAATCGCCTTGTCAACCATTTCCATGCCGGAAATTGAGTCCACTGCTCCGGGGGTGGAGTCCGAACCATGAAGCTCCCGGAGAAGTGCAGGTGCGAGAGTCTCAGAGACCAGGGATGACTTCCCAGAGCCGGAGACGCCGGTAATTGCAACCATGCACCCAAGAGGGATACTCACCTCTATGTCCCTGAGATTGTTCTGCCTAGCTCCTGAGATGGTTACCCACCTGTCTTTTTGTGGTGATACTCGATCGTCGGGAATAGGTATACTCTGCCTGCCTGATAGGTATGCGGCGGTGATGCTCTCGTCATTGGAAATCAGTTCGTCATATGTGCCGTTGACTACCAGCTTTCCCCCATCTTTCCCAGCGCCCGGACCTAAGTCAACTAGCCAATCGGCTTGCCTGAGTGTGGCCTCGTCATGCTCGACCACAAGAAGCGTGTTTCCTAAGCCCGTTAGCTCTCTCAATGTCTCAAGAAGCCGTCCATTGTCTCTTGGATGGAGCCCGATGCTCGGCTCGTCCAAGACGTACATGACCCCAGTTAGCCGGGTCCCAATTTGAGTTGCCAGACGAATCCTCTGGCTCTCACCTCCAGAAAGGGTGTTTGCCCTCCGTTCAAGGGTCAGGTAATCGAGACCGACAAGGGCTAGGAACCGCAGCCGAGATTCTATTTCCTTGATTATCTCCTTGGCAATGTACATCGTTCTTTCGTCAAGCTTCCTCGTCGAGCGAACGGTACTGCTTGTTGGTGGTTCCCGTTCCAGTTTCTCCCAAGTGTCGTCGAGACCACCGAGTCTCCAGTGCTGAACTACTGCGAGGGCTTCGAGAACACTGCAACGGGAAATTCCCGGGAGGTTCACGTCCCCGACAGTTACTCTGCTAACTGCCTCGTTCAGTTTGTCTCCGTTGCATTCGGTACAGGGCTCATCATTCATGAAAGATGAGAGTCGGGACCTCGTACGGTCAGAGGAAGTGTCTGTGTAGGTCCTCCGTAGCCTGGAGAATACTCCCTCCCAAGGACGGGCCATCCTGTACGTAGAGCCCTTCTCAGAGGTGAACTCGAAGTCAATTACAGTCGTTCCAGAACCATATAGCAGGATGTCTTTGCTGTCCTCGTCTAGTTCCGCGAAAGGGACGTCAGTAGGTATGGAGTAGTGATCGCATGTTTGTGTCATCTGGCCCCTATACCAACCCGACATCATCGATCTTCTAAACGGCCTGATGCAGCCCTCGGCAACTGTAGCCGTCCTGTCGATGACCAAATCTGGCGAAAAGGATCGCTGAACTCCAAGTCCTTGGCAAGACGGGCATGCTCCTAGGGGGTTGTTGAAGGAGAAGACCCTTGGGCTCATCTCAGGAAGGAATGACCCGTGCTCTGGGCAGGCGAATTCCTCAGAATATGCAATTACTTCTCCCTCTTGTGTCCTGAACCTCTGCTCTTCAGAGTTGTCTTCTCCTGGCTTAGGTGAGCTGAGGCTTTCAACAGCCACTGTTCCCGCGCCTAGCCTCAATCCTGCCTCCACTGCTTCAGTGAGTCTCTGTCGGTTTGAGGGGGTCAATAGCAATCTGTCAACCCTGACATCAATGTCATGACGAAGGTTCTTCTCGAGGATTGGTGGCTCTTCGAAACTGGACTCCCGTCCATTCACCTTACCTGCCAGGAAGCCCTGATCAACAAGAGCTGAGAATAGGTCGGCATGAGTGCCCTTCCTATTTCTTACTGCAGGGCTCCATATGGCGATTCCATGGCCTTCGAATCTCCAGAGTACGTCGTCAACGATCTCCTGTACTGTCCGTCTGCTAACCTCCCTACCGCATTCGGGGCAATGAGGAATGCCGACTCGGGCCCAAAGAAGACGCATGTAATCCATCATCTCTGTAACCGTGGCTACGGTGGACCGGGGGTTGTGACTGCCCTGCTTTTGATCTATGCTTATTGCAGGGGAGAGTCCCTCGATGGAGTCGCAGTCTGGCTTCTTCATCTGCCCCAGGAACTGCCTGGCATATGAGCTCAAACTCTCGACATATCTTCTCTGTCCTTCGGCGTAGAGCGTGTCGAAGGCAAGGCTCGACTTCCCAGAGCCCGAAACACCAGAAATTACGACGAACTTTCCTCTTGGGATGCTGACGTCGATGTTCTTCAGATTGTGGGTCCGGGCACCCCTGATCTCTATCCAGCCATCCTTGGCGAATCCGTTTTTCTTCCACTCGGACAGTGTATCACCTCGTGCCGGGGGAGCGGGTCCTGTCACGCTCCTTTGAATCCATGCATACTATCCTCCCCAGAATGATTCTAGGGTGGTCTGTCTGGCTCTCGTTGCAAACCATGAGTTTCGAAGGGAAGTTGGGGAGGACACTCTAGGGGAGGCGTGTTCTATAGCCTCGCTCAAGGAGTCGAACACCCTGGGGTTGGTCTTCATCGCGTTCCTCATTGTCTCTCTAATCAACCATACACCTACTGGTGCCCAGTAACCCGGACCGATATCTCTCCAAACTAAGCATGCACCAGATCTTCCGATTTTCTCCATGTGCTCCAAGACTGCAAGTCTCGCAGAGTAGTATGCCCCCGTGATTGAGCTCGCGTATTCTGTTCTTGGTTCGATTTCCTCTCTGTCTTCCAGTACACTACCTGAACCTGCCCAAACTGAGCCTTGGCACCATGCTTCCATCATTTGGAAGGCCCATGGTCCTGGTGACAGGATTACTTGGAATCTATTGTCTAGGTATGTTGCTTCGAAAACCATAAACTTGTCAATTGAAGGTAGTTTTCTGACTCTCTCCCATCTACGCTTTGAGATAATGTCGTCAGTGGCTGTGATCCCCCATCTTGTAGGGACGAGCCTTCTTTTTCCTTCCTTTCCCAATAGGCCGGAGGAAAGCATCCTTGACACCTGTGCCTCCCCTATTCCAGAATCTGTGAGCTCCTCCATTGCTTCGTTTGCAAGCATATCTGTCTCGCCAGCTATTGAGTCAACCTTTCTGGGTATTGATGCGTGGCCAACAACCTCAGCGCTAACTATTCCTCCAGAGGGGCCGGTGGGTGTGCTCATTGAGTCGAAGGAAGGCGTCCCTCCAATCGTTACGGGCCTTTCGAAGTCCATCTCTATGTCTACCATACTTGATGACATAGCCAACAACTGTGTAGATTCAAGAATACTGTCTGGTGACCTAGGGCTAGAGATTGCCATTTTTCGTCGGCCGGATACTAGGTTCGAATGCCTTGTAGCCACTTCCTCGAGAGGTTTGCCGAATAGTTCGGCTGGGTCTCCGCTGACAATGGAAGAATTCTCGGAATCTGGGGCCCACGAAGCAGTTGGCCCGGCTGTAACATTGGGGTAGCCGAATCTACCAACGAAGAGGGTTGGGGGGCTCGGTCCCGATATCTCATTGAGGGATGCGCTCTCTTCATTTGGTAGCCTCTTCCTTACCTCTTCAAGAAGAGGGCAGGGGTTGATTCCGCATGATGCCTTAGTCCCCCTGCATTCGATGCACTCCGGGAACATGATTCGGAAGCGAAATCGGGCGCACTTAGGGTTACTGCATCAGAACAGCCAGAGAGCGTCAATCGTCTCCCCCTCTTTGGAGTCTGTCCCAGGAGGAAGAAGGGACAGGCCATTGTGAGCAACCATGCTGTGTATGTTTCCACTTCCTTGGTGAGTACTGGTAGATCCCACTAGCGACTCTCCCTCCTGTCTAATTGATATCCTCCTCATGCATAGTTTTCCAGGGGCGCCTTTGAGGGGTTCCTGCATAATCACCCTGACTCTGTTTGACAATCTGGGACCCATTGCCTGATCTGCCTCCATACACCTGGATATCCACTCGGAAACCAGGACTGTGAAAACTACATGACTGCTTACGGGATTTCCTGGCAGGCCAAAAATTGGGGTTCCTTTCCATGTCCCGAAGAGCGGAGGGCCCCCTGGCCTCATCATTACTCTCCAGAAGCCGACTTCCCCCTCATCCTCCATTATGGAACGAACTATGTCCCACTTCCCCATACTAACTCCCCCGCTGGTGATTATGGCGTCGCATGACTTAGCGGCTTCATCGAGGGTGTCCCTGAGCAGTTCGATGGTGTCCTGGATTAACTCGAACCTTTCGGGGGACCCTCCCATCTTTCTGATCATGGCGGCAATTCCATACGTGTTAGACTCGAAAATCTCTGCTTCGCCTAGAGTCTCTCCGGGGGGTACGAGTTCGTCACCAACCGCAATCACAGCGATCTTCGGTTTGGAAACCACCTCCACCTCGCTGTGTCCCATGGTGGCGGCAAGGGAAACTGCTGCTGGCGTTAGCAATGTGCCGGCCAGTAGTGCTGTGACGCCTCTCTCAAGGTTCTCTCCTTTCTTCCGAATGTAATCGGGCCTCGCTGGTCCGTTGATTGTGACGCTTTCTCCCTCTTCTGTCGAGTCTTCGATCATGACTATCGCATCGGCCCCTTCTGGAAGGGGCGCCCCTGTCATGATGCTGCAGGCCTCCCCCTTGCCTACGGTGGTAGTTGTGCTAGATCCCGCCTGACTGGTGCCCACAATCCTCAGTACGGTGCCTGTGTCGTTGCAATCGTCTTTCCTTACGGCCCAGCCGTCCATGGCTGAGTTGTCGAACCTGGGGTCGTCCACCTTAGATGCTAGATCCCGCGCAAGGAGCCTTCCCGCGGCGTCCTCAAGCCCAATCAGCTCTGTCTTTCTGTGAAATGGAGACTCGAGGGCTATTTCCAAGGCCCGTTCCAGTGTAACACCCTTCTCCATGGACTGCCAGAAACGGTGGAGTTGAAGTGTCCTTCCCAAAGCGGTACTTGTGGTTTCCACTGAGTTGGTGTTCGTCATCATCGCCCTTTTTGGAGTGGCTGCTCTTTACTCTTCGGTCGGTCTAGGGGGGGCTTCTGGATACCTGGCGGTTCTTTCTTTGACGTCTTACGCGGCGACTGAGGCGGTTTGGCTCAAGCAGTATGCTTGGTCGCTCAACATAATTGTCGCTGGAGTTGCCTTCTGGCACTACCACAATTCCGGATTTCACGTCAGGGGGTTGTCCGTTCCGTTCATCTCAGCAAGCGTCCCGATGGCTGCACTAGGAGGTTTCATGCTTGTAGAGGGGGATGCGTATGACGTATTGCTCGCTACGGCCTTGGTCGTTGCTGCGTGGAGGTTGGTTTCCAGCGACGCAGGGGTGAGCGATGCGGTTCGCCCTAGTTTTACCAAGGCAGCTGCTGTTGGAGGGGTAATTGGCCTGGCTAGCGGGGTGATTGGCATTGGGGGCGGCATCTTCCTGCTTCCTGTCCTGGTGATTGGGGGATGGGCCACTTCGAAGGAGGCTGCTGCAACTACGTCACTGTTCGTTTGGTTGAATTCACTGTCAGGTCTAGTCGGCGCTTGGCTGGCTGGCAGGCTAGATCCTGATCCTGTCCTGCTGATGCCTTTCTCTGCGGCGGTGCTTGTCGGCGGGGTGATTGGCTCAAGGTATGGATCTCGGGTTTCCTCTCAGAGAGGCGTCAGGGGGATTCTGGTTGCAGTGCTCCTTCTCGGAGCCTCTAAGAGGGTCTTAGGAATAATTGGATAATCCGGTAAGAACTACAGTGATTAGGCATCCATTAGGTGCTTGACTGCGTTGTGGAAAATCGCCATTCCCTCGCCCTCTCCATGCGTGGTTTCCTCCCTAGTCCAAGTGGCGCCTAGCCATGTGGAGTGGTTTGCCTCTGGGTGTGGCATCAGGCCGAAAACGAGTCCGGAGGGGTCGCATACGCCAGCCACATTCCTCCAGCTCTGGTTGGGTGAGATTGGGTATGGAAGTGTCTCGTCGCCGGCACTGGGGTATGCGGTGGAAGGGTCAACGTACCGTGCGACCAACTGGCCTGACTCGGCCCACTTATCCATCAAAGTGCTGTCATCTGTGACGAACTTGCCCTCCCCGTGCCTCACTGGAACCCTGATTCTCTCAATGCCCCTGGTCCATATGCACGGGCTATCTGGATCGAATTCGAGAGTCGCCCACCTGTTCTCATATTGGCCGCTGTCATTGAGGGCGAGGGATGCGTCCTGGGTGAGGGAGACTTCCTCGTCTCCCGGTAGCAGTCCCATCTTGACCAGTACCTGGAAGCCGTTACATATCCCGATCACTGGCTTCCCTGCCTTTACGAACTCCCTGACCTGTTCCCTCAAGCCAAACCTCAATCTGTTTCCGAGCAATCTACCACTACCGAGGTGGTCACCGAAAGAGAAGCCCCCCGGAATTGCAAGAATCTGAAATTCGGATAGTCGGGAGTCCCCGTTGACTAGTCGGTTAACGTGTAGCCTTTCTGCATAGGCCCCCGCCATTTCGAAGGCTGCCGCTGTCTCTGTCTCGCAGTTTATTCCGAAACCATACAGAACCGCTACCCTGGGAGTCATCGTAATCCACCCCCATGTAGGGTGCCCTTCCAGAACCCTCTCAGTTCGGACATGGATGCAGACAGCAGATCATCGGTGCCTCTGGTGACTGTGATGTCATCTCCCTCGCAGACTTCTCCCAAAAAGTGACAGGAAATTCCCGCCATCGCTCGCTCGAAAGGCACCCTATCCTCTGGCCTCACACTGACCAGGATTCGCCCGAGGCTTTCCCCAAACAATGCGCCCCAGGCATCCAGGTCCTCGCAATCGGACCAGATTGGCGAGGTGTCCAATGTCGCGCCAGAGTC
>MDSZ01052623.1_pt1 | contig 44902 bp, 38 predicted proteins | sample 811201 | NCBI WGS metagenome assembly MDSZ01 (sample SAMN05326647, study PRJNA326480) | marine metagenome | isolation source: seawater | place: Indian Ocean: North | collected 2010 | reverse complement strand
GGGTAAAGTAATCGATTTAGGTACTGATTTTGGAGTGGAAGTTCACCCGGAAGGGTCAGCAGAGGTTTATGTTTATCGCGGAAAAGTAAGCTACCAGGGATTTGATTTTAATGGGAATCAAGTGAAAAAGGAGTTGTCTGGGGGGGAGGCCATCTACCTGGACTCTTTTGGAGTGCTCACACCTTTGGATATGCCTTCTGGGAATTTTGCAGGCAGTGCAGATTTAGCTTCTCGTTCTCTTGAGAATGCACACAGACGCCGGGCTGCCTGGTTGCAAAAGAGTCACCAGTTATCTTCGGCACCCAATACTTTATTATACTATGGTTTTGATGGTCATGATTCATGGTCCCGCGTCTTAAAAGACGAAACAAAAAGAGATGATGGTGATGGAGATGGTGCAGTGATTGGTTGCAAGTGGACTGAAGGTCGTTGGCCAGGTAAAAGTGCACTTCAGTTCACGCAAGACAATGACCGAGTTTGTTTAAATATTAATCAATCGCTCAAGTCTGCGACATTGGTTGCCTGGCTGCGTTTAGATTCGTTGAGTCAACAAGGAGCCCCGTTGTTATTTTCGCGGCCGCACATCGAAGGTGCTGTGGGTTGGGCAGTTAATGGATCGGGTAAGTTGGTTTTGGAGATTAAAACTTCTAATATTTTTGAAAAGTACGAATCTGCAGTGGCTTTCTCTCCTGATCGACTGGGCAAGTGGTTGCATCTTGCGACTAGTTTTGACGGAGATAATAAGTGGGTTAACCATTTTATTAATGGTCGATCGTTTAGTCGCGAAAAAATTAACCAAGCCGAATCTATCTCATTAAGGAAGGGTTTGCTGGGTCATTTTCAAGCATTCCCCGACCGAAACCCTAACCTTTCCCTAAAGGGAAGTATTGATGAATTTGCAATTTTTGATTCTGCATGGGATGAAGAAGCCATCCGTGAACTTTATGAGGTAGGTTGTCCGCGGGAGCAGACATTCTCTCCCCAACTTGCCCTTCCCTGAATTTAATTTTATTTGAAGCGAGCAGCAGACAATGCCTGCATGCCATGACCAAGATGGGCAGGATGAATCAGTTCCCGTAGGGCGAGCATTTTTGGATTTAACCCTTCTGTGCTTTTTTCAAAAATTTTCTTAATCTCTGCTCGGGCATTCTCTAGCAGAAATGCTTCCTGGTTTGTGAGATTTATCTTTTCGAACCCAGCTTTTTTTAGGCATTCTTTTAGGCTGTCCCAACATAAATGGCAGGTTATATCCTGATCTCCAACATTAGTTAAAAGAGAATTGGTCAGATTATGTCTCCTGTACGCTCGAGCGGTACCTTCTGGGCGGTCGTTGAGTAAGGTATTTATGTCCAGTCCATAGTCAAAAGTCATAAATATTCCATTCCATTGGCTTTGGGTGATTAATTTATGGAGAGAAGAAATGGAACCTGTGGGCCAATCGATGAGATATCCGTCGGTTGATATTTTGGGGAATAGAAATGATTCAGACGGGTCTGGTTTTCCTTCGATTTGCACCAGTTTCGAATTATCTAAACCAACGAAAATTTCGACCCAGCACTTTTGTTTTTTGGAATATTTGAAGCGCTTGAACGGCTGGGCATCCAACCACTCATTGCTGTAAACTACGGCTTTTTCAGGAATGTCAATTTTATCTCCAAGCCGTATGATTTGATGACTTTTAAACGGATGTTGCAAACCTTGAAGAATACTCGTTTGTGGTTCTGCAGCGATTTCAACGAATACAAACTCGGAAGGTATGTTTTTTCCCAGCATAGTGATCGAAGATTCAATGATTAATTCCCCCCAAATACTCCCAAGTGTGCTGGATGTGTAAAAATCATTATTTATATCTTTACCCACCCGTTTTTTGGGCCTTTGATAATATCCAATCTTAGGGTCATAAAGTGCCCACTTAACAAATTCATCAAAGGGGATGAATTCTCGATCACAAAGCAATGCAGAAAAGGATTTTAAAATATTCTGCGAAACCTTTGGCATTGTAGAGGACATAGCCCTTGAGTAGCTTGTTTCGCGTGAAACTCAAGCATTCAGTAATATGATCTTAGGAATTGAAAGTTCCTGTGATGAATCAGCTTTGGCTCTTTTTGATCCGGAAAAAGGATTGGTGGGTGAATGGATACACTCTCAGATTTCTCAGCATGCAGAATATGGTGGTATTGTTCCTGACATTGCTGTTCGTCAACATCTCAATCAATTTTTCCCCCTGCTTGATGAGATGCGTAAATGCAATGATATAAACGGGACAATTTCCGAAATTGCAGTTACCTGTGGTCCGGGTTTGATTGGCAGTCTTGGAGTTGGCCTGAGTATTGCCAAAACTTTGGGCGAAATCTGGAGAGTCCCTGTTGTTGGAGTCAATCACTTACGAGGACATGCATATTCTCCCTTTATGGCACTCGGCTCACATTCTTTACCATGGACAACAATTTTACCACACCTGGGATTATTGGTCTCTGGGGGGAATACTCTTCTTTTCGAGATTTGTACTGATCGTAAAATCAATATTATTGGAAGAACCATGGATGATGCGGTTGGGGAAGCTTTGGACAAAGGGGCGAAATTGTTAGGTTTCCCTTATCCTGGTGCAGCTGCTCTTGAAAAGTGTGCAACTGACGGAAACCCAAAAGCTTTTTCTTTTCCTCGTGCCTTTCAGTCCAAGGGTGCTCATGACTTTAGCTTTTCGGGCCTTAAAACAAGTCTGCTCTATCAGTTACAAAAAATGAGCCAGGAGGAAATAGTGCAATGCAGGCAGGACCTATGTTCCTCCTATCAGGAGGCTGCAGTCGATCAATTGACAAAAAAATGCATGCGGTTTTTGTCCCAAAAGGATTACAAGAGTTTTGGCCTCTCGGGAGGTGTGGCCAATAATGATGTCCTTCGTGATCGTTTGAAACAAACCTGTGTAAACCAAAAGGTAAGATTTTTAGCTGCCGAAAAAAAGTACACAGGGGATAATGCAGCCATGATTGCATATGTTGCCCATCATGACAGGAATGGTTTGTGGTCCAATCATGAAGGCGGATTGAATTTCAATCCCAGTTTGTCATTGGATGAAGTACCTTGTACCGATCGATTAATTTAACCATGCCACACTTGCCTCTTGGCAAAATGTTCTATAAATATCAATCACCTATGATCTCAGACCCTGACACTCCTAAGAAATTATCTGCCAATGAAGGCATCAAGGAACGAAGCAATTTTCTTCGTGGTACAATTATGGAAAGCTTGATGGATGAATCAACGGGTGCGATTACTGCGGAAGATGCCCAGCTTACCAAATTTCATGGCACCTACATGCAGGACGATCGAGACAAAAGAGCAAGCTTGCTTAAAGAGAAGAAAGAGAAGGCATACTCCTTCATGATCCGTGTTCGAGTGCCCGGAGGAGTTTGTACGCCTGCCCAGTGGTTAGGCATTGACGCATTGGCGGACAAATTTGGGGAAAGCACTTTAAAGCTAACCACCCGGCAGGCCTTCCAGCTTTATGGGGTGCTCAAGAAGAACTTGAGGCAGACCATGAAAGAGATAAACGATACCCTGTTGGATACATTGGCTGCGTGCGGAGATGTAAACCGCAATGTTATGTCCCCTGCAAATCCATTTGAATCCCAGTTGCACCAACAGGCCTTGGATGTGGCCCAGAAGATTCATGATCACCTTACTCCTCGAACCTCCTCTTATGCCGAAATATGGTTGAACGGGGAAAAAACAGATACCATTGGAAAGGAGGAGGAAGAACCAATCTATGGTAAGACTTATTTACCGAGAAAGTTTAAGATCGCAGTCGCGTTACCTCCAAGAAACGATGTCGATGTATTTTCTAATTGTCTTGGATTTGTAGGTATATCTGAGAAGGATAAAATTGTGGGTTACAATGTGCTGGTAGGAGGGGGTCTGGGTATGACCCATGGCAAGACAGCCACCTATCCACGCTTGGCTGATGTCATTGGTTTTTGTTCTCCCGAGCAGGTGGTTGAAGTAGCCGAGGAGGTTGTGAAACTTCAGCGTGATCATGGGGATCGTTCAGATCGCAGACATGCCCGGATGAAATACACAGTCGAAGATAAAGGAGCTTCTTGGATCCTGGAAGAATTAAATCGCAGGCTTGGTTGGAGCCTTGAGGCTGCTAGAGAATTTACTTTTGATTCAACCACCGACCGATACGGGTGGACTGAAGATGCAGACGGGAAATGGGCATATGGGCTTTTTGTTGAAGGCGGGAGATTAAGAGCAGATCACAAAAACCGAGGACGATTGGCACTGAGGGAAATCGCAGAGAAAATCCCATGTCAATTCCGCCTCACTGCAAACCAAAATGTGATTATCGCCCGAGTAGATTCAACAGATAAGCAAAAGGTTGAAAGTATTCTTTCCGAATATGATGTAAGAGTACCAAGCGATCTTTCCGGCATCCGTTTAAATTCAATTGCCTGTACTGCATTACCCACCTGTAGTCTAGCCTTAGCAGAGAGCGAACGATATCTCCCAACATTGATAGATGAACTGGAATCAATTATTGATGGGCTTGGATTGCATGATCAATCAATTGCTATTCGCTCTACAGGTTGTCCCAATGGATGCGGTCGTCCTTACTTGGGGGAAATCGGTCTGGTGGGGAAGGCTCCTGGTAAATATAATTTATACTTAGGTGCTGGTCTTGACGGAACACGATTGAACAAACTTTATCGACCAGCAATCACCCATGAAGAAATCGTACAGGAATTAAAACCTATACTTGAAGACTTTGCATCCAATCGAGAATACGAAGAAAGATTTGGAGATTTTTGTATTCGCAGAGGCTATGTTAAAGAGACAGTTCAGGGTTCAGATTTTCACGAATAATGTTTTTGCTCTATTTCCTTTCATCTTTTCCCTAATTAGATGAAGAGGAGATTTTCCAAAGCTTTGGGACGTAAGACCCATGGGAATCTAGATGCACCTGTTTCCACAATTGGAGAGGAAGAATCCATAGAGTACATCAATTCGCTTGGGCATGATCCTTTTGTCCTAATTCTTGATCAAGTACAAGACCCTCGTAACCTAGGTGCCTGTCTCCGCTCAGCAGATGGAGCAGGTATTGATTTGGTAGTATTGCCGAACGATCGTTCAGCTGGGCTGACTGAGGTTGTCAGGCATGTCGCCTGTGGAGCGGTTGAGAATTTAAAAATTGCGAGAGTGGTAAATTTGGCACGATATTTAGAGAGGTTGTCCCAAATGGGGATCTTTCTTGTTGGTACGAGTGATCAAGCGAAAAAATCAGTGTTTGAGGCAGATTTATCCGGAGCATGTGGCTTAATTATGGGGGCCGAGGAAACCGGGATTCGCCGATTAACCGCGAAGCACTGTGATGAGTTAATCTTTATCCCCATGAGTGGAAAAGTGGAATGTCTTAATGTATCTGTGGCCACTGGTGTTTGCCTGTTTGAGGCACTCAGACAGCGTAATCTTCAAACTTGAGGTTTTGGTGCAACAATAGCTGTCTGTGATAGTGAGAATTGAGTTAGCCAAAGATGAAACCACCTAAAACACACGGAAAAGAATATAGTGCTTAAGATAGAGTTTCGTAAAAATAAATAGGAGGGTGCGAAGCCGGGTTCGCCAATGATAATTGACTGCAGCAGTCCGGATGTAGTTTTGGCGTATGCCGGATTTAAAATCCAGGAAAATGTACAGGTGATAAGATGAAAAAGTACAGCCGATAGGATGGCTCCCCCTAGCCAGTTGGTTAACTTGCTGCGATTACCTATTTTATAACCTAGAATCCATACCAAGACATAGCAGGAAATTGTTGTAAGCATGTAGGGTTCGAGAAAATTTTTGCCATAAGAAGGATTTAAAAATAAATCGGAAAGGAATATAGCGATAACTGGAGCGAGCCATGAAAATGATCCTTTGATGTACGCACCACAAAACAAAAAAATAGCGAGTACTGGAGAAAAATTGAAAAGCGATGGGTGGTCAATTGGTAGGTAACGGCTAAAACCAACAAGAAGAATTATAAATACCAGATAAAAACCTGGTTTTATCTTTTTCAAAATATCTAATAAGTGCATCTTTATATTTTAAATTTGTCTGGGTGATTGGCAACAATTAGCTTGCGCGGGAGTCTTTTGCCAGAGAAACCTTTTCCATTAATCGCTCAAGGAGTGGAACTTGTTGCGGTCTTAACTTTTCCTTTGCATTTTCAATGGGAAGAAACGCAACCCGGTCTATTTCTGGGAATTCCCAAATTTTCCCAGAGCCTTTGGGGTATTCCATTGAGATCTTATTGCAGACAAGTGTGCGAGAATCTTCCCAATCGCCTTCAAACGCCCATGCAAAAACAATTTTTCCATTATTTTGCACAATTGAACCTAGGTCTAAAAAAGGACCGGATGGGGGCATGCCTGTTTCCTCTTCAAACTCCCTTAAGGCGGCCAAAAAAATATCCTCATTAGGTTCAGGTTCACCTTTGGGAATGCTCCACCATCCATCGTCTTTGTTTTTGAAAAATGGACCGCCCGGATGGGCCACAAGCACAAAGAGCTCATTGTTTTCAGGGTCTTCTTTGTATAATACTAATCCACCACTGGTTTTTTTCATTTTTTTTGTTGTTCTAGATTTTTGGACATAATCACCAAGTCGAGCATCCGATTACCAATTCTGCGGGCTTTGGGTCGCAATCCAATTTTTTGAAAACCCAATGAAGAGTAGCAGGCAATTGCCGGCTTATTTTCACTTAAAACATTAATCATTATACGTTTATATGATCCCGTGGATCGGGGCTTTTCTATCAGTAATTTACAAAATCTTTTGCCCAGGCCTTGCCCCCTTTTTTGAGGATCAACTATGATTCTGCATAAATGTAGGCGGTTTTCATTTATTTTCCTGACAATTTCTCCATAGGCTAGCAGATTGCCATTTACATCTAAACTGGCAAAAGGGGAGATATCTTTATTTCTAAGATGCTGTAGAAAAGTTTGTTCGCTGAATTTTTTCCCGGCAAAGGTGTTTCCTGACCAATACACTAAATCATCTATGTTGCGAATCCATCGACATAGTGTGGGTGTTAATACAGGAGAAAAAGGAATAAGCATAGTGGGAATTGATGTACTGGTCGGCTTAGCCTTTTTCGTGAGATTGCAAAAACAATGAGTTACAGGTTTATCATGGGAATTACAAAAGTGGAGGAAATCCTTGAAAAACCCTTGGTTGTCTTTAATCCTGCAAATTGACCTACATTCCTAAATTTAGTCATCTCGAATAAGACAAAATATAAATTATGAAATTGAAAAACAAGCAATTGGTTATGCTCTTACTCGTTTTTGCAACTGGTGCATTCATGGGTTCTTTCTTGGAGAAACCCGAAACCAAGCTGAATGTTATCATGGCGGGAGTCGATGAAAAAGGAAATGCTGTCTGCGTAAATAAGGGGCAGGTGTTTCTCTTCAAAAAATTAAATGGTGAAAATAAAATAATTTTTCACTACCATGATGCACTGAGCAAAGAGGCAATTGTATCTAAATCGTTCCCAGACTCTGAAACCCTTGAAACATATTGGGATCAATTAATTAGAAATTGGTGAATTTTGAACCCTTACCCAATCTCTAAGATAATTCCCCTCGGGGTCGTATAATTCTGCTTGTTTGGCTACATTAAAATGTCTCTTTTTCCGAGGGTCATTTCCATATCCCGAAAGATATAACCAATTTCCGTAATTACTGCACGGATCATAATCAATTAATTGTTCCTCAAACCATTGGGCACCTTTTCTCCAATCTAGGCCGAGATCATTGATCAAATAAGAGGCGGAAATTTGCCTGGCTCGATTACTCATCCAGCCAGTTTTCCTCAATTCATGCATCATGGCATTGATAAATAAGTCATTTGTTCTACCATCATTCCATTGAGAAAAAAGTGAACCGGCGTTTTGGGGTTCGGTAATAGGTGGTCTCTCCGGGTGAATACCACGACTTTTAAAAATCTTGGGTCCATGTAGTCTGGCGGAGAAGTGAAAAAAATCGCGCCACAATAATTCAAAGTTTAACCAGTAAGTGCTTTCATTGGCTTCAAAATGGGATTCGAACTTTTTGATTTCCCAATAAATTTCCCTAGGGGAAAGACAACCGTTAGATATCCAAGGTGAAAGTCGTGATGAAAAGTCAGCTCCCTGTAGTTGATTGCGGGTATTCTTATAGTTTAAAATACAATTTTCTTCCCATATCCAACGTTCAACTCGTTTTCTTCCAGCTATGGTTCCCCCTTCAAATCTATAATAATCAGAGGGTGGGGCAGGAGGATTATTGAATCCTAACTCTCTGAGGTTAGGTAGTTTGGAAACTGGATTCGGGGATAAATCGAGCGTGTCGGGAGTTTCAAGACTGGATCGCACAATCCATTGCTTTTCTACCAATTTTCGGAAATTGGAAAATGTTTCCGGCAAAGCCTCAAGATCAAAGGGCAAATCATCCAAATGGAGTAAGGTCTTAGAGTAAATTGTTCGTAAGTTAACCATTCTAGAAAGTTCATCTTCCGCTTCTTTTTCTTCCCATGCATTTTCATCAGATACAAAACACAGAGTTGCACCGACCTGTTCCATGAATGGGGGGATTGAACTTTCAATATTTCCATGAAGAAAGTGCAATGCACCTCCAAGTTTAATAATTTTTTTCTCTAAGCATTTCAAAGAATCGAGGGTGAACCTGGCTCTATGTGCAGATATTCTTTTAGGTTTTTTGGTCCTCCATAACCTATCCTCAAATGCATAAACTAAGAGAAGTTGATCACACTCCTCTCGGGCGAGTTGCAAGGCTGGATTGTCATGCAAACGAAGATCGTTGCGGAAACAATAAACACCAAGAACCATAGCTATTTGCTATAAGGATTCTTTTTTGTAAGCAAATTCTGCCTGAATCTATTTGTTAGAACAAACAGAAGTATTTGCCAGCTAAACTGGGAGGATCAAAAGTTTTCTTCTCTTTTAAGTTCCCAGTAATCTTTAATTCTTGTGCCACCATTTTTGTCCATCGGCAGGACCTCGCAAATTTTGAGGGAATCCGGACCTACAGTGAAACGTTTAACCTTGCCCATAGCGTCGAGCTTTTGGGGGAGTCCTGCTCGTCCGGATATTTCCACACATTCGATTAAATCTTTCCCATTATACCCTTTTTCGATGGATTCACTGTAAAGTCCTTCTGGATGAGTAAAACCAATGATAATACCAAAGCGTATCCTCCCATTTTTTGCATGGCGTACAACATCACCAGGTAAAAACGAGTTAGGTTTTCGTATTCTTGATAAGTCGAGTTTTCGGCATTTGTCACTATATATGGTAAAAAACTTAAGTTTGTCTTTGGCATGGCTTAAGAAAGGTGAGAGGTCGTGACGATTGAGTTCCAGGACCTGCAATTTTCTTTTCTTGTCGCCAAAAATTGCGACAATTTCACCTATCCTTTTGCCACTTCCCGATGTAGAAGTTTCTTCGACGATCATTCCAATCTCCAGGTTATTTGATCGTGGGACTATGTTGGGGCGGGCAACCATAGGGCATAGGTTGAATGAGAAAAGATTTAGGGCAGCAAGGGTATACTCAAACTGAGATAATTGTGATGCTTTGGCAAAATTAATTTTACCAACCCGAGCTTTGTGCTGGCTAGAAAAAATTTTTTTAAGAACTGATCAATAAATAGTAATCTTTAATTCTTACCCCCCCATTTTGATCCATGGGGAGAACCTCGCACATTTTTGCATTTGAAGGACCAATTTCAAATTTTTTAATTCTTCCATCTGTATCTCGCTTACGAGGTAAACCGGACCGTCCACTAATTTCGACACATTCAATCATATCCTTGCCATTGTAGCCTTTTTCCCAGGAGTCGCTGTATAAACCATCAGGATGGTGAAAACCGACAATTAGTCCGAACCTAAAAGAGCTATGTCTTCTGTGCCTAATTACATCACCTAGTTGAAATACTTTTCTTTTCTTAATATTTATAACCCGTAGTTTTCTGCAATTTTCCCGTAGAGTGCTGAAATGGCGAAGCCTAGCATAATTGCCATTAAATTTCGGACACAAGCTCCTTGGTGAGAGTTCTATAAGTCTGAGCTTTGGTCTCTTCCCTTCTGTGATAAAAACAATTTCTCCAACTCTTTTTCTTCCAAAGCTGGTATTCTTTTCAACAACTATGTCGCCAAGTTCAAAAGTATGAGGCAAAACCCTTTTCATAATGCAAATACATACTAAGTGTAAATGCACCAAATGTCAAGTGGGGCTGTGATATATGAAAATGCTTCAAAACTGAGTTCGTATTGCCAATTAGGCAGATTGTAGAAATGATACTGAAGTGTCTTTCTTGGGAATAGATTTGGGTACTGGTGGAGTTCGTTGCATTATTGTCAATGAAGAGGGATTTGTTTCATCTGAAGTACAAAGATCTTTATCTCGTTTAAATTTATCCGCTAACCCAGGTGAATCCGAGCAAGATGCAAATGATTGGATTCATACTCTGGAAAGTGCACTTGATGAACTTTTTTCTGAACCTAAAAACCGGCATATCTTAGCGGTTGCGGTCGATTCAACTTCCGGAACGGTCCTGCCTGTCGATAGTGATGCAGCCCCACTTGGGCCCGCACTTTTGCACAATGATATGCGTTCCATTAATGAGACTGAATTATGTAAAGATATATTTGATGGCGATTGCTCTCCCTCTTTTTCTTTGCCTAAGATTTTGTGGATGAACCAACATCTCTGCCTTCCGGATGAGGTGAGGTTTTTACACGCAACAGACTTTCTAAATGCATGGTTGTGTGGATCAGTTGACATTCCCACTGATTTCACCAATGCGATGAAGTCAGGTCTTGATTTGCAAGCAAAAGAATGGCCGGAAACTCTTGCAGGGATGCCTTTGCCTCCAATTGTTGCACCTGGAGAGGTCATCGGCCAAATTTCAAGGATTCATCAAAACAGGTGGTCCTTAAAAGGGAGCTGTTTGTTGGTAAGTGGAGCAACTGATTCAAATGCGGCATTTTATGCCTCTGGTGCAGGTAAGATTGGCGATTGGTCAACTACAATTGGGACAACATTGGCGGTAAAAGGGATATCATCCAAGCGGATATTTGATCCTCAAGGTCGGATTTATTGTCATCGTCATCCTGATGGCAACTGGATGCCTGGTGGTGCATCTAATGCAGGGGGTGAAATATTAAAGGCAGAATTTGGGGATCGTATCGAAGTACTGGAAAAAGAGATTTCATGCAATCAGGTCCACTCCGGGCTTGTGTACCCCTCTATTCGGAAAGGTGAACGCTTACCTTTTTCTGATCCACATTTTTTACCTTTTGGCAATAAGGGAGACTTTGGCCCAAATGAATATTTTCTGAGCTGCATAGAGGGTTTGGCTTTTGTCGAAAAAATGACTTACGAATTGTTGGAAGAGCTCGGAGCAGAGGTTGGTAATCGAATCTTTGCAACCGGAGGAGCTGTTGCAAGTAAACTTGGTTTGCAGATTAGGGCTGATGTTTTGCAACGATCAATTCTGGTCCCTCAATACCCGAATTCCGCGATGGGTGCAGCGATACTCGCCGCAGCAGGATATTATACAAAGTCCGTGGGTGATATGTCCAGTGACTTAGTTAAAGTTATAAAGACAGTGGACCCGAGTTGCCTGTCTGATGAACGAAGAAATGTTAGATACACGAGTTTTCAAAAACTTTGTGCAGAGAAGACAACAAAACAATGAATCTAAAACTGTTCATCTCAGACCTGGATGGAACCATTCTGGAAACTGAAGATTATCACCGATTAGCTTATAATGCTTTGTTCAATGAGTTGGGTTTAAAACAAACATGGAGCAAACAGGATTATGTAGCTCGTTTGCAAACCATGGGTGGCAATAAGTTTCGGGAAATTTTTGAGTGGATGAAATTACCCGAGGACGAATATCGTGAAACAAAGGTCCAATTATACCAGCGGAAAACCGAACTGTATGTTGAATTGATTACCCGAGACTTGGGTAATGGCACTCTTGGGTTAAGGCCTGGTATTGTCCGCTTTTTTACTGAGGTAATGGAAGCTGGGATTCCCACTGCTATCGCAACCGCTTGTGTTGGCTGGGCGGCAGAAAAAGTGGTTGAAGCTGCCCTGGGTGAGCAATTTCTTGACTCTCTTGCCGCGTTTTGTGGCGGAGAATCGACTCCGAGGCATAAACCTGCCCCTGATATATATTTGCTAGCAGCTAAAAGAGCTTCAGTCCCAACCAGTGCCTGTGCGGTACTTGAGGATACCTCTCATGGTATGCGGGCCGCAAAAGATGCAGGTATGATATGCGTTGTTACACCAAGCGAGTTTGCCAAGGATCATGATTTTACCCATGCAGATTTAGTTTTAGAGGATTTAGAAACACCCATGCCTTTTACTGTCGAAGGTATGGCTTCGCTTTTTTAAGAGTAACAATCTCCGGGTCAGTTAATTCTGTTGATTTTGTCCTTAACTTGCCAAACCCTGGGATGTTCTGCACCCAGCCAATTTGAAAAGATTTTCAACGACTTTGTGTATGCTGATTTTGCTGCTTTGGGATTTTTTTGGATGAGGTACATTGACCCAATGGTATAATAAGTCTCGCCGACCTCGATGTTATTTTCCCCCAGTTCTTTTTCTAAATCAGGGATAGAGCTTTCCAACCTTTTGATTGCCCGTGTGTAATCTTTTTTGGACATTCGTTTGGCAGAGTTTTGATTGATTCTATGATCAAGTGCCTGTCGTGCAGTTGGTTGGAGATGGGACGGTGGCGGTGGGCCGTCTCTCCCTACTGCTTCTCCGTCAGTTGACTTAAACCAAGCCTTGGATTTACTAAAGGCTTTGGACAAGTATTCTACCGTTTGACTTTTGGTGACTGTAACTCCACTTCCACCACATGAGGTTAAAAGGATTGCAAGCAACAAAATCTTCAAAGCATGGGTCATATTAGTCAATTAATGCCCAAAAGATTATTCGGTCAATCCATCTTCCTTTACGAAGTTGGCTAGTTGGTAGAATTGATCTAGATAAATTCTTATGCATGCCAATCACTCTGCCCATAATTACCAGGCACTCATTGACCAATGGCGTACTATATCACAGAAGAACTCGCTCATTTTTAATAAATTAACCGTTTATGATCAATTTCCGGTTTTTGAGATATCTAATCAATTGGTTCAAAGGAATGAACCAGCTTTGTATATTTCATCTGGAATTCATGGGGATGAAGTAGCTGCATGCTGGGGATTATTGGATTGGGCGAAACAGAGTCACGATATTCTAACCAGTATTCCAATCATTCTTTTCCCATGCTTAAACCCATGGGGTTTTGTTCATAACTCCCGCACTGATAAGAGAGGACAGGATCTTAATCGTATATGGGGGATGGATAAGCATCCCTTTACGGAAAAAATTTTCTTACGCCTGGAAAAAATATCCATTTTATTATCTCTAAACCTGCACGAAGATTTTGATGCCAATGGTATTTATTTGTATGATCCGTACATCGGAAATAACCAAGATTCCTGGGCGGATAATATATTAAATGCCGGAAAAAAATCACTACCTCTGGACAGGAGGGAAACAATTGAAGGTAGAGCGGTTCACAATGGGGTTATTAGACCAAGAATAGATAATCCACCTGAAGATGGAATTCCAGAAGCTCTTTATCTGTTAGAAAAGCATGGCTCGAGAAACTTTACCATTGAAACACCATCGGAGGAATCTTTACGGACTCGTATCTCAGCCCAAAAGCTTATGATTGAGGAAGCGGTGCGTTTGGCATTCTAAATTAGGTTTAAAGTAATATTTAGAATGGTGCGGGCAGACGGAATCGAACCGTCGACACCAGCTTGGAAGGCTGGGGTTTTACCCCTAAACTATGCCCGCTTAAGGAAAGGTTGAAATAAACCGAATCAAGAGCGTTCGGTCAAGGGGGAATTAAATCCTGTGATCAGTAATTCCCAGTGCCTGGCAAACTTCCTTATGGAAGTGTTCCGACCCAACCCGAAATGGACATGGTCCCATAGCTGGGCTAAAAGTCTTCATTGGGAAAGCAGGATCTCTAACGAAGTGAAACCTGGCACCTGCTCCTTCGCATATGGCATGCCCTGCAGCACAATCCCATGGTTTCGAGCGAAACTCCAGGCATCCGTCCAGTCTTCCGGTGGCAACATTTGCCAGGCCAACAGCGGCAGAGCCAGGGCATCGAATGCGCCATTCCTGCAGGACATCGCGCAGGGAATCTAGGTCGGCGGTTGGGATGGGGAAATGCATGCAGAATGTGAGTTTTTCATTTACCAAATTTTCCGATGCATAAACCCGACGATCTCCTTCAATCGAGCCAACTACTGGACCTCCTTGTAATAAGTTATCTCGACCGTAATCATAAATGAATCCATAGACGGGGATTCCATTTCTTAGGAGGCCCATAGAGATCCCACACTCGGGTACACCAACCGCATAATTGTTGGTGCCATCGACAGGGTCGAGAAGCCAGGTAAATTCTCCATCTAAAATAACAGGTTTGGATGCCTCTGCAGATTCTTCCGAGCAATAATTATCTTGCGGAAACAATTTTCTAAGATGGGCAAACAAGTCTTCCGAAATGTTTTCGTCCACTTCTGTAACGCGGGTGCCGTCGCTTTTCCACCTGCTTTGTGCAACTCCAAAGTTTGCACGGAAATAATCAACCTGAGCAAGGACTGCATGATGTCCGGCAAGAACGCGTTCCTTAATTGAATGATCTAACGCAGAAAGGTCAGGGGTTTGGTTGGTTAGGGATCTATCCATCTCCCTTCTTCTTTAATGAGATCGATCAATCGGTCAACTGCCTCCTTTTGAGGTATCGCAGATGTTACTCTGGTTTTACCCACATATAAGTCGATCTTGCCCGGTCCAGAACCAACATAGCCAAAATCAGCGTCTGCCATTTCTCCTGGACCATTAACAATGCATCCCATCACCGCGATGGTAACTCCTTTCAAATGTCCAGTGGCCTGCTTTACCAATTTGGTGGTGCTTTGTAAGTCAAACAGGGTGCGACCGCAACTCGGGCAAGCGATGAACTCAGTTTTCGATATACGGGCACGGGCGCCCTGGAGGATATTGTAAGTCAATGCTCGATTGCGATCCAGTGATCCCATGTGTTCTACTGAGATTAGATCGCCAATCCCATCGCATAGTAAAGACCCAGATAGAATGGAGGAATCGAGCAGTATGCCCGAGGAAAAATCGTCCGTGGGATGCAGCCGGTTGCTCGAGGTGTTACGAATCCAAAGGGGCAAAGATAAACCTGACTCTTTCAAGGAAGCGGCGAGAGCACGATATCCCGCCACCGGATTATTCCAAGGGGAAGGATGTTTAAGAGTGATCACCGGTTTGACAGAAGAGCCACTGAGAAGAAGCTCTGCACCGGAGGAAATTTTGGTTCCCGGAAGCGAGATGCATGGGCGATGCCCCGCGTTTTCGCAGTGGGCAAGGAAACGTGCAAGGTCAGAATCTTGTCCATTCAAAGAGGCACCATGCCAAAGAAGTTCGGGAGATGAACTGTGAGCCTCGGGAAGATAATGCGATGGATCTTCGCGTAAATCATCAATCACAATTAAGGGCACAGCACCCAATACCGATGCCCGCAAAATCTCTAGATGGGAGAGATCGCTATCTTTATGCACTTCAATAATCATTCCTTCAACGGGTGCATCCTTTCCTGCTGATTGCACACGGGCAGTATGCTGAACAATTTCTTCAACTTTACAAAGGGGCTGGCTAGCGGATGCCAAAACCACGGGAGGGTATTTTTCTCCAACTTCCAATTTTCCACCAGCAAGCGAAAGTGATGGGCATGAGCGACGTTGGTAAAGAAAGGGATCTATTGCTTCTTTGGGTTCCTCAGTCATAGACTGCTCTGTTTCCCACCATTTATGTGCACGTCTGGCAAGATCTCGAGCCACAGGAATTTCTGCCACAGGGTCTTCAGTTAAAGAGACGCGCAGAGTATCACCCAGCCCATCAAGAAGAAGAGAGCCAATTCCAATCGCACTTTTGATCCGTGCATCTTCCCCATCTCCAGCCTCAGTAACACCCAAGTGCAAGGGGTAGTCCATACCTTCCTCATTCATCAGGGAAACGACCAATCGGTACGCTTCAATCATGACTTTTGGATTGCTTGATTTCATCGATAATACCAGGTCATGATAGCCATGGGAACGGGCAATCCGTAGAAATTCTAAGGCAGACTCAGCCATTCCTCTGGGGGAGTCACCAAATCGATTCATGATACGGTCAGAGAGTGATCCATGGTTGGTGCCGATGCGCATTGCCCGACCCAGTTCCTTACATCTGTGTACCAGGGGGCTAAATGCATCATGCAACCGTTCGAGTTCCTCCTCGTACTGGGTATCCGAATATTCGCGGGTCTGAAATTTCTTCCTGTCCGCATAATTTCCTGGGTTCACCCTTACTTTTTCCACATGTTTTGCCGCCTCCATTGCGGCTTGTGGCATGAAATGAATGTCTGCAACCAAAGGGACTGTAATCTTTGCCGCCCTAACATGAGTGGAAATTTCTTTGAGTGCTTCAGCTGCTCTGATGTTTGGTGCGGTAATACGAACGATTTCACAACCAGCTTCGGCGAGTTCGATAGTTTGTCGGACAGTGGACGAAATGTCCAGGGTGTCAGTCGTTGTCATAGACTGTATCCGTACCGGTTTTTGCCTGCCTATGCTTAAATTACCTATGTTGACCTCTCTGGTGCTCCTTCGAATAGAATTAAAACGGGAGACGCAGTAGGGAGTCATCGAACCCATGATTTATTCTTATTACGGCTAAAACGGAAGAATCCGTTGTACATCAAAAAAGGTGACATAGAGCATGAAAGAGAAAAGAAGGGCGACAAAGAGAACCTGGGCTCTTTCGAGAAAGGCAAGCGGTAAGGGTTCTCCACGTAATTTTTCAATGGTTGCAAAGAGCATATGTCCACCATCAAGAACGGGAATGGGTAACAGATTAAGAATGGCGAGGTTGACATTGATGAAAACCACAAACCACAAAAGTTTTTTAAAGCCAATTTTTGCAAAAACACTCAGGTGGTTGACGATTCCAACAGGTCCGCTCATGTTCCTTAGTTTGACATCAGAGGCGGGACTTACCAGACCACTTAAGGTAAGGTACATATCCTTTACTCTACTGTAGATCAGTTTGAGCGGATTGGGGTAGGTGGTGACAATCTTAAAGTCCGGCCGGAAACCGATCATTTTGCGGATGCTCGGAATTCCTGCTATTAAAAGTTCTTTTTCTATTGGAACCATTTCAAAGGTTCTTTCAGGACCGCGTTCTCCTCCCTGGCGGACAGTCAATGCAACGCTTTGGTTTTGGTCGACCTTCTTTAATTGATTAACGAGTTGAGAAAAGGAATGAATGGCATTGCCATTTAGAGAAATTGGTTGGTCACCGACCTGCAAGCCAGCCTCTACAGCTGGCATGTCAGGCGAGAGTTCACCAATAAAGAAGGTTTCCTTCGGCCCAATGCCGATAACCCTCATTTCTTCAGGTCCCCAGACTTCTGGGTAAACCTTAAATTTCATTTCCTGATTATTTCGCAATATGGTTAAATTCAGAAGTCTCCGACCCTGTGCGGTTTGTTGTTTGCCTGTAATAATCCGGTTTTGAATATCCATGAAATCGTCGACCGGCGAACCATCTACTGCTAAAATTTCATCACCTGCCAAGAGACCTGCTTTCTTGGCTGGAGAAGTGACTTCTTCGCCCTCCTCAACCAATGGGTTCCATCGTTCTACAGTATCGGCAACAAAGCCAATTTTTGTAGTCAGTTGGGCATCTGTGACATCATATCCAAAAAACCACAGGACGGTGGATAAGATAAAAGCGAGCAGAATATTGAAAACTGCACCCATTACAGACACGATCATTTTATCTGTGTATGAGATTTTGGGCAGGGGTTCTTCTTTTTCTGTCTCGTTTTCCTCATCTTCCTCGAAATCATCCCAGGCGGATTTTCGATTTTCAGGATGGTCTAAAGTCTTGTCTTCATTGCTTTCGCTTCCTTCCAGTCTCCCCATGTCTGAGAGTTGAGGTAATGCGACATATCCTCCGAAAGGAATTGCCGAGAGTCGATACTCCACACCATTGCGGGTCCATCCAAATAGCTTTGGGCCAAAACCGATGGAGAATCGGGTAATAAGTAAGCCCCGTTGGCGGGCGGCCAAAAAATGGCCTAGTTCATGAATAAAAATGGTAAACCCAAGTGCAAAAAGGGCGACAAACAAAAAAGCTATGTCGTAAAGCATGGTCATGAAAATAGGTCCTAATTAGCAGTTCTTAGGCAACCTGAACAATTTCTTGCTCGGCTAAGATACGTGCTTCTTGATCGAGGGAAAGCAGGTCGTCAAGGTCGTGATAGGGGCGATGTTTAAAAAGATTCAAAGTACTTTCAATAATGTGGGAAATGCGACCAAAGCCAATTCGATTCGCAAGGAATGCATCTACCGCTAATTCGTTGGCGGCATTAAAAACAAGTGGTGCAGAGCTACCATTATGTAGGCACTCAGTTGCTAGTTTGAGGCAGGGATACCGCTGCATTTCAGGTGGGAAAAAAGCCAGGTCAAAACGGGTGGACAAATCGATCCCTTTCTCCACGCCTGGGTGGCGTTCCGGGAAAAGCAAGGCATTCTGTAAGGCGAAGGTCATCGAAGGAGGGGACATTTGGGCAAAACTACACCCGTCCTTAAACCGAACAATTGCATGAACTATGCTGGGCGGATGGATCAATACATGAAGTTTTTCTGGTGGTAAGTTAAAGAGCCACTTTGCTTCAATCAATTCGAGGCCTTTGTTTGCCATGGTTGCTGAGTCCACGGTTATCTTAGGTCCCATGTTCCAATTTGGATGGTGTAAGGCTTGCTGGGGCGTCGCCTTTGTTAAATCTTCCAAGGGCCAGTCCCGAAAGGGGCCTCCTGATGCGGTGAGAGCTAGAGAATCCAGGGATTTTTCAGGTTGTCCATGAAGGCATTGAAAAACCGCATTGTGTTCGCTATCAGCGGGAAAAATTTGAGATCCCGTTCGTTGCGCAGTCTCCATAACCAGCTCACCACCGACTACGAGGGACTCTTTATTTGCAAGAACCACATCTTTCCCTGCTTCAAGTGCGGCAAGAGTCGGTGCTAATCCGGTCGCTCCGACTACAGCGACCAAAACTATGTCTGCTTCATCCCATGCTGCAAGTTCAAGCAAAGACTGGACACCGGAGGAAAATTTGGTGCCAAATGGAAGGGCAAGATCCTTAGCTGGTTTTTGGTGCAGATGAGCTTTTTGCACCCCGAATTCTTGGGCTATGGCCGCAAGTTTCTCTCCGTTTTGATATGCTGAAATGCCAATAAGCTGGAGTTTGTCTGAATGCTTACGAATTACACGGAGGGAGCTTTCTCCAATCGATCCGGTCGCTCCGAGCAAGACGAGTTTCTTGGGCAAACTCATGGATGAAGCAGTAAAACAATAAAATATCCAGTTGGTGCAGACAGGATCAGACTGTCAGTTAAGTCAAGAAGTCCCCCGATTCCTGGGATGGATCCGCCGGAATCTTTCATTCCAGCCAATCGTTTAAGTACAGATGCGATTAAATCTCCAATCACTGCAACGATGGCAATGATTAACCCCCACCATGCTCCCTGAGATGCCTCAAAAGTCCATCTTCCAAAATCAAATAAATGAGCGAGATGATCGTTTGCCAACCAAGGGATCAAGGCACCAATACCAGCAGATGCACCAAGCCCTCCGAGCAATCCTTCCACTGTCTTTCCTGGGCTTATGGATGGGGCCATCTTGGTTCGCCCTATGGTTTTTCCAACTAGCAGTGCACCAATGTCACTGAATTTGGCAACCAGTACAATCCAGAGGCAGAAAAAGAGTCCAAATCCGATTGCCTCTGGATTTTCAGGTGCATCGGTCAGGCGGAGTATACGCACAAAATAATGCAACAGAAAGGTAACGAAGAGTAGACCGAAAAAGGTGGGTAATAGGCGTTTTACATAGAGGCTCCGCTGATCTTGCGGGAAAACCACGCAGGCGGCGGATGAAAAGAGGGCACCCACTGCCAAGGCATCAATTCCCGCACCGGGAAAATAGAAAGCAATTGGAATCATGCAGGCACCGGTAACCAGACCAGTAATACGGTTAGCGGCATAGCCAATTCGACCGAGTATAGTGTATACCTCGAAAAGTGTAAGGGTGGCACAAAGGTTGAGGATCCACATTGCACCGGGCTCTTTTAATCCATATACAATGGCCCCGAGTAATCCCCATAGAATGATGGTGGCGATGGTTCTTAAAATCATGAAGTATGAATAGGTTGATGAATTTGTTCGCTGGTTTTCCCAAACCTTCGCTCCCGTCGTGCATAGTTTGCCAATGCCTCGATAAAGGCATTCCGATCAAAGTCCGGCCAATGTAGGGGCGAAACAAAAATTTCCGCGTATGCTGCCTGCAAAAGTAAAAAGTTGCTTAGGCGGAATTCTCCTGACGTGCGAATAATCAAGTCCGGGTCTGGAAGGTCACCAGTTTCAAGATAGGGGGAGAAATCGTCCCATTTGGGTAGGTGGGGAGTGGATGAATGATCCCTATTATACCGGGCTATGGCTCGTAGAACTTCCTGCCGACTCCCGTAATTTAAGGCTAGGGTGAGGTTCCAGTTTTTATTCCCTTTGGTTTGTTCAATGGTATTCTCCACAATGTCGCGGGCAAAATCTGGTAGTCCCGAAAGGTCCCCAATGGCCCGGAGGCGGATTCCATCTTCCATCATTGATCTTATCTCTTTCTTTAGAAATTCCTCCAATAATTTCATTAAGCCAGACTTTTCTTCCCTGGGTCGGTTCTGGTTCTCCGTACTAAAAGCATAGAGGGTGATGTAGGGAACACCAACTTCCTTGGCGGTATTGACAACAGACCGTACATTTTCCACCCCTTTTCGATGACCGAACAATCGTGGCATCCTGCGAGATTTTGCCCAACGACCATTACCGTCCATGATCAAGGCGACATGGCGGGGAAGATTATTTTTTTCTTCGGGCGATAACTGATTCATCAAAAAAGGAGAATTTACCTATCTCAACCGCTAAGCGATCGATTGACAACGAGGAAAGCACGGACTAGCAAATTCAAACCATGTCTAAACCATTAAATGAAAATGAAATTAAACATTCACTTGCGAATTTAAATGGCTGGGAATTTAGTGAGGATAAATTGAAAAAATCCTTCCAATTTTCTGATTTCAGGGAAGCAATGGCATTTTTTCTAAGGATTTCTTATGAGGCTGAAGCAATGAATCACCATCCTGAAGTTTTCAATTGCTATAACCGGCTGGAGATTGGTCTTAATACGCACGATGCAGGAGGTAAGGTTACCCGGAAAGATATCGATCTGGCCCGGGCCATTGAAAATCTTTCAGCTACTTGTTCTTAGTAAAGTTTTCTGATTTTTTTGGGTAAAGGACGTTTATCTTCTGGAACCTGATATTCTTTTCTTAACCGGGAAAGTTCTTTTTTCATTTCTTCAGTAACTTTAGCATAGGCAGGTTTTCCGTAGACGGAGTTCAATTCATTGGGGTCGTTTTGTAGGTCGTATAATTCCCACCCGTCGATCATGTAGAAATGAATCAGCTTGTAGCGGTGGTTGCGAACGCCGTAATGCCTGCGGACATTATGATAGCCTGGGAATTCGTAATAGTGATAGTAGATCGATTCTCTCCAATCCTCAGGGGTTTCTCCCTTCAGTAAAGGAAGCAGAGATTTTCCCTGCATGTCTACTGGCTGTTTGGCTCCGCAGATATCAAGAAAGGTCTGGGCATAATCCAGGTTTTGTACGAGGTCCATGTTGACACTGCCAGGACGGATAGTGCCGGGCCAGCGGACCAGAAGGGGGGTGCGGAAGGATTCCTCATACATCCATCGCTTATCATACCAGCCATGTTCTCCTAAGTACCAGCCCTGGTCAGAGGAATAGATCACTATGGTATTCTCCGCCAATCCCCCTTGATCAAGATAATCAAGGAGACGGCCAATGTTTTCATCCACTGAGTCGATACATCTGAGGTAATCCTTGGCATAACGCTGATATTTCCATCGGAGGAGATCATCCCCTTCCAACTTTGCCTCATGGAAAGCTTGGTTTTTGGGCTCATAGGCAGCATTCCAAATTTTCTTTTGCTCCTCATTTAATTCTTTGGGTGGAGTTAATTTAAAATCCCAGTCATCCTTCATATGTTTGTCGATGGTCATCGTCTGAGAAGATGCGGGAGATAACCGGTTTCGGTAAGCATCCCGCAGGGTTTCCGGTTCCGGGATATCTCGGTCATTGTATTTACTTATGTATTTGGGTGCAGGTAACCAGTTGCGGTGGGGAGCCTTGTGCCAGGAGCAAAGGAAAAAAGGCTTCTCTTTGTCACGCTCGTTCTTGAGCCAATTGAGGGTGCGGTCCGTAATGATGTCAGTGGTATATCCGGTGATATTTTTTCTTCCCTTTTTAGTGAGAAACAGTGGGTTGTAATACGGACCCTGACCGCGGAGCACTTCCCAGGAATCAAATCCGGTGGGACTGCTTTTTAGGTGCCACTTCCCAAAGAGTGCGGTCTGATAACCTGCTTTTTGCAGGAGTTTGGGAAAAGTTTGCTGGGAGCCGTCAAAGGTTTCCATGTTGGTGAGTTGTCCATTTAGGTGGCTGTGCTTGCCTGTTAGAACAACTGCCCGACTGGGGGCACAAATAGAATTGGTGACAAAGGCACGGTCAAACCGCATTCCCTCATTGGCGATACGGTCCAAATTGGGGGTTTTATTCCGGTTGGATCCGTAGGCGGAAATTGCCTGATAGGCATGATCATCGGAGAAAATGAACAGGATATTGGGTCTCTTGGCGAAGACCTGAGGGCTGATCAGAAGGAGGGACAAAAAGAAAATTAAACGCTTCATTTCTCGACATTCATTGCTTTTGCTTTCTTCATCAATCACAAATCAATAACAGATGGATAAAAGGATTACAGTTCGCGGGGAAGAAATGTTTGTGGCATATCATGATTTGCCAGAAAGATAAATTTGGCCGGATCGTCCCCCTGTTACTTGCTCAGACTCTAGGGGCATTCAATGACAATGCAGTTAAGGCATTCCTTCCTGTTCTGGCTGCTTTTTATTTCGGGAAGGAAAGCATGGATCAGATTAACCAGTGGGCATCCCTGCTTTTGATTCTACCCTTCATTTTATTTGCTCCATTAGCCGGATGGGTTTCGGACCGGTTTTCCAAGAGGCGAGTGATTGGAGTCAGTCTTTTTTCTCAGCTCTTGGCACTGGCAGTCATTCTTTTAGGTATTTCTTTCCAATCATTACTGTGCGCACTGATTGGTTTTTTCCTGCTTTCCACTCAGTCCACTTTTTTATCTCCGGCAAAAAAAGGAATTCTCAAAGAAATTGTGGGTTACGAAAAACTGGGCAAGGCGGTGGGCTGGATGGAAATGCTCTCGGTGGTGGGGATACTTGCCGGTGCGTTCACAGGTGCGGTTTTATTTGATCAATTTGTTGGGAGCCTGAGTGGATGGGGGGCGGCTCAACAGATTGTGTGGATCATTTTGGCTTTGGCTCTTCTTTCATGGTTGGTCAATCTGCCCACTCCTGCGACCGGATTAATTCATAAAGCTCCCTTTCGTATTAATCTGCTCTTTGGTCATTTCCATGACTTGAGAAATTTACTTAGGAATAACAGACTTCGATGGGCTGCTCTTGGGGATGCATGCTTCTGGTCAGTGGGAGGATTTTTCTACCTGGTTTTAGTGAGACTTTCAGGAGAAGTAACTGAGGGTAATGTGGGCATGGGCAGTCTTTATGGCTACTGGTTTCTCTTGTTGGGTGTCGGGATTATGGCAGGGGCTTTGTTTGCCGCCTACCTGAATAAGGGAAGGGTGGAGGTTGGTCTCAGTCCTCTTGGACTGCTCGGCATGACATTTAGCCTGGCAGGCGTTTATTTTTTCCCTGCGTTGGGAAGAATGTTTGAAGTCTGCTGTGCATCCCTGGGTTTTTTCGGTGCTTTATTTTTTGTTCCCTTGAATGGATATTTGCAGGATCAGGTAGAGCCCAAGGAACGGGGGCGGGTACTGGCCGCTTCCAATTTACTGACCCAGTTAGGAGGGGTACTTCTGATCGGTGTACATATATGGTTGGTAAATGGATTCGGTGCTGGGGCAAAACTAGAGATTTTGATCTTACTTTTTCCCCTTGGGTTAATGGCGGTGTTAGTTGGAACCTTTTTGTTTGAAGACCTTCTCCGTTCTTTTTTTCATATGATTCTGCGGATTTTTTATCGAATCGAGATCAGGGGGATGCAAAATTTTCCTGAACGTGGGGGTGCATTGATTGTCAGTAATCATTTATCCTATGCGGATCCCGTATTCATTGGTGCTGCATTTCCCCGAAAAGTAAGATATTTGGCCCATAAGGAACTATCCAGATCCCGGTTGATGAAAGCAGTATTCCGTCTGACTGACACCCTGACAGTTTCATCCTCTGGTCCATTGGCTTCTGTAAAGCAATCAATCAAAAGACTCGGGGAAGGGACGCCACTGTGCCTTTTTGCTGAGGGAGGGATTTCTAGAATTGGGGTAACTCTGTCATTTATGCGAGGTTCAATTTTATTGGCCAAATCTGCCAAAGCTCCAATTATTCCGACCTTTTTGGACAGAGTTTGGGGTAGCATTTACAGCAACAAGGGTGGTTGTTTTTTTTAAAAGACACCCGAGTCTTTCCCTTATCGGGTATCGGTATATGTGGGGCATCCCATAGACCCGGAGCAGGCGACGCCAGAGTCCGTCCGACAGGCTGTTTTGCAATTGGGTAGGGAGTCCTTTCATCAAAGATTGGGAAATGCTGAGGAAATGTCCCAAAACCTGAGAAAACAAATTTTACGCTCAACCAAAGGTATTCTTCTTAAGGATAGGAACGGATGTGTAATTTCGAGAAGCCATTTTCTGGAAAAAAATTATTCCAGAGAATTTTCAGAGCCTTTTGGTAAATGGATGCAGTTGGTTCAGGATGTTATTAATCAACCGGAAGAATTCGTGATCTTGCCATGGGTGAATTGGATGCGTCTCAAACAGACCAATCTGATCGATCATCCAAAGCTTAGGATTTGCATGGGAGATCAAACATGGATGGAGCAGTGGTTTCCCTGGTTTCCCTTACTTTCTGGATTTGGTTTCGAGCAAAATGAGGATGGGAGCTGGCAAACGATTACCAGAGATGAAGGGGTTGAATGCCATTTGGTGGATGGGCTAGCTACCAGTCAAAATGGTTTGGTTGCCCTGCAACTTCCCGATGAGAGCGATGCCCAGACGGCCCAGCAAGGAAACAGGAAGGGCACGTGGGGGAGGATGCTGCCTGGATACAGTTATTACATTAAGGATGGAGAGTTTGTTTTGAACGGAATTAAGGAGCCCGAAAATCTACCGCAGGTTTCATTAGATAAAGATGGATTTCTGAATAAAAAAGGAAATTAGTTCCAAGCTTTTCCTGCCTGAATACATATGCTATAATCCTTACTTTTGTTATAATTTCATGCCATTATTTCTGAACGAATCTGTATCTTTTGCTGAGGCAATTTCCAACCTCAACGAACTTCCAATTCTCGTGCTAGGGCACAGGCGGCCCGATGGAGATTGTATTGGTTCCCAGGTTGCACTTACCCGCATCCTCTTATCTCTGGGAAAAGACGCTCGGGCGGTTAATGAAGACCCAATTCCCCGTACCCTGCAAAAGTTTGTGGGAGATACTCCGTTTTATTCTCCGGATCAAGTGGGGGAGGGCGAATATCAAGTAATTACGGTTGATTGTGCAGATAAGTGTCGGGTGGGAGATACTTTGAGTAAACGATTCCCCAAGGTTGATCTCAATATTGATCATCATGTGTCGAATACGAATTATGGTGAAGAAAACTTTATTCTCTCTGATGCCTCTGCCACCGGAGAAATTTTGGCTAAGTTCTTTTTTGACTCGGGTTATGAGGTGGATCAGACCACTGCCGAAGCACTTTACCTTGGGATTTGCACGGATACTGGCCAGTTTTGTTATTCCGCAACCAATGCCTCGGTATTTGAAGTTTGCCGTTTGCTTTGTGAGGCGGGAGCCAGTCCTTCAGGGATTGCACACGAACTTTACGAAAAAGAAAAACCCGGCCGCATCCAGCTTCTCCAGCGTTTTCTTGCCAGTTTCAAAATGGAATATGATGACCGTGTTTGTATTGGCTCTGTTTTAGGCAAGTACTACACCGAGACCGGAACCAAACCTGAGGACGCGGAAAACTTTGTTGATTATGCCCGTTCTTTGGATGGGGTGGAGATCGGGGTATTACTGGAAGAGCGAGATGGTAAAATTAAGGGAAGTTTTCGGGCAAAAAATGACAGTTTGCGTGTCGATATTTTGGCCAAGGAATTTAATGGAGGCGGGCATGCATGTGCCGCGGGTTTCAATGTGGAGGGTTCCATTGATACTTTTTACCCTAATCTAATAGATGCGATCGGTAAGCACCTCGAACTGACAGGAAATACAAAGGCAGGATGAGTACAAGACAGGATGTTGATTTTGAGGGGATCCTCCTTGTGGATAAACCCCAGGGCATTACTTCCCATGATGTGGTGGATAGGTTGCGCCGGAAGTTAAGAATGAAAAAGATCGGTCATGCGGGAACCCTGGATCCACTCGCCACAGGACTACTCATTATGCTGGTTGGCAAGGCGACTAAAGTATCCCAATTTTTAATCAGTTTGGATAAAGCCTATGAAGGAACATTTTTACTGGGCGTAGAAACCGACAGTCAGGATGCGGACGGGGAAGTGGTTACTGAAAAGCCTTTGCCTGAAGGATTGTCAGAAGAGCAATTGATTAAGGAGATGGCTGGATTTTTAGGAGATCAGTATCAGACCCCTCCGATGTTTTCTGCCAAAAAGATAGACGGAGTGCCCTTATACAAGATGGCCCGTAAGGGGAAAACCGTTGAACGGGAACCCCGCTTTGTTCGCATAAATGAATTGAAATTGAAGACTTGGGACTCGCCAGTTGGTAAATTTTTTATGGACTGTAGTAAGGGTACCTATGTCCGTACGGTGGTGCATGACCTTGGTCAGCGACTGGGGTGCGGAGCACATTTGCAAAGCCTCAGGCGAACAAGAATTGATCAATTTGATATCTCAAAATCTCTCACTCTTGAGGAAATAAATGATGTTCCCCTGGGCGAGTTTCAAAAGCATCTCATTCCCGTTCGAGAAGCGGTTCCAACCCATGTTCTTTGATGATGGAGCGGGTCTTTGACTCGATTGTCCACTTCGGTCGTCAGTGGGAAAAGGATGTGTGCCTTGCAATAGGCATGTTCGATGGCGTGCATTGTGGTCACCGCTGTGTTCTGGATTTGGCTATTGAAAAAGCCCGGTCCTTCAACGGTTCCTCGGTTGCCTTAACTTTTCCTCAGCACCCGGCAAGTTATCTGCGACCTGGGAATGAACCACCCTTATTGATGTCTGCCTTGGATAAAGCTGGAGGCTTGCTGTCTGCAGGAGTAGATGCGGTCATTCTTCAGCCATTTGATCATCTTTTATCCAGCCAGAAGGCGGATCATTTTCTACCTTTTCTCAGAGAGCATATTCCATTGCTGAAGGCAATAACGGTGGGAGAAAATTTCCGGTTTGGAAAAAACAGAGGCGGGGACTCCTCAATGCTGGTGGAAATGGGCCTGGTTCATGGGGTAAATGTAAATGTGGCGGAATCACTTGTTATGGATAATTCACCGGTGAGTAGTTCCCGGATCCGGCATGCCTTGTCCCAAGGGAATATAAAGGAGGTGAACCAAATGCTGGGGAGGCCTTATTTAGTAAGTGGAAAGGTGGTTTCTGGTAATTCCTTGGGGCGTACCCTTGGTTTTCCTACCCTAAATGTTGAGTGGAGCCCACAGGCAAGACCGGCTTTCGCAGTTTATTCTGGGATGGTAAAGGAGAAGAGCAGTGGAGTACAGATTCCAGCGGTTGCCAACTATGGAATTCGTCCAACCGTGGAGCAACAGCACAAGGCCCCGGTTTTGGAGATACACTGCCTTGAACAACCTGATGTTTCCATATGGCAGGAGGGTGCTCAGTTAGAAATGGAACTGCTTAACTTTCTGAGGCCAGAAATGAAATTCTGTAATGTAGAGGAACTATCTGTTCAAATCAGAAAGGATTGCATCGAAGCAAGGAGTTTATTCTCCGAGCTTTTGTAAATCTGGAGACCAGCAACTGGTACGGCCTCCAATTTCTTCCCTAATTAGGGTTACTCCCGATTTTGGACAAGTTCCACCATCTTTCCATCTTTGATGAAATAACCATTTTTTTGGTGGATCACCTCCTTTGGTACCGACTGATTTCATTGCCCCATGAACCACAAAAAGAATCTGAGAAAAAAGTTTTTTTTGTTCCTTGGGTCCGATCATCGCTGATCGACAATTTGGATGCAGGTTTGCTCGCCAGAGCACTTCATCTGCCATCCAATTTCCCATGCCCGGGAAATATCTTTGATCAAGCAGTAGAGCTTTAAGAGGGCGTTTTGTGTGCCGGTTTAATGCATGGGCCACAATCTCTATCGTGAATTTTGGAGATAGCATCGATACCGGTTGTTCAGTCCACCAGTCCGGTGGATGTTTACCCTTGTGCATGCGTAAGCGACCAAATTGACGGGGGTCCTGAAAAACGAGGGTTTGTTTTGCCTGAAATAAAAGCAGGGCATCATGTTTTTGTGGGGAATGAGATTTTTCCTTTATATGTAAAGACCCCGTCATCCCCAGATGCAGACCAAGCCAATAATCACCGGAAAAAGTAAAGAGCATTTGCTTCCCATGAGTTTCCGATTTCATAAGGGTCTTACCAGCAAGCTCTGCACTGAATCTTTTCCGGTCTTCATCTCGGAAGACCCTGGATGTTGGGCTTACATGGACCGCCTTTATTTGACGACTCAGACCGCGGTTCCATAAAGAACAGGCATATGCGACTTCTGCTAATTCTGGCATCAGTAAGGTTTTAGCGACAAAAGTTTTTGGCGAATTTTTCGGTCTAGTTTGCGATCTGTCCTGATTTCAATGACACGAATCCCATTTGGGGGGGGGTTAGAGATGTGGGAGATCAGTGCCGTTTCTTCCTCAAGCAAAAGATATTCTACTGAATGTGCAGCGCAAAGCTTGGCAAAGTCACAGTTTTGGGGCGTTGCGAAACATTTTTCAAACTCTGGTAAGTTGACAACCGGAAGGTTCTCAAAAATACCACCTCCCTGATTATTGATTAAAACAACGGTAAGGGAGCCCACCAATTCGGGAGCAAAAAGCAGAGCATTGGAGTCGTGAAGAAAAGCAAGTTCTCCAGTTAATAGGTAAGTGGGTTGATCACTTTGATGAGCAATGCCAATCGCAGTTCCCAGGGTTCCATCAATTCCATTTACCCCGCGAGCACCAAACAGTCGCCTCTTTTTTTTGCTAGGTTTCCAAAACCATTCCAGATCGCGTATGGGCATACTGTTGGCACAGAAAAAGTGCGATTTGATGGGTAGGTGCTCAGAAAGAATACGGGCGACTTTGGGCTCATGTTCGCAGGAATTCTTCTGGAATTCCTGTTCTATTTTTTCTTCAACCACTTGTTCTGCAGCGGTCCATTTTTCCAGCCACCCCGGCTCGGGTTTAGGAAGATCCAATTGATCTAATTGCTCAAAGTTCAGACGGATTGAGTGACTTGTACCTAATAGTGGGTCGACCTTTCTTTCACTTGGTTCAATCACCAAGCGGGGTACTCCGGATTCCTCTATCCATGAGCGCAGGGTTTTGGAGGTGGGTAGAGGTCCAAGGACAATAAATTGATCAGGATTTACAGATTCTGTGAAATTTGGGCATCTGAGCAGATTTTCAAAACGGAGTATTCGGGCAGGATGTTCGGTTTCCCGTAAGTCACACAGGGAGTCGCAAAGGATGGGAATGTTTTGAAATTTTTCGGATAGGGATGAGTTTACATTGAGTCCGGCAATCACTACGGGCCGGGATGCCTGTGTAAAAGCAATCAAATCATCAGTAGATTCAGAATACTCATGTTCCGTGGAAAGAGTTTTACAGGCTAGTGATGGAAATGGGAAGAGTTCAGGGGAAGGCTTGACTGTTGGCCAAAGAGGTTCCCGGAAAGAAAAGTTGATATGCACAGGTCCAGAATTTAATCCAACCGACTTGGAATAAGCAGTTTCTAGAATCTTTTGCATATCATGGATATGATCTTGTTCTAAGGTAGGCGATGGTGATTGATAAAACTCTCTTACAAAAGAACCAAAAAGATTTAGCTGGTTGATGGTTTGCCCAGCACCGCATTCCTGTAATTCAGGTGGGCGGTCAGCGGATAATAAGAGCATGGGGACACCAGCATAAGACGACTCCGTGACGGCGGGAAACCAATGAGTAAGAGCAGAACCAGAAGTACAAATGAGGGCGGAGGGCAGGTTGGTTCGTTTGGCATGTCCAAGGGCAAGAAACGCGGCGGTTCTTTCATCCAGTGCGGGGAAACAAGACAATCGTTTTTCCTTTTCGCATCCAATAATAAGAGGCGTTGACCGGGAACCTGGGGAGAAAAAGACCGAGGTTACACCAAGATCTGCTAGGCCACGGGCAACGAGATGTCCCCAAAGAAAATTTGCTTCGGCTGTCTGCTTAAATGTTGAGGTCATTCAACTCGGAAGATTAGGACTTCCGGTAATGACTTCAAGCATGGCTTGCAGTTTCCAGTCTGTTTCACATTTTTCGTTCTCAGGGATGGACCCTTCAACGATCCCGGCACCGGCAAACAGAGTGAGTGAATTTTGCTGTATTCTTCCACAACGAATGGGAACAATAAATTCTGCTCTTCCCTTTGCGTCCATCCATCCGGCAACCCCTGAGTAGAGTCCTCGGGGAGCTTTCTCAATATCTGCCAGTTTAGCCAGGGCAGCGGGACGAGGAGTTCCCCCCATTGCAGGTGTGGGATGAAGATTGGATAAAACATCAAAGGGGTGGAGTCCTTCGGGGAGTTTACCTTGAAGAGGAGTGCGAACATGTTGCAGGTTGGCGAGGCGTAGTAGGCGAGGGAGTTCTTCTTTTATGGAGGTAATCCCAGCCGAGGATAGCCTTCGGATAATACTCTCAATCACCAACCTGTGTTCACGGACTTCTTTTTCCCGGGCCAGAATGGTTTTTCCCCAATGTGCATCCTTGCCGGCTGATGGTCCGCGTGGTGCTGATCCTGCCAGTGCTTCCGTGCGTAAGGAAAGACCGCGAATGCGGGCAAGGGTTTCTGGACTGGCTCCCACCCATGTTCCTTGCTGTGGAAGAGATAGAGAGAACGAATGGCAGTCTGGGAATCTGGCACGCAAGCCGTGAGCAATTGAAAAAGGAGAAAGGTCGGAACTAAGATCAAAGGTGAGTTGCCTTGCGAGTACAATTTTAGAAAGTTCTCCTGCATTGATTGCATCAAGAGATTGTTCAACGCCTTGTTCGTACTCAAAATATTCTATTGGTTCACCCAATTTAGTAAGGTGGGAACGCTGATCAGAAACTTTTTCGTTTCTAAGCCCCATCATTGAGATGAGCCGACTATTCAAATCTTTTTGGATTTGATTGGCAATTGAATCAGGATTGATTTGCGTGTTGAGGATGATGATATGCTCGCCACCTTTTTGAATTACCTGCCATTCGGGCAAAAAAACCGTGAGCGAGGGCTGGGAATGATCAGTAAATTCAGCTTCAAACGAGGCGGTTAAAAAGATGGTTGGGCCTGATCCTGCAATCGGGGCATCTCCGGCCCGATCCACGGACTGAAAAAGTTTAGCGGACCATTCCTTAGCGAGCTGAAATCTATGAGGTCCATTGCATTGGTGGTGGGCAAGATATCCGCCGCAGGCGATGGCAAAATCATCGGTAGCTTTCTCAAAGTAACAGTGAGGGTCATTTGTTTGATGAAGTTTCTCAAGGATTGCCAGAGGGTCGGAAAAACTGGTTTGGAAGGAAATCGAGCTGATGAGTCTTTTTTTTGAAATCCTGGATTTTTCAATTAAGCCGTCCAAATAACCGGTTAGGTCATCACCAAACCTACAGATTGTAGGAGCAGTTTTTGTTGTTGTCGTCATCAACCAGGGTAAGTTTTTGTTTCACAGTCCGGATTAACCGGATCGTATCCACCTGGGTGCATGGGGTTGCATTTTAAAATCCGGGAAAGGGACCGTTGGATCGCTCGGTGTAGAGGTAGGATACGAAAGCATTCCAGGGCGTATTCAGAACAAGTTGGATGAAACCTGCACCTTGCGTAAGGACCAAGCACGAGTTGCTTGAGTGGAGAAAACAGGCGGTAAAATCGAATAACAATCAAAAAAGGGAGGGAAAGCACCCGATGAAGTCGATTGGTATTTATCGATTGAGTCATATCACAAGTCCTATTGCCTGTAGCTTTTGTGGACAAATTACACATGTCCGGTGACGAATTTATTTACTGGGAAGGTTTTCTTGATTTTGGTAATGATTTTAAGGAAATTTCCTCGCCGATCAAACTTATGGCAGCATCAATTGTGTGTGGGCCATCCAATTCGGGATTACTTCTGGAGCGAAGAGAAATTTTCCCTTCCTCTGCTTCCCGTTTGCCGATCACGACCATGTGGGGGATTTTGTCGGTTTCTGCCCGGCGGATTTTTGCACCGAGCTTAGCTGACTGAGCGTCGATGCTTGCCCGGACCTTTTTAGCCTGCAGTTGTTGCAGGCAGGATTCTGCGTAGGGAAGCAAGTCATCATTCATAGGCAGAATCCGTACCTGTTCGGGAGCAAGCCAGGTTGGAAAGTTGCCTCCAAAATGTTCGATCAGCACTCCACAAAACCGTTCCATCGATCCAAACGGAGCCCGGTGAATCATCACAGGGCGATGGTCCTGATTATCACTGCCCACATAGGACAGATCAAATCTCTCGGGTAGGTTGTAGTCCACCTGCACCGTTCCCAGTTGCCATTCCCGACCGATTACATCCTTGACTACAAAATCAATTTTTGGCCCATAAAAAGCAGCTTCGCCGAGCTCTTCCTCATATTCCACACCAAGGGTTTTGACGGCTTCACGCAAGGCTGCTTCCGCCTTGTCCCAAGCTTCGGGTGCCCCAACATATTTATCTGATTCAGGATCTCTTAAACTAACCCTTATTCTGTAGTTATCCATCCCCAAGGTAGAAAACACCAGTTTAACCAGGCTAAGGCATCCCTGAACCTCATCCTGCAATTGATCCTCGCGGATAAATAAATGAGCATCATCCTGAGTAAATCCACGCACCCGGGTCATTCCGTTGAGTTCACCGGATTGTTCCCAGCGATAAACTGTACCAAATTCAGCTAATCTTACCGGCAGGTCGCGATAGGAGCGCTGCTCGGATTTAAAAATGCGTATATGCATGGGGCAGTTCATCGGCTTGAGCAAATACCCGTCAATTTCTCCTTTTTCCAGCTTGTTTGATAATTCCGAACAAGTGCATCCTTCCCCGGCCAATTCATCGAGGCATTCACGATGAATGATTGGGGGATACTGGGAGTCCTGATAATAGGGGAAATGACCTGAAGTGCGATAGAGGTCGAGCTTGCCAATATGGGGGGTATAGACCTGTGAATAGCCCTGCTTGTTCAATTGTTCAGTAATAAAGCACTCCAGTTCCTGTCGGATTATGGCTCCGTTGGGCTTCCACAGAACAAGACCCTGCCCAACTTGCTCATCGATATGAAAGAGGCCAAGATCTTTTCCGACCACGCGGTGATCCCTCTTTTTTGCCTCTTCCAAACGCTCCAGGTGCTGGGTAAGTTCTTCTTTTGAGGCGAAAGCGGTTCCGTAAATCCGTTGGAGCTGTTTTTGGGAGGAGTCACCGCGATGATAGGAACCCGCAACATGGAGAAGTTTAAAAGCCTTAATTTTCTTGGTGTATGAAACATGGCTTCCCGCACAAAGGTCAAGAAATTCTCCATTGCGGTAAAAGGATATAGTTTCTCCTTCAGGAATATCATCCAACCTGCCCAACTTGAAGGTAGATTGACCCATCTCCTTAATTATGGAAACGGCTTCTTGTCGGCTGACCTCTTGTCTTTCAAAACGCTGGTTTTCTTTGATGACTTTTTTCATCTCCTCCTCGATTTGCTCGAGAATTTCTGGAGTGAAGGGAATCTCTGAATCAAAATCGTAGTAAAAACCAGTATCAGTTGGTGGGCCGATGTCCAACTGTGTGTCCGGGTACAAGCGGAGGACCGCGGTGGCGAGAACATGTGCAGCAGAATGGCGTATTTCCTCAAGGGGAGACATTTCCTTCATAGCCGAAAGGTTATACTTTTTCCTGCAGTCTCCTGCAATGCCAAAGGGGAAAGTAGAAAACTAAGCTGTGAAAATTAGATCAGGCATCAAAACCAAGGTTGGGGCGTAACCATTTAACTGCCTGCTCAAAATCCCATCCCTTGCGTTTGGCGTAATCCTCGACCTGATCCTTGCCCAGGCTTCCCACATTAAAGTAGCGGGATTGTGGATTGGAGAAGTACAAACCGGAAACCGAGCATCCAGGATTCATCGCCCGCGACTCCGTCAGTTCAAGCCCGATTTTATTTTTCACATCAAGTAGTTCCCAGATTAAATCCTTCTCGGTATGATCAGGTTGGCAGGGATAACCGGCAGCTGGACGGATCCCTTGGTATTTTTCTGCAATGTAGTCCTCATTGCTCAGTCCTTCTGATTCTCCAAACCCCCAAAGGTCGCGAATTTTTTTGTGGGCATATTCTGCAGTGGCTTCGGCAAAACGATCTCCCAGTGACTTTACCAAAATGGAGGTAAAATCATCGTTATCTGCTTTATATTTGTCTGCCAATTCGTCCACTTCTTTACCAGCATTAACAGCAAAAGCACCAAGGTAGTCCATTCTGCCTGATGCTTTGGGTGCCATGTAGTCAGATAAACAGAATTGTGCCTGGTTGGGGATAACCTGCTGGCGGCGCACAAAGCAGAATTTCCCAACACTCTTTTGTTTGGACAGGTCCGAAAATAATTCCACGTCGTCAGCGATTGCATGTGCGGGCCACAATCCGACCACCGCCTGACAAATAAAAAGTTTTTGCTCAAGGATCTCCTCAAGGAGTTCCTGTGCCTGGGCAAAAAGTTTTTTCGCTTCTTCTCCGGTGTTTTTCTTTTCGAAAATTTGAGGATAGGTACCTTTGAGTTCCCATGCCCAGAAAAAAGGAGACCAATCAAAATACTCCAGTACTTCTTCAAGGGATGGAGTGAGTAAGTGGGTGCCGAGGTTGTCCGTGATAGGCTCTGCAATTTCCTGCTTCTTCCAATCAATCACTGGGGCTTTCCGTCTGGCTTCCTCTATGGTCAGAAGCGGCCTTTCACCCTGAGCCTCATGTTTTTCACGAATGCCTGCCTGGTCTGCCTTCAAAGTGGAAATGTATTGTTCGGATTTTTCTGGATGGAGGACATCATTGCACACATTGACTACCAACGATGCATCAGCCACCTGGATGACCGGTGGATCATAATGCTGTGCAATTTTAATCGCAGTATGGGCCCGACTGGTGGTGGCACCACCAATTAAAAGAGGAATCTTCAGGCCGCGTCTTTGCATCTCCCTGGCGTTGTGAATCATTTCATCCAAAGATGGGGTGATCAAACCACTTAGGCCGAGTACATCGGCGTTGTGCTCCACGACGGCATCAAGAATTTTATCACAGGATACCATTACGCCAAGATCGATGACCTCCCAGTTATTGCAGGCGAGAACCACCCCAACGATATTTTTGCCAATGTCATGGACATCCCCTTTGACGGTGGCAATGACCATGGTGCCCCGCTTCCCGGATCCGGATTCATCTTTTTCCTCCTCCATGAAAGGTTCGAGGTAGGCCACTGCTTTTTTCATCACCCTGGCACTCTTGACAACCTGGGGAAGGAACATCTTACCATCCCCAAAGAGGTCGCCCACAACCTTCATTCCATCCATCAGTGGGCCTTCAATAACCTCCAATGGGCGACCGAGAAGCTGTCGTGCTTCTTCGGCATCTTCTTCAGCATAATCACCAATTCCTTTGACCAATGAGTAACTCAGTCTTTCCGCCACTGGTTTTTCGCGCCATGATAGGTCTGGTCCATCGGATTTTCGGTTTTCATTCTGGTCTTTGATGCTTTCGGCGTGAGCCAGCAGTTCTTCTCCGGCATTTTTAGACTGGTTGAGTACCACTGCTTCCACCCGCTTGCGTAGTTCTGGCTCAATCTCATCGTAGACTGCCAGCATACCGGCGTTCACAATACCCATGTCCAGCCCCGCCTGACACCCGTGATAGAGAAAGCATGCATGCATCGCTTCACGAACCAGGTTATTTCCCCGGAAAGAGAAGGAAACATTGCTAATTCCTCCGCTGGTGCGGGCATGTGGACAACGCTTCTTGATTTCTCGGACTGCATCAATGAAGTCCAGCCCGTAAGCATTATGCTCATCCATTCCTGTGGCCAGAGTGAGCACATTGGGATCAAAGATAATATCACAGGCCGGGAAATTCACCTCATCCACAAGGATATTGTATGCCCGCTTACAAATTCGGACTTTATCATCGAAGGTCGCAGCCTGACCTTTTTCATCAAAGGCCATCACCACAACAGCCGCCCCATATCTCATGGCAAGGTGGGCATGCTTCTTAAAGGTTTCTTCTCCCTCTTTTAAGCTAATTGAGTTGATAATGCATTTCCCCTGAATCACTTTCAGCCCTGCTTCAATGACCGACCATTTTGAACTGTCGATCATGATTGGAACCCGGGAAATATCAGGTTCAGATACGACCAGGTTGAGAAATTTAGTCATGCATTCCTCGCCATCTAGAAGGGCAGCATCAAAATTTACATCGATGACATTGGCGCCATTCTCTACCTGTTGTTTGGCCACCTTGAGAGCGGAGTCATAATCCCCATCTTCAATCAGTTTTCGGAATTTTGGTGATCCAGTCACATTGGTGCGCTCACCTACCATGATCAAAGACTTTGATTCCCCTTTTATTTCGAATGGCTCCAATCCACTCAACCGCATTGCAGGATCTATTTCTGCAATAATTCTGGGTGCAGCTTCCGCTAATTTTTCAGCTATGGCATGAATATGATCAGGAGTTGTGCCACAACAACCTCCAGCCATGTTTAATAGACCTTCATCCGCAAAGGTGAAAAGTGCACCAGCGGTATCGGCAGGCTTTTCATCGTATCCGGTGGGCGCAAGTGGATTAGGCAAGCCTGCATTTGGGTAACAATGCACAAAACAATCCGCATTTTGGGAAAGGGCTTGGAGGTAGGGACGCATCGCATCCGCACCCAATGCACAGTTTAATCCCACACCTAATGGTTTTGCGTGGGCGATTGAATTCCAGCATGCCTCTGTGGTCTGGCCAGATAGGGTACGGCCGGATGCGTCGGTAATCGTTATAGAAAGAATGACAGGCAAGCGCCGACCTGAGAAATCGAAAAAGTTCTCCAAAGCAAAGATGGCAGCCTTTAAATTTAGTGTGTCAAAAGTGGTCTCTGGCATGAGAATATCCACTCCACCCTCAACCAGAGCTGCAATCTGAGCGTAGTAGGAATCGACCAGTTGATCAAAGGTTACATTGCGCTTGGAGGGGTCATTGACATCAGGGGACAGGGACGCAGTCCGGTTGGTCGGTCCAATAGCACCGGCAACAAATCTTGGACGAGAGGGGTCTTTCGCCATGGCCTCGTCAGCTGCTTCTCTGGCCAGTTTTGCGGATGCCACATTTAAATCATGAACTACATCCTCTAGGTGGTAATCTGCCATGGCAATGCTTGTGGCACTAAAAGTATTGGTCTCGACCAGGTCACTACCCGCCGCAAAATAAGACTTGTGAATATTTCTGATTACATCTGGGCGTGTAAGGCTGAGCAAGTCATTGTTCCCCTTAAGTTCTCCGACATGTTTTTTAAATAAATCACCACGGAAATCCTCTTCACCCAGTTTTACCTGCTGAATCATGGTTCCCATTGCACCATCCAAAATCAGAATTCTTTTATCCATAATTTCACGGATGTCTGATTCGTCGGGTCGATTCTTGCTGTAGTCTTTCATAAACGTATCATCATATCATGATGCGTTGATGTGTTTTGCCAAACAAATTCCAACAAATTGTGATTGTGATGGAATTGGTTTTGCCAAGCCGAAAAAAATAGTTCATAAATGTGTGCTTTGGTTCCGGGACGTAGCGTAGTCTGGTTAGCGCGCCTGCTTTGGGAGCAGGAGGCCGTGAGTTCGAATCTCACCGTCCCGACCACTTTTTTTAAACCTTTTCCCCAAGGATCACCAGGCTAGGAAACTTCTCATGGAACATGATATTTATGGTATCACCCGATGGGGTGACGGATTGGTTGGAGTTCTTGAGAATGGAAATGTTGCCTTGAATGATCCCTTGTCTTCAGAGAGCAAACCGGTCGATCTGGCTGAAGTGATCCACAAGCTGGAACAGCGAGGCATACAAACCCCCGTTCTACTCAGAGTTTCCAATTTTTTGGAGCACCGTATCAAAGCGATCAATGAGAGTTTTAAGGATGCGATCCAGCGAGTTGATTATAAAGGTGATTACCGGGGTGTTTTTCCCATCAAAGTTAACCAACAGGCTCATGTGGTGGAACGGGTTTCCGAATATGGCGAGGCTTTTCATTTTGGTCTAGAAGTAGGTTCCAAGGCAGAGCTTTTGATTGCTCTTGCTCAAAATGTTAACCCGGAGGCATTGATTATTTGTAACGGATACAAAGATTCTGAATTTATTCGTCTTGCCTTACTTTCCTCTAAACTGGGCATGAACACCGTCATTGTTATGGAGAGTGTCCGGGAATTGAAATTAATCATAGAGGTTTCAAGGGAGCTTGGCATTCCACCCACACTGGGGGTCAGGGTAAAGTTGGTTAACATAGTGAGCGGAAACTGGGCTGCCACCAGCGGGGACCGGTCATCTTTTGGATTATCCATTGCTCAGGTGGTGGAGGTGGTGGAAACTTTGAGAGAGGAAGACTTGCTCGATTGCTTGGTTCTGCAACATTCCCATCTTGGTAGCCAAGTCCCCAATATGGTCGAAATCCGAAAGTTTGCTCAGGAAGCAAGCAGACTGTTTATTGAGATTCGTAAACTTGGTGCCAACTTACAGTATCTCGATCTGGGGGGTGGATTGGGCGTGGATTACACCGGTGAAAATTCATCCAGTCCAAATTCAATCAATTATTCCTTGGAGGAATATTGCTATAGTTTGGTGGAAACGGTTGGGTTTGAAATGAATGATGCAGGAGTGGAGCATCCCTGCATTGTCACAGAGAGTGGACGAGCCTGCGTTGCCCAGTCTTCCATGTTGCTTTTCAGTGTTCTTGAAAGTACCAGCTATGAAAGTAATGCGGTGGTTTTAGCAGAGGATGCAGACCATCCTCTTTTATGTTCCCTAGTCGAAATTTCTGACGATCTGAAGTTGGACAGCCTCCTGGAGTCCCTCAACGATGCCACTTATTACCGGGATGAACTAAGAGCCCTATTCCGCAGAGGCAGGCTTTCCCTCCCTGTTCTGGCAAGGGCGGAACGAGCGCATCAACGAGTATTGTGGCAGATCCGATTGATGATGCAGGAACTTGCGGATACGGAATGGAGTGAGGAATTGAACCTGCGAGTGCAGGGGATGGCAGATATTTACCACTGTAATTTTTCTCTGTTTCAGAGCCTGCCTGATGTTTGGGCGATAGATCAACTACATCCCATTATACCTCTCACTCGTCTGCACGAGAAACCGGATCGAAACGCGGTTCTCTGTGATGTGACTTGCGATAGCGATGGACGGATTGACCGATTTGTGGTGGGAGATGGTGTTTCTGACTGCCTTCCATTACATAGCCTGCGGGAAGATGAGGAGTACTATTTGGGTGCTTTCTTCGTGGGTGCATATCAGGAAACGCTTGGTGATTTACATAACCTTTTTGGGGATACCAATGTCGTTACCATCCGCTTAAAAGTGGATGGTGAGTTTGAACTTCTTGATGAAGTGGAAGGAGATACCGTATCGGAAGTTCTCAGTTATGTGGAATATGAACCCAAGAGATTGTTGGAGAAATTTAAGGCCCGGGCAGAACGGGCAGTAAAGGAGCATGGAGCAACCCTTGGCGAATTAAAAGAATTAGTGTCCACTTATCGGGACAGTCTCAGAGGATACACTTATTACGAATCTGATTAAGAAAGGAAAAATATGTCTAAAGTATTGGTCATTGGAGCCGGTGGAGTCGGCTCAGTCGCAGTTCATAAAATGGCTCAATTGTCGGAAGTGTTTTCATCCATCACCTTGGCCAGCCGCAGAATTTCATCCTGTCAGAAAATTGCGGATTCGGTAAAGCAAAGGTTTGGGGTAAAGATTGAAACCGCTGAAGTGGATGCGGATGAAGTCGGGCAAACTGTCCGTTTGCTCGAGCAGGTTAAGCCGGATCTTTTAGTGAATCTTGCTCTTCCTTATCAGGACCTTCCGTTGATGGATGCATGCTTGGAGGCAGGAGTTTCCTACCTGGATACTGCCAACTATGAGCCAAAGGACGAGGCTAAGTTTGAGTACCGTTGGCAATGGGAATACCAGGAGCGGTTTGAAAAGGCCGGGCTGATGGCATTGCTTGGTTCTGGATTTGATCCGGGCGTGACCAATGTATTCACCGCCTGGTTGGCCAAGCATCATTTTGACCGCATGGATACGCTTGATATCCTGGACTGCAATGGGGGAGATCATGGTCATCCCTTTGCCACCAATTTCAATCCAGAGATCAATATCCGTGAAGTAACGGCACCAGCCAGGCATTGGGAGCAAGGTGACTGGGTGGAATCTCCAGCACTTTCTTCCAAGCAGACCTTTGACTTCCCGGAAGTTGGGGACAGGAACATGTACCTAATGTACCATGAGGAACTGGAATCATTGGTGAAACATTTTCCCCATATTCAACGGGCACGCTTTTGGATGACTTTTGGCGATGCTTATTTAACGCATTTAGAAGTACTGCAAAATGTCGGACTCACTTCCATCGAACCGATTATTTATCAGGGCCAGGAAATCATTCCTCTACAGTTCCTCAAGGCGGTTTTGCCGGACCCCGGTGGGCTCGGAGAGCGCACCAAAGGGAAGACCTGTATTGGAAATATTATCAGCGGAGAAAAGGATGGGGCCAAGGTCACTAAATATTTGTTTAATGTATGTGATCATGAAGCCTGTTTTCGGGAAGTGGGCAGTCAGGCAGTAAGTTACACCACGGGAGTACCCGCCATGATTGGGGCCGCTCTTATACTTAAAGGAACCTGGCAGGGCAGGGGAGTGTTTAATATGGAACAGCTCGATCCGGACCCCTTCATGGATATGCTTAACCAGCACGGTCTTCCCTGGGAGTTCCGCCAATTGGATGCCCCGTTGAGTTTCTGATGCTTCCCACACAAAGCGGAGGACCGGGTGCCTTTGCCCAGTTTGATCTAAAGCGGGTGCCCACTCCCTGCTATGTGGTGGATGAGGAAAAAATCCGTTCCAATCTTCAAATCCTTCGCGATATTGGAGATCGTTCGGGTGCGAGGGTCTTACTTGCATTGAAGGCCTTTTCGATGTGGTCCCTCGCAGGATTGGTTGAAGAATATTTGGATGGCTGTTGTACCTCCGGTTTGTGGGAAAGTAGGCTGGCACGGGAGAAAAATTTTGTACCGCAAAAGAATGAAAAAGTTCTTTCCACTTTTTCTCCTGCTTTGCGTGAAGAAGAAATCGAGGAGATCTGTTCACTTTCTGACCATCTAATTTTTAACTCCCCTCATGCATTTGGATTACAGTATGCAAGAAAATCAGGAGTTTCGACCGGTCTAAGGATCAACCCGGAACTGTCTCTGGGACTTGACCCAAAATATGATCCGTGTGCGGAGAATTCCAGACTTGGCTACCCCATGAGTAAATTGGGCACCGGGGAACTATCCGGTTTTCAGGGCCTCCACTTTCACACGTTGTGCGAGCAAAACTTTGAGCCTCTGCTAAAAACTTGGCAAAGAATTGAGCAACAACTGGGCGGTACTCTTCATCATTTAGAGTGGATCAATCTGGGAGGGGGGCATCATTGTACAAGAGATGATTATGACCGCGATGGATTGGTTGAACTGATTTCCCAAATTTCCCAAAAATATGAAGTGGAAGTTTTCCTGGAGCCTGGTGAAGCAGTTGCATTGGATGCGGGGATTCTGGTGGGAGAAGTTTTGGATATCATGGATGCAGAAAAGAGGCATGCCCTCCTTGATCTCAGTGCCACCTGTCACGCCCCCGATGTGATTGAAGCTCCCTACCGCCCCGCGTTGTTAGGGGAGATAATGGAGGAAGGTTATGAATATTTCCTTGGTGGATCCAGTTGCTTAACCGCAGATAGCTTTGGTAGCTATCAATTATCTGACGAATTGAATCGTGGCGACAGAGTGGCTTTTCTTGACCAGGCTCATTACACCATGGTGAAGGCAAATACCTTTAACGGTGTCCCCTTGCCTGCAATTGCTTTATGGAATTCTAAAACGGATGAGCTTAAAATGATCAGGCAATTTAACTATGAGGAATTTGTGAACCGTTTATCATAAGGAATTTACAGCTATGCAATTTCTAGCGTCAGAGTTATTGGAGGCCGAAAATCAGAAAGAATATTCACGGTTTCAGGTTATTCCCTGCCCGATGGAAAAAACTGTTTCCTATGGTGCTGGTACTTCCGGCGGTCCCAAAGCGATTCTTGAAGCTAGCCAGGAACTGGAAAGATCCTCTATTTGTGAGCAGGGAATTTTTACGCAGCAAGAAATTGATTGCTCTGCTGATCATAAAGCCTGCCTTTCCGAATTGCGGGATCGGGTTTATAAAGTGGTTCAGGCAAAAAAAATGCCTATTGTTTTAGGTGGGGAACATTCTCTCTCCTGGGCAGCAGTAAATGGAGTTGCTGATACGCTTGGACAAAAAATCGGAATTATTCAAATGGATGCCCATGCTGATCTGCGGCAAAGTTATGAGGGCAATCCTCACTCCCATGCCAGTGCGATGAACTTACTGGTTGCAGAAGGTCACAAGCTTGCTTCTATCGGGGTTCGTGCACTTTGTGAGCAGGAAAAAAACTTCCGTCAGGAAAATGGAGTGATCTTTTGGGACGGGGAACAATTAGTCCGTAATCAAACCAATTATATCCGATTGCCTACTGATTTTCCTGAACTCGTATACCTAAGTTTTGATCTGGATGGGTTGGATCCATCGATTATGCCCGCCGTAGGTACGCCTGTACCCGGAGGTCTTACCTATTACCAGGCGATTGACTTGGTAAAATCTGCTCTTGTGGGAAAAACATGTGTGGGCATGGATTTAGTTGAACTTTCGCCCCTTCAGGGGGATATCGTTTCCCCATTCACGGCCGCTTGTCTCCTGCAGAGGTTGATGGAATTGGTTTGATTTTGTTGTTTTCCGCAGAAGAGGTTATTGATCGTTTCTCGCTGGATCCACATCCAGAAGGTGGGTGGTTAAGGCGTACCTATGAGTCTACAGAGATAATAGAATCTCCCAATGGTTTCCGGCCTGCTGGAACTTCTATTTTATACCTGCTTAATAGAGTAGAGGTTTCCCGCTTACACAGTCTGGACGCGGATGAGACATGGTATTTCCATCAGGGTGCCCCCTTGCTTTTACATATGTTTTCTAAAAATGATTATCATTCGATCCAGTTGGGGAACCTTTCAAGTCATTCAGCTTCTCTTGCTCAGTATACCATTCCCGCTGAAACTATTTTTGGCGTTACTCCATGCAAGCATTCCAACATGCCCTTCTCGTTAGTTAGTTGCTCGGTATGTCCCGGATATATTGACGCTGGGTTTTCATGGCTTGATCCATTAGTACTAAGTGAAAGGTTTAAAAAATATTCTGATTTAATTGAAAAATTAGCTCCTCCTGTGGAATCTTAAGATTAATGCATAAACTCTTTTCATGGGGTGGGGGAAAAATACTGGAGGTAGAAACGCCCAATTGGGAGGACTGGGTGCCGGACTTACTGGTTCAATTCCATCAAAATGTGGACCATGCCCAAAAGTCCCATAAAATAGGTGGGCGCTGGGAAAACTTGTATCTTAATGTGGAAGATGTGGGTTCTGCACGGATCCCTATCCGTTTTGCCCGAGATTGTGGAAAAGAAAAACTAGGGATATCGAGCGTTATCCTTTTTGATCCATTACCTGGATCCAAGGAAAAATATCCGCCTTTCTGGTTTAATTTTGCAGAACCGGGAGAGTCCACTGGGCTGCATGATCATGCCGATCATGCCATTCTTTCAGGAGTGGTTTATTTGTCTTGTGAGGAGAAATCAGGAAACCTGCATTTTCACATGGATGGTGAGGTGGATTTGGATATTATGCCGAGCGTTGGAAAGCTCGTTCTTTTCGAACCTTGGATGCGGCATGGGGTTCGGGAAAATCGTTCAAATACGAACCGTCTTTCCCTGGCATTTAATCTTTTTCCCTTTCCTTTGCCTGTTGATAATTTGTGATCATGCCGATCAGTGCCAGAATCAAATGTGAAACTATTATAATTTTATTGAGAATTTCGTTGTGCAACGCCTCAACAAACTTCATAAAATATTTCGTTTTTTACATTACTAACCTCCCCTCAACCAATGACACAAGCAATTGATTCTTTTGAAGAAATCAAATCTGCCGTGGTACGCTTTGCTGGAGACTCCGGCGATGGAATGCAAACCATAGGCGAACGCTTCACCGATTCCAGCGC
>MDSZ01089022.1_pt1 | contig 44904 bp, 52 predicted proteins | sample 811201 | NCBI WGS metagenome assembly MDSZ01 (sample SAMN05326647, study PRJNA326480) | marine metagenome | isolation source: seawater | place: Indian Ocean: North | collected 2010 | reverse complement strand
TGTCATATTCAATGGGTTCCCGCTGAATATCTTAAACTTACACAATGCAACAAAAAATTATTAAAAGACTTAAATACTCGCTATAATACACAAAAAAAGAAAATATTGGCAAAATTAGGTTGCATCGCCGCCCATAGAAAAGCATTATTGGCAATTTATTCTTCAAAAACAAATAATAATATTGTTCTTGAAGAAGATTCTGTATTTAGTCATATTAAATTACCATCTCCACCGAAAACCTCTTGTTACATGGGAGGATGGATCGTTCCACCTCAGGTTACTAAAGCAGGTAAAGTTATACCCAATATAAGACCTAAAAATGGAATCAATAAAATTGATTACAGCAAATTTAAAATATTAATGACTCATGCTTTATTTATTAAATCTCATGAAGAAGCATTAAAACTTTTTCAAACAACTATTGCCGATAAAGTTAAAAATTATGATGTTCATTTAAATGATGTTAAATTAATAACTAATTTCTATTATCCACCAGTTTTTGTTCAAGATGATCATGTATCTGAAATAGAAGGTCTTAAAAATAATAATGATAAATATTCATCATTTTATGGTTTGGTTCGCACTAATAGATTTGTTGGTTCCCCTTCAAGTATTAAGGTTGTTAACAAGAAAACGAAAAAAACTAAAAAAAGACAAACTAAAAAAAGACAAACTAAAAAAAGACAAACTAAAAAAAGAAGATAAAGGATTAATCAAAAAATTTTAAACTATAATTTCCTTTTTTTCCTCCACCTGATAAATAAATTTTATCATCCATAACTTCTTCATCACTTTCTTCATCATTTTCTTCATCACTTTCTTCATCATTTTCTTCATCATTTTCTTCATCACTTTCTTCATCTTCTGATTGACTATTTGAAGATAAATCATCTAAAACTGTTTTATTTGAATCTATTTCTTTTAAAGATTCTTTTATTTTTTTTTTATTTATATCTTCAAAATTTTTAGATTGTAAAGATTGATTATCTTCATTTGTATTCATTAATAAATTTAAAAAATTAGAAATATTCTCAAATTTTATTGGAGATTCTTGTTCAGGAATATCTTTTTTTATTTTATGTAAACTAGATTTATTATCTTGAACATTTTGTTTTAATTTGTATAATACTTTTTTTAAATATGAAGATTCTTTTAATATCATATTTGATATTAAGAGCAAATTCATTATAATTTGATTTATTTTATCTGGTATTTTTTTATAATCTCTTTCATTTGATAATACATCTAATTCTTCTTCATTTTCTTGAAAATAAAATGGTTTTTGCTTTGTCGATAAGTCCATTAATATTTGAGGATATTTTGTTTCATAATTATCAACAACTAGATCTAAATTATCTGAACAATTATTAATTTTACTATCACAAATATCGCATTTTTCATCTAATTCACTTATCTTATCATATATGTTTCCACTATCATGTTTAATCATTCTTTTGAGATCATGCATATCTCTATTTAAACTTAATACAGAATTATTAGTGTCTATTATATCATCATAATTAAAACTTATATTATTCATTCTATTATTTTTAAATAAATCTTCGTATGTTAATTCATAAGGCCATTCTTCAATAATTCCATTTATTTTATTTTTAAATGAAGGGACATTTTCACCCATATTTATCATATTATCATTTATTTTATCATTTATACCCGTTAATAATGATAATAAATCTGTATTATTCACATTACATAGTTGAATAGAATGATCTAAAAATGGTTTTCTAATTATTTTATCTTTTGTTATATTTCTCATCTCAATGGGTTCATGTGGACATATATTTCCATTTGAACAAATATTTTTAAAATCATCAATATTATTTAAATCATAACTCATTGTATAATATATAAAATAAATTATATTTATTTTAATAAACCAATAAATATTATTATATCTGGTCTCCCTGAATTAATAATATATTTTTTTAATATATCACTTGAACCATGTGCTCCTATACTTTTAAATAATTGTATAGGAGATTTATCACTACGATTATTATCTTTTTTATTATAAAATGAATTTGCTTTAATCCCTTGTTTTAAATAACTTTTTCCTCCTGGATGTTCTTTAAACCATTTGGGCATTATTTTATAAATTCTTTTTTGTTTTCCGTGTTCAAAGATGATCCAATTCTTTTTCTTGAGTACCTTTTCAATAGGAAATTTTTTTATTTTTTTTGTTCTTTTATCTTTTTTTTGTTTTTTCTTTTTCCCCCCTTTTTGAATTGTTTTCTTTTTCTTTTTATTTTTTAATTTTTTTATAAGATCTTCTACCATTCCTAAACTCCCTTCTATCCAACATTGATGTTTACTAAATGCTTCATTTGAGATGTAAATATTATCAAATGGATTTAATATTTTATTATACATAATATCCATATCAGTATTTGTTTTCCACATATGAACACCTGCCTTCCAATAATAAAATTTATACTCTAATGGATCTGGTATTTCTTTATTAAATAATATAGATATTTCATCTTTTATTTTTTCAGTTAATTTTTTTTCACCACTTGAACAATAATTATTCCAATATTCGGCACTGTATAAATCAGTATAAGAAATCATTACTACACCATCATCATAATTAATTGGTATTATTTGTCTTATATGATTATCAGTTATTGTTCTTTTTATATCATGAAACCATGGTTTATTATTTTTGTCAAGTGGATATCTCGCATAAATTCGTAATAATGGTATTTCTTTTATTTTATTTATATATTCATAGTCTTCAAACATCTCAAATTTTTTCAAATCAAGGAGAGGTATCGTTAATGCTATTTTAGAACACTTATATATTTTATCTTTTGTTTCTGTTTCAACAATAACTTTATTTTTTTTTATTTCTTTAACAATTGATTCTTTTATGATTGTAATATTTTTAGATTTTTCACATAATTCTTCTAATTTATCTATTATTTGAATTAATCCTCCATTTAAAATATAATATTTAGATTCACCTTCAAGTAAATCTTCCTGAAACATATTTAATGCCGAATATGCATTTAATTTAATAAATTCAGCATCATAACCAAACATATCTTGAAATTTAGATGCTTCTTCTTTACCTAGTATTTCTTCACAATATTGGTATAAATTAATTTTTTTTAGATAATCATTTTTATATTTTTTCTTTTTTGAGACTATATTTTTTATTTTTTTGTAAAGATCATATTTTATTTTTTTATTCTTATAATAAAAATCAATATTCTTAGGTAATTCTATCTTTTTATCTTCTAAATTTAATTTTTTTAATAATTTCAACAATAATTTATGTTTATTTGAAAATCTTGCAGCACCCATTTCAATAATTGTTTCACCAATTTTTTCTGTTCTTATTCTTCCGCCTAATTCAGAAGATCTTTCTAAAAGTAGTATTTTATTATTTGATTTTTGTAATTTATATGCAAGATACAATCCCGATATACCACCCCCTATAATTATTATATTATAATGTGACATAATCTATATTTATCTCATAGAATATAATTTATATGAATGATACAATACAATAATAATACCCACAACAATTAATGTCATTATTGCCCCATTAATAAAGTCTTCATATTTTGTAAATCCTCTATTATATTGCTTTAAGAGATAACCTATAAATGCCAAATAAGGACCAACTACAAATATATGAAATGAATAAACCCAATTATGACCTTGAATAAAAAAATCTAATAAATCCATTATAATTATATATATATATTTATATGGTTTATTTTATTATAACTTCAGATACTGGATCAGGAAATAATGATCAATATAAAGTATCTAAATCAATGGAACAATTATGTGATTTATATAATATTAATTCTGTAATGTTATTAGGAGACAATATTTATGAAGTCGGTACAACTTCAATAAATGATCCCCAATTTAAAACCAAATTTGAAGATCCATATCATAATATTCATAAAAAATTCTATCTTTGTTTAGGTAATCATGATTATGGAAATTCTTTATTTTTATCTAATAATTATAAATCTCAGATAGAATATTCAAAAATTTCACCTAAATGGAATATATTAGATCGTTATTATTCTATTAAAAAAGGAATCTGTGAATTTTTCTTTTTAGATACTAATATCGATTTTATGAATGATAAAGAAATACAAGATCAACTTTATTTTATTTCTCACAAAATAAAAAGTAGTAATTCTAGATGGAAAATATTATGTGGTCATCATCCATGGAGGTCAGTTGGTGGACACGGTAATGCTAATCTTAAAATGGATAAATTTTTTAATGATCTTATAAAGACTAAAGGAGTTAAAATACATTTATATATGTGTGGTCATGATCACTGTAAAAATTTAATACTTAAAAAACATCCTAAAAATAAAAGTAAAATACCATTAGTAGTTATTGGTACTGGGGGTAAAAAATATCATGGAGGAGATAATGGAAGACCTCAATTACATAATATGAATCCAAATGATTCAGAATTATTATTTCATTCACCAAATTTAGGATCGTGTTTATTAAATGCAAATAAAAAAAGAATAAAATTATCATTTTATGATGAACTCTTACAAGAAGAATTTAATTATATTATTTCTTAATTTTTCTGGTTTTATTACGAGTTTTTTTTGATTTTTTCTTTTTTCTTTTAGTTTTTTTACGAGTTTTTTTAAAAGTTTTTTTACCTCCTTCTTTAACAGAAAAAAATAAATTTAATTTATTCATAAAATTTTTAATATAATTTTCTTTTAAATATAAAAGAATACCATCATATGTATTTATTTTTTTTTTATAATTAACTATATTAAATGAATATTTAATATCTTTCTTAATATTTTTCCCTGGAAGTATAATATCATTAAAATAATTCAAACTATTAACTAGTATATTTGAATCACACCATCTATTAAATTCTTTATAAAATTCTAAATTCAATATATCATCTATATCTGTACCAGATGAATAAATATTTTCACCAACAACAGTTTCTTGAATTATTTTATCATTATTTATTAAATTCAATTTAGGTTGTTTGTATAATAATGGTAAATTAAATAATTCTTCAGTATATATTTTTAATATTTTACTCTTTGTTATATGATCAAAATTCAAAAATAATTTACCATTTTTTACTAACAAGATAATAAAATTTATAAATTTTTTATGAATTTTATTAATATATTTATTTTCTTTTTTAAATAATTTTTTGTGAAAAAAAAGTATTGGAATTATTGGATATGATTCTTTAAATTCATATTCTTCTTCATCTGAAAATTTAATATTTGATATTATTTCAATCTTATTAGGAATTTTATTATTATTATTATTATTATTATATAAATCTAGCAATTTATCTTGAAAATAATTAATATTCTGATAGTAATAATAAGTATTTGTAATTAAACTGTTGTCAATATATTCATATATATTTACATTTTCTAAATCTAAATTATTATGATAATGTAGTAAATCACCGTCATTATATTGTTTAGTTATACCTATATCATCTATTAAATTAAAATTATTTATCTCTATTGATATAATTGTATCTATTGTATTTTTTCCAGAAAATTTTAATATATTTTTTTTTTTGAATCTTTTCATTATTAATATTATATTATAAGTATATATAATTCAATGGATCATTCTTCTTTAAAATGTAATTTTATTAATACTGAAATAGATACAGATTTAGGAAAGGGGAATTATAGTTCTATTAAAGAAAAAATACATAATAAAAAATTATTTTATGATAAAACAAGAGAAAATACTCTATCTAGTTGTAAAATAGATGATATAGAATCTTATCCATTTCAATTTTTAGATCAATTTAAAATATTTGAAAATATAATTCAATACAATAAAAAAGGTGAATCTAATTATAATGATTGTAATTTAGACTTTTTAATCAGTTATGATAAAAATACTAAAAATAATGATTATAATATTAGTAATATCATAAGTCATGATACTTTTGAGTTTGTATGTAAAACATATGAAAAAAAAAATGAACCTATTAAAATAAGAAAATTTACAAAAAATAGAAATAATGATTTAAATAATATTTTTAGTATTTTTTCTGATTGTGTTAAAGACAAAACTGGAGAACAAATAAAAAATAATTTATTTTTTATTATAGATTCTGCTGATATAATTTTAAAAGAATTAAAAAATAATATGACTATACAAGAAAAAGAAGATTATATTATTCATGTTTTACATAATGCAGCAAGTTTATCTGATAGTCCTCAAAAAATGAATCCATTATCATCTTTTTATAAAGAAAAAAATCCACAACAAAAAGAAGAATTATTTATTGCTTCTTGGTTACTTTGTGATAATATTATAATAGATGAAAATGATTCTTTATTAATGAGTAGTTTTAAAATAGAAACACAATTCTTTCCTAATTTTTCATACACATTTCAAAACTGGAAAGATAAAGATAATAAATTAATATATAATACATTAAAACCAACTAAAGATAATAATAATTATTTTACAAATAAATGGATCAAACAAAAAGGAAAAATAAATAAAAAAAATATTAATAATGATTTATCACTTTATTTACAAAAAAAAAGATTTGGAGATCACCTACAAATATGGTTTGCGAAAAATTTATATAAATATATGTTAAAAATAAAAAATAATCCTGATATAGATAATACAAATCGATTTGTATTATTAAATCACAATTCTGAAGAAAATATAGTAGATTGGAGACCAACTGAAAAAGATCTTAAAAATAATGAATATTTTATGGAAAATTTAAAAAATAAAATAAATAAAAATACTTTCTTTTTAACATCAGATTTAGCAGCTTTATCTTATTCAATCTTTCAAAAAATAAATACTATCTTTTATTATAAAAGTCCTATTAATAATGAAATGTGTATTTTATCATTTACATTTTAACAAAATTAATATCACATTCCCATAAATATCTTTTAAAATACGGTTTTATTTCTAATTTATATTCTGATCCAATAATATTTATATTATGTAATTTATGACTTTGTTTTGGGAAAATATAAGTTAATAATTCTTTTATTGAATATTCATCTTTATTATCTTCAAATTCTAATTTCTCTATCTTTGCAACCCAATGATATAAATCAACTAATGATGGAGTTTCTTCATATTCTGTACACCATCTCCAATTAATACATTCTTTAAAATAATAATGAGATGTCCATATTAATGAATCAAAATAATCCTTACAATGTTTTTTATTTGGTTCATGTTCATAATTTTGTTCATCCGGATAATATAAAATCGGTAAATTTTCAATCATTTCTTTACTTTCTTCATCCAATAGATTCTCCTTCTTATAATCATACACATCATTCAATGACAAAGAACCATCTTTTTGAGGATATTCTTTCTTAAAATTATGAAAATTATTACTAAATTTATTATATATTGATTTATATTGTTTTTCACGAATCTTATTTCTTTTTTGAATTAAATATTTTTCTTTTAATGAAAGTTCATAAATAAATTCCCTAACAAATGTTAAATGAATACAGTGTTCCAAATTTAAATCTATTAATTGAAAATATCCCTGATATCTTTCTTGAAGTAGTTTATAGGTTTCTAAAATAATATCATAACCACCATATCTTAATGATAAACTATCGATATGATTAATAAAATCATTTCCTAAAAAAAAACAAATAAATATATAATCATTTATTAATATTTCTTTTGGTGCTTTTAAACCTATTTCACTAACTAAAAATTTTTTTAATTCATCTATTATTAAATAAATATATTCATTTTCAGTATTCTCAATATTATATTCTGTTCTTTCACGGAGCAAATAAATATTTTCTTTCCCTGATACCATAGACAGCATAATCAAATCGGCATCTAATCCGTAAATAACACTGGTTTTAATATTATTTTCTTTTATATATTGTAAAATTTTATGTTCTCCTTCTCCTCTTTCATTTGAATCACTAAAAATAATTTTATAATTATTTTGTTCTTTTATCCATTCTCTTATTGAATTATTTAATTTTTTCATAAAATAAGTTCCAGGACTTATCGCATTTGTATCCCATGGTTTACCTTCTAAAACACTTTTATGTCTTCTCATTTGTTGTTGTTTCATTTTTCCTTTGGGAGGAACTCCATCAATAGCAATATATAATAAATCTGTAACTTGTGTATATTCAATAAGATCTTCTATTTTCTTGATAATTTTTTGAATCATAATTGTTTCATTTGTTTCACCTTGACAACAAGGATGTATGGCACAATTAAGATCTAAAAATAATGAATTACAATTATTTAATTTATCTTTTTTTAAAATTTTATTTTCATAATCTTTAACAATTGTTTTAAAATAAACTGGTATGCCCATTTATAATTAATTATAAGTATATCTTTAATATAAATCTAATAAGTAGTTGATACTTTTTGAATGTATTCATTCACTGTTTTTTCTTTTGCCGATACTATATCATTCAATGATTTTATATAAATTTCTTTATTTTTATCATTCAGAATTAATTTTAATAATTCTTGAATTGCTCTGATTTCATCTTCAATCCATATATCTTTTAATTGATCGATAATTGGATTTGTATCTGGTAATGATTGCTTATTTGTTCCATCAATTATTGAGATATAATGAGAGATAGTATGATGAATCGTGGTATTGTCATCATAAACTTTATTTAATAATTCTAATCCCTTTTTGCATTCTGAATAAAATTCTGGATAATCTTTCATCGGATACCATTCAGTTGCTTTAATTAACGGATGATATAAATTATGGAGATCTTCCCGACAATCTCCATTGAATGAACGTATTATTCCCTGAATAAAATCGGGTTCATTGAATTGAATTGAATTATTGTAGACGGAAATCTTTGAACCTTCATTTTGAAATTGAAATAATATTAATTTAAGAATACATGATAATGGTTCTAAAATTAAATTTTTTTGATTATCTGATGAATAATAATTTATCATATTATATGAATTATAAATACTCAAACCTTTATACATTATATTATTAAATTTGATTTAAAAATATATTTTTATATTATAAAATAATGTTGATTCCAGTTCGCTGTTTTACTTGTGGAGAAGTACTAGCAGATAAATGGGTACCATATATTTCTGCTATTCAAGAAGATAAAAATAAAATTAATGAAGAAGTAGATCCTAAATTTAATAATTTAGATTTAAGATATATTGATATTAAAAATCCATCACCTGAAAAAAGTATTGAAGGTAAAATTTTAGATGAACTTAATCTCCATAAATATTGTTGTAGAAGAATGATGCTGAGTAATGTTCATATTATTTCGTATTTATCTTAAAAATAATCTAATGAATTAAATAAGATATGGATGAAGAACAGATTAATTCTCTAATTGATTTAACAAAAAGAGAAATTGCAAGTGATAGAAATTCACAATTTTCAAATCTTGAAGAAAGATTATCAAATAAAATTAATAATTTAGAACAACTAATACGTGGAAATAATGTAGTTGATGAAGAACTTGATCATATTCAACCCTATGAAAGAGATATTAGTATGGAAACAAGACCTCAATTAAATTCAGCAGGATTAAAGGAATATAATGAACATGTTACAAATTTATCAAATCATGAATTACAACAAATTAAATCTATTCATCATAAAGATAATCGTAAAAAAATAAGAACAATTTTAGATGAACCATTAGGACAAATATTAGATAATACTATTAATTTTTTAGCATATTCAATGGAATCTTATCAAAAAAAAATTTATGAAGCAGAATTAATGGAAGAAGTTCGTTCTGATGATAAAAGTATGTATAATAAAATAAAAGTTCATTTAATCGCATTTATTTTATTTTTTAGAGATGATCATAATATTATTTATATTGGATTTATAATGATTTTTTTATCTATAATAATCTATTTTACTAATATAATAACAACAGCAGAATGATAAATTCAAATAATATATTATCATTAATTAACAAAGTTATTCAACCAAATATTAAAATAATAGTCTTACTACTTATTATTGTTATTTTAATGTTTCAATATTTAGATGCCAATATTATTTTTATTCTTTCATTTATATTAACTGTAATTATTTATCATAAAGAACTATTAAACATTTTAAATGATATTCAAAAAAATGAAACACCAACTGAAAGAATAATTGAAGATAATAAAAGATTTAAAAAAGAAAATTATTATGATGAAGAAATAAATGAAATACTTCATAAATTTAAAAAATATCGCAAATATAATACAAATGCATATGATGATGGTTTAAAAGAATTTAAAATGTTTATGTTTTTAATCCATGATTTAGAAAAAATAGATATTTCTCATCCTAAACAGTATTTTGAAAATGCCGAAATACATTTGAAAAATTCATTAAATCATTTTCAATCTATTAGTATTTCTGTGCCAGAAGAAACTTTTAATAAAACACTTAAGTATAATAAATTTGAAACTACTAAATTAGGAAATAAAATAGGAAAATTATGTAAAAGATTACATAAACATTGTTATTATTTATTATATAATTTATCATTAAGATTAAATGAAATATGGGAAAATGAACCAGATATTTATATGTCTCAAATAACAATGAATACTGATAATGTTGAACCCAATTCAAATATAAATACTAATTATGAAATGTATTAAATTTAAGTTTATAATAATTAATTATTGTCTGATATAAATTAATATGGAACATATCATGATAAATTATAAAAAAAAATTTAATACTAATACACATTTTAATTTTACTTGTTTTGATATAATTAATGAAAATATTGATAGCAATTATTTTTATAATTATTTAAATTCAGAAATAGAATATAAATTGAAAAATATCTGGAATGATATTATTAATAAATGGATGTCATTAACAAAAAAAAAGAAATTTGAATGTTATCATCAAGATTATAAATATATTCATGTAGTAATTACACATGAAGAAATAAATGATCTTTTATTAAAATTTATAGAAGATAATAAATTTAAAGCACTATTTTGTATCAAATGTATCAATAATAACATATTTTAAACATTCGTAAATAATTTATTTGGTAAACCACCTGCCTCTAAATCAAGATCATCATGATCTGGGATTTCAATATCTTCATGCATATCTAATATAAGACCATAATTTTCATCTTCTAACCCGCCTAGTCTCTTTATCTGATTTAAAAGATAATTCATTTTTAATGAAGAAATCAGTGCCTTATTAATTGAATTGAATTTGAAAGTTGGATAAACTGGAAAATGATTACCTTCTTCATAATTTTCGTAACCTTCATTTAAAATATAAGTATCTTTAATATCTCCATCTATAATCAATTCAACATTATTTAGTATATTTTTTTCTGAAATATTATGACTATTTGTTCTATTTTCAGAATGGAAATTAAATAAATATTTATATCCTGTAAATGTTATAAATTTATCTAATGATCTAGGAGTTATTTTTCCAATATAAGTATATTCTTTATTTTCTGTTTCAAAAACATTTGAATTATCATTTGATATATACATATCAAAACTTATTTCACGTTCTAGATTAATTATTCTAAATTCTTTTTTTTGAATCGATAAGAATGTTTCTAAGAATTTTATCTTACCTTCTGTTAATTCATTTATTTTACCAGTAATTAACATATTTCTTACATATTGTTCTGTTAAAATCATTGTTATAATTGGATCTTCAAATTCCATATTAGGTTCATCTGGTATATTGACTTGTTCATTAGGTATATTGACTTGTTCATTAGGTATATTGACTTGTTCATTTGGTTCATTATGATTTATTCTTGGACATGTTCTCCTATTATGACCGTTACCACCACAAATAGAACAAGGCATTATTTGTTTTTGTTTTAATACATCATTGTTAATTTTAATCAAATTTTTACTTTATATTCATATCATCGAAAATAGTTTTTTCTTTTTTAGGTTTACGATATAATTTAAGATCTGTTTTATTCTTAACATTATTAAAATTTTCTTTTATTACAGGACTATTTTTGATTGGAATGATTAGTGGTAAATTAATTTCATCATGATTATCTGTATTTCTATATTCATCTATTGTTAGATTACCGCCAAAAATATCAATTGCAAGTCTATTTGGGGGTATTTTAATATCAATTTCTTTATCATATACAATTCTATTATAAAAAGAAAATAATTCATATTTATTCCATAAATCTTTATTATTAAAATTATCTAAAATATATCTTAAAGAACAAGAATTACAACAAAAATTACCATATATATAAAATATATTATTATCATATTTTATAGGTATCCCATGAATTCTATTTTGAATTAAGTGACAACAATTCCAACAATTTATATTATTATGATTATATTCTGAAAAATTACTATCTTCTATGTATCCATTTATTATTTCATTATTATTTGTTTTTTTATTATTAACTTTTACTTTTATAATGAGATTATCATTTATTTTATTTGGTTTTATATTTTTTTCAGTAGATTGAATTATATTTTTTGGTTTTCTTCCTCTCTTTTTTTTTTGACCTTCCATTTATTTTAATAATATTAAATATTCTTTAAATTGTGTGTGTGTGTGTTTAAAACAAAATAATAATAATAATACTATTTAATAAATGTCGGGAGAATTACAACTCGAATTTAATAATATATATTTAATCATTGTATTAATAGTATTAATTGGTGGTTTATTATATTTGTATTATGAAAATTATAAGATTAAAAATGAATTAAATATTATTACTGAAAAATTAAAAAATTTTATTCAATCTACTGAAAAAGAAAATAGAAATTTTAATAAAGATACGATTGTATTAAATAATGAACATATGCACAATATCTCTACCATTGATAATAATATTGAAGATACTTCTGAATTATCTGACAATATTTCAAATAATTCTATTGATTTATCAGATAAAAATAATCTCAATCAAGAAATAGATAATATTAATAATTATTATGAAAACAATGATGATGAAAATGATGAAGATGAAGATGAAGATGTTAAAGATATTGAAGATAAATTAAACAAAGAAGATGAAGAAAATTTAAGAAATGAAGATTATAATCTAGGTGAAACTTCAGAAGAAGAGGACAATTTAATAAATGAAGGATTTAAACAAGAAAAAGATGAAGATGAAGATTATAATCTGAATGAACCTTCAGAAGATAAAGATTTTGAAAAAGAACATATAGAAAATGAAGAAATAATGAATTTAATGATTGATTCTGATAATGAAGAAATTGAAAATCAATTAGAATTAAGTACTCTAAAAATTGAAGATAATGGAATAGGTGATATAGATATTAATAACATTGGATTTAATTCTGTAATGAATAATGATATAGATAATGATATAGATAATGATATAGATAATGATATAGATAATGATATAGATAATATGGAATTAAATGATCTAGAAACCGATAATTCTGAAGAAATTGAAAAACTAAAAGATTTATCTGTTAAAGAATTACATGAAATTATCAACAATTTAAATCAAGAAAATGATAAAAAAATATCAAAATCAGGAAACAAAACTAAATTAATAGAAAGAATAATAGAAAATCAATAAATTTATTTTATATATTATAGATATAAATGAATACAAAAGTTAGCGATAATCATCAGTTAGATTTCCCTGCTAGAATGTCCGATGGAAGAGAATTTACAGACTATCGCCCAAATTGTTACATGAATAATGAAATGGGTCAAAATATGGGTAGTTGGCAATATAGAACTTATTTAATGAGAAATGCTATTTCAATTCATAAAGATTTATTAAATAAAGTTGAAAGCAAAACTGCATATAGTTCCACCGGAGCACCTATCCCTGATGTTAAAACTGTAGTCGATTGTACACATCAAAATACCTGTTACTATAATATGAAAGATAAAAATGGTTTGGGACAAGGTAGAGTTTATCAATAAATTATTGACGCCAACGATTACCACAATTTAAACAATTAATAAACTGTGTCATAGGTTCATCTGCTGATCTAGTTTGAACTTCGTAGTAAGAACACGAACGACTATTACATTTTCTACATTTAAAAACATTAGTCATTGCTTCTGGTTTAAGTTCATATTTTAATTTATCTTTTTTAATTTTATTATCAATTAATTCTTTCCATACATCAGGAAATACATCATATGATGATAAATCACATATATTATCTGGATTGATTTCTCCAGATAATATTCTTTTTTTAAATGTTTTATTTTTTATATAAGTTTCTTCATTAATATTGGAATATATGGATTTTACTTTTGTTAAATAAAGATTTTTAAAGACTATATTAGTCCATTTTTTTTTAATTAATTTTTTTTTTGCCAAATTAATAGTGTAATTATAAATACTTTTTTCTATTTTGCGACTAATCGTTTCATCATCTAATTCAGTAATAAATAATTCGACAATTTTCGAACGATACTTATCACTATAATTATTACACATTTTAAACTAATATTATAAGTTAGTTTTTAAATCAAATTTTTAATAATTACAATTATCTAATTCAAGTTCATCATTATTATCACTATAATATTCGATCGATTCATCATCTTCTTCTTCTGAAGGTTCATCTGGATTATAATCTTCATCTTCATCTTCTTCTTTTTCATCTTCAGATTCTTCTTCTGTAATGCAATCATCAAAACCTCCAAAAATAATATTATAAAATTCACCATAATCAGAAACTTCAAAATTTTTAAATTTATTTTTTTCTTTTTTTAACAAAAATAAATCACCAAATAATAATATTTCTGAAGAATCTTTATCAGTACTATCTGATATACCATTTGGAGGTAAATCATGTTTATTTTCTAATCCGGCTTCACCATCTAACCAACCATAACACAATATTTCACTATTTTCATATGACCATTTATAAAGAAGTTTTATTTCATCTGAACCTTTAGAGTTACTATTTTCAGATAATATTTTAATTACATTTTTATTATTTATTTTTTGATCAATATCATTCATTTTTCCATCTCTGTATATTTGTACAATCTTCATTATAATTATAATTATTTTTATTTATTTTTAAGTATAAATAAATTCTATGAAATAATAAATGAAATTTAAAAAAGAATTTTCCGAAGAAAGAAGAATTCAAGAATCAAATAAAATACTTTCGAAATATCCATCTAGAATACCAATTATTGTTGAAAAATCTGATAATTGTGAATTATCGGATATTTCTAAAAAAAAATATTTAGTTCCTAAAGATTTAAAATTACAACAATTTGTTTATATTATCCGTAAAAGAATACATATAGATTCATCTAAAGCATTGTTTGTAACAATTGATAACTCATTAAGTCCTGCTTCTCAAACATTAGGAGAAATATATGATACAAAAAAAGATAATGATGGATTTTTATATGTAACTTATTCATCTGAAAATACTTTTGGTTAATTATTCTCTTGCTACTATCATAAAAGATAACCATACATATTCATTTGAACTACTTAGTGCATCATTACCATCTTTTAATGTTAATGAAATATTTAATTCTGTTAATGTTGTAGGATTAATTGTAGATATAAAATCATATTTGCCTGAATTATATGAAATGACTTTTCCTGATTCAGATATATTTGGTATTATTATTTTATTATAATATTTATTTGTTTTATTTTCTTCAGATGATCCCGAAATGCTTTGAATATTAAATTCATCAATCCCTAAAATAAATAAATCTCTATTTGCTCCATCTCCACCAGTTATAGCATGTTCTGTGAAAAAATCACTTAAATAAATATCAGATAATTTATCAATTTTTAATGGTTCATGTAATTTTATTTTTTCAGATGTTTGATCTGCTTTGTATTGAACATTAATTATTTTTTTTGGTAATCTTTCAAAATTATATTGACTATTTTCATAAAGAGATATCTTTTTAGGTTTATCAGAATCTTTTTTTTTATAAGATTGAATTATTTTTTTTTGTAAAACTAATTCTTGTTTTAATTTTTGTAATTCATCCTGAATAGATTTATCATTTTCAACTAATTTTTCTTGTTTTATATCTTTATTTTTATTATTCATATAATATTCATAAATACCCGAAACTATTAAAAAAATTATAATTCCACCAATCTGATATTTATATTCGAAAATTTTTTGTTTTATATCTTCCAACATAATCTTAATATTAATAATAAATAAATTTAAGGTCTTCTAACTTCTTCTTTTTTTGATATACATTGACAAAGTTGAAGTAAACACTTTATTATTAATTTCTGTTGTTTCTGATTTATTTGAAAATTACCCTTACTTAATTGAATAACGCTATCAATTACAGTTTCTAAATCTTGATTCACAAAATTTTTGATTATCATTCTAATTTCTAAAGTTAATGATTTATGTTTAACTTCATCACATAAATCATTAAATGCTTCAATTAATAATTGTTTTTTTTCTTCTCCTGTAAATGTTGAATACTCATTTTCAAGATATTCAATTGTTTGAATTGTTAAATTAAATAATTTAGCAGGATTTAATTCATCTGATGATAAACTACAAATACATTCTTCTATATGATTTGAAACTTTTATTAAATCTGTATTATTCATTTAATATAAAATATATTATAGTATTATAATATAAACACAAATGAATCAAAATTTAATTTTAGGACTTATTTTATTATTTGCTCTTTTTGTTTATTTACAAAACTTAGGTAAAGAAGAACCAACACAATATGAAATACAAACACTTGATCATGCCATGAATAAAGATAAAATTAATAATGATTTTCCATATCCCCAAATTAGTAGGGGATTTCAAAAATTAGGAAATCAAATGATATCTAAACCTCTTGATAATCTTAAAAATATATTACCTAGTGGCAATGATAGCATAAAAATTATTAGAGATACTGATTCAAATATTGCAACAAATCGGATGTATTTACCAGATCATTATCGTAAAGATAGATTATCTGGAGATACAACTAGTTCTTCTGAATTAAGACCATTTAATTATAATAATGAAGAATCTGAAAAATCATGGACAGATGAAAATGTTTCATCATATCCAAATTATTATACAAGCGATATTAAAGACGAATTAACAAACATTGGAATGTTCTTCGATAAAAATAATCAATATAATGATAAAACATCCCATAATACAAATGTATTGACAAGTGATTCATGTTATGAAATTAATGATGGTCAATACTTTTGTGAAGATAATACAAGATTACAAAATATACCACCATCACTTATTACAGATATTAATAAATGTGAAATATTAAATAATATAGGCGTTTATAAAGACAAAATTTTAAAAATCCCTTCTAATGAAAGAACATTAAATGGTGGTTCTTTTTATAATGAAGTTTTTGCTTCTGATAAAATAAATGAATTTCCATCTGAAACTCTAAAACCATTATTTGGAGAGTGTATCGTTTAAATAATAACATAAAAAATTAATTCTTATATTATATTTATTACACCATTCTATGGCACATTTTTTTTGTATTTTACTGGGATAATTGATGATATTTTTTTCATCTATTAATCTAATACCTTTATTTATTTGTTCTATTTGTATTTCTGTATATAAATTATTATATTTATTTAATTCTTTTTCAAAATTAGAATCAATTTTAATATCTAATTCTTTAGTTTTAAATGAATGGAATAAATTATTTAATAATTCTGTATTATTCCCTTTATAACCAATACAAATTATATATTTTTCTGAATTAGATAATCTACTTATCTTAGGTTTGTGTATATATACTTTTTCGTAACTAATTGTTAAAATATAAAATAATTTAATAGTTTCTTTTAAAAAGATATCAAATAGTTTACAGATAAAAATACCTCCTTTTTTTTGTAAATTTAATGATAAAAATATTTCACTATAAATTAATGATAATGAATTTAATTCTTGTTTATTATAATCATCAGATGAATCTAATCCACCATCTCCAGTTATAATATCAATTTTATTTTTGCCTATTGTTTTTATATATGATAAAATATTATTAATATTATATAAATCACCGTCTTTATTTTTCCCCCATAAAAAATTAATATCTTTATTTTTTTTTATAGATGTTGCCCAATCAGGTATATCTTTATTTGTTGAATATAACGTGGTTGCATATAATTTATTAATATTACTTTTATGTTCTAATAAACATTGAATAAATCCACCAGGTGCTTCCGCCATACAAAAAATATTTAAATCTTTTTTTCCATTAATCATATTATAATCATGTATAATTTCTTTTAATTTATAATAAGAACGACTTATTGGAATAATTGATGATATATTTTTTTTCGTATTTGGAGAAGTATAGATATATTCATAGTCGTGAATCATTTTTTTTATTTTATTCCATTTTTTAGAATAGTTATCTAATTTAGTTTTTTCTTCTGATAGTTTTTTAATTAAATTATCTTCATTTTTTGGTACAATATCGTTTTTTTTACTATAAACAAATCTATATTTCATATAATTACTTATTTAAACTTTTTTAAATAGGTTAATATTTCTCAAATATAAACCAATTATTAAGACTACTTAATATTTTTAATTTTTCATTTTCTTTTTTATTTATCTCCAAAGATCTTCTAAAAGGTCCATCTCTTCCAGAACTATTTGTTTTCAATAATGGATCTTTATTTGATAATTCATTTAATTTATTTATTATTTCAGAAAAATTTCCTAATCCATCTTCTATTGTAAATGATTCTTTATTAAAGATTCCATTATTAAATCCCTTTAATTTAGGTTTTACTAACCGAAAACGATATTCTTTCATCATATCTTTAAACATATCAAAATTTACTAAATATTCAGGTATTTCCTGACCTATACTATTCATATAAACAGATATTGTTCTCCCAAACATAGGTCTTATATTACTCTTATTATAATCAAAATTATCATATTCTTGTTCTTCTAAAGTAAGTGAAAATATTTCTGTATCAAAATCATCTATCATATTAAATTTTTTATCTTCAAAAGTATTTAATAGATCATAAATTTTCTTACCATCATAACAAGTTCCTATAAAATAACCACCTTTTTTACAATTATCACTTAAATTTTGTAAATATCCTCGCAAAGTCATTTCATTTTTAAAATAATAATGAACTGAAAATTGACTACTTATTATATCAAAACCATTGCCACATATATTTTCATACTTTTTCTGTATTGGTTTATATTTTTCTGGAATTTGTTTTTTAAAAGGTTTATCATATATAATATTGATAAGTTTGGAATTTTGATCTATTTCTTCATCGGTACCTTTATATCCCCAACCTTCTCTAATTGATTCAGATGTATCATACTGAATGAACATTGCTTTTGTTTTACTATTTTGAAGATAAAATCTTTTAGCAGCTTCTTTTATATTAGATGAAATATCTAATCCTAATAGAAATTTAATTTGATTTTTAGAACTCAAATATTTATTAATATCACCTCCTCTACCAATTGATGTATCCAAAATTGATATTGGTCGGTTATTTAATGAACAAACTGCTAATATTAATTTTTGCTTGATATAGTTGTGCAATTTTCTTAATGGAATATCAGCATCTGATTCTTTTTCTGAATCAACATAATATTGATCATCTGGTATGTTATCATCATTCTCTTTCATTTTAAATAATGATAAATCTGATAAATCTTCTATACCTGTTATTAATTCTTCAGTTACAGGATTATTAATTGTTTTCCAAATTTTATTTGCTGTCACAAAGAATTGTGATTTTCCACCTTTATCATTTCTTACTCTTAAAGGAGTCCACAACATATCTTTAGGATTATCAGCATTATATCTCATTTCAATAATTTGACCATCTATTATTTCAGATTTATCTTTAATACAAAACATTTTTTTATCTTTTAATGGTATATTACATAAGTAAAATGATTTATTATCAGGATCTGGATTAAATAATATTTCATTTGATTGTCTTTCATAATTATTGGTTAATACACTCCAATTATAGTCAAAACTATTATCTTTACTTCTATCATATCCTACATACAAATGTACCTGTTTACATAATACAGTTTTACCATTAATTTTAGATGAAATTATTTTTTCTTTTTCACCATTTTTAGTTTTTTCTTTTACAATCTTAACTCTAAAATCAATTGTATTTTCTTCTGGTGGTTTCCATTTATAATTAATAGACCATTCTCCACCAATATTATTTGAAATAACACCTTCTTCTAAAGATTTTACTGGAAGAAACATTGGCATATAAATTAAACCATCAATCGAATATTCAAATCCACCATATTCTTTTTTTTCCATATCTAATAATTTCTTTGATTGTTTACAAATTTCTGTTATATTAGAATATTTGCCTGGTTTTTTCTTATTTTCTTTTAATTTTTTAGGTCCTTCTAAATAATTCTTAAAATTCATCCTAAAATGACCAACTTCATTCTCAATTTCTATTGAATTTTTAAAATCACTTACTATCAATGAACGACTTATATCTTTCTTTTTCTTTGAAATCCAGGGATAAGTATAAGCATGTGCCGGATACATTGAAGAACCATCTCCAGCATAATAAACATCAAATACCATAAATAACTCAATTGGATCGCCACTTTTATTTTGCGTAATATATTCACCATCAAATAACCATGAACCAATTAAACCATCTTCAATTTTATTAAACTTTAATCCTGTACCTATTACATCTAATCCAATTCTTTTTTTTATTATTAAATACCCTCTGTTATTTATAATAAATAATTGACCACGTATACCATCTGCTTTTTCAGTAACAACATATTTTTCTAATACAGAATACTTTTTAGTATGATTAATATTATCTAAACTCATTGATACAGGATTTGGTCCTAAAAATTTAGTACTTTTAAGTCTTAATCCTTTGATATAATTTTCTTTTCTCTTTATTTCTGATTCACTTTCATTTTTACTTTTCATTGAATTTAATTTTTTTAATTCTGTCTGAATATTAATATTATCACCTTGTTCGGTTAAATTGCGATAGGATAAAATAATATCTTCTTTTTCAGATTCTTTTAATATTATTTCTTTTTTTTCTTTTATTTTTAGAATATTTTCTATATTTTTTTTAAAAGAATCAACTACTTTTTCAATGACAAAATGACCAATATCTTTTATTTCATTTCTTTTATCTTCTTTTAAAGTATCTAAATCTTTCGAATCTTTTAATTCATGGGAATATTTACCTGAATCTTCATAATGAATTGGTTCTGGTTTCCATTCTGGTGTATCTTCAGGATTTACTGAAGGTATAACTACATTTTTATTTTTATTTTTAACATATTCAGGTCCCCATTCAATATTTACTAAATATTTTGTAGGAACCAAAATTATATTTTTTAAATTTGTATCATAATCTTCTATATCTTCTTTTTCTTCTTCACTAAAATTTGGATATAATTCAAATTCAACATAATCTGTATTTTTTGGTGAATTTTTATAATCACCATTAGTATTTAATTTTTCACCAACATAATGCAAAACTTTATTATAAGTAAGTATACTATCAAATAACCATTCTCTATCACTATCTACCCAATATTCATATTGAATATCAGCAAATGACCATTCTTTATTTTTTTTTGGTTTTTCCAAAAGTTCTTCTTCAGGACCAAATTCCCCTCCTATGGCACCATATACTTCACTTATTGGTAAACCCTCTTCTGTTGTATAATATTCAGGTTCAGTTACCCAATCTTGATCAATATTTATATCACCAATTTCATCAACATCTTCAGGAGTAAAAGAAACAACATCAGATGTAGTATAAATTTTTTCTAATTCATCCTCCTGTTTTTTAAACATTTCTCTCATTTTTTCAACTTTTTCATCTTCTTCTAAATATATTTTTTCTGTAAATATATCAATTGGAAATGTTTTACCATTATGAATAGAACCTATATATTCAATCTCAATTTCATATTGTTCTTTATTTTTTAAAATACCTGATTCTAAAAATGTCTTAAATAACTTGTTCTTTTTTAGTTTTTTATCATATTCATTTGCTTTAATGGCAGTAATATCAATACGAAATAATTTATCTGCTGTTATAAAACTTTTTCTTTTTTTGTAACGAAAATATTTTAATTTATCTTTCCATCCTATTAAACTTTTTTGAACCTGATGATGTGTTTCATCTAATTCTTCTTCACTTTTTAAATTTACACGGAAATTATACTCATGATCAATTATTGTATCGAATTTTACTGAAGGTAAATCTTCATCTTTATAAAAATTCTTTTTCATATAAGTCACATTGGCAATATTTTCAAATGAATTTTCTCTACAATATTTTTTTATATCTTCAATACCATGAATAGTAAATCTTAAACTACTTAAATAACTATTATGTTCTATCCTGATATCTAATGAATTTTCTTCAGATAAAGTTTCATATTTATTATTTAATGTATCTAATATTCTAATAAATTCATCTCTTTCTATTTGTCCTTTACCTGGATTTGAACCATAAATAAATTCTAATTCACAGTTTTTATATCCAATTGCCCTTGTCATATAGAGATTTATTTTGTTTTTTAATTTACCTGAACTTAGTAATTCCATATTATAAATATATATTATATTATATTCTATTGTTTTAACTATATTTAAAACAATATCAAATTTAACAATTTAAAGAATTCATTTAAAAAATAGTATAAATGAATTATGTGCAACTCATTGAACTTATTCAAAATGAAAGAATGAAAAGAATAGAAGAATTTAAAAAAATTTATAAAATATATTATCCTTATTAAATATTCAAAGATTTAAATAATGAGAATTTATTTCATCATATAATACTTTCTTTAGTTTTGTTTTCCCGTTAAATTTTATGGGTATATCTATTTCCTTTGCAAGATTTTGTAATTCGTCTATTTTATATTTACTCATAGGCATTAAATGAGATACATACACGGTCTTAATATCCATCTCTAAAAAAGAACATTCTTTTTGTTTTCCTTCATTATATTCTTTATTATATGATTCATGTAGTTGGTATTTATTATCATCATAAATTATATATACTTTTTCATAATTTTTTTCATTTGTTTTATAAAATTCATTTTTACTCTTATCAATAAAAACAAAATGTTTATTGTATAAATCACTCAAATAATTAATAGCAGAATAAAAGCATTTCTTTTGTTGTGATGAAATTTGTAATTGTTGTTGTATTTTTTTACATGACATAGTTCTTTCATTATATTTCATTTTATTATAATATTTATCTTTGTTTTCTTCAATTTGAGAAGAAATTTCAGAAACTCGTTGTTTAAATACTAAATGTTTTTCTTTTTGATCAGTATTAGATAATATATGATCATAATTATCTAATATGCAAAATACTATATTATTATAATTTGATATTTTTTCTCTTTTATTTTCATTTTCTGTATATTTAGTGATATTTATTTTTTCAGATAAATTACAATCATTATTCTTGTTTTTAATTAGATGAATTAGGTTATCCATACTATAATATATATTAGTATAACATAGTACCTTTAAATTAATTTTAGCATTTCTATTTCTAATGGTTTCAATTTAAGTTTTTTATACTTTTTTTCATTAATTTTATTTTTTGTTTTTCTATGAATAATAATTTCTGAATTATTTTTTTTTTCTTTTTTATATTCATTAAGTAATTTATTAAATATTTTATACAAATTATTAATATGTTTATCTTCTAAAATTGAGATATTAATTATATATCCATTCATATTTTTTGAATATGAAATATTATTTGATTCAACATAAAAAATAATATCTTTTGTATCTATATTTTCATTTATTTTTTCAATATTATCATATATAAATTTTGGTTTGTTCATCTCTAATTATAAGTATTAAAATTATTTATAATTTAAACTAAGTATTAATTTCAGCAACTACTTGAATCTGCTTTTTCATAAATTTAATACGAATGTCTAAAATCTTAACTCTTAATTTATCCCCAATTGATATATTGTCATTATCTTTTAAAGATTCATTTGGAATTATAAATATAATAGGACTTGTTTCAAGAATACATGAATTATAATCTAAATATCCTAAAGCACCCATCTTTGTTAAATTATCAACTGTACATGTATATATATCACCTACAGTTGGAATAATACTTTTTACTTTGTATGTTATTTCATATTTAAGATAACTTATATCATCAATCATAGTTAATTTTCCATAAGAACGATTTACTATCTCTAAACTATTTGGAATAATATAACCATTTTCATAACATTTATCTTCATATTTATTTTTCATATAATATTGAATATAACCATCAATATTATTTTTAATATTAGAGGATTTAATTAATATTGTATCTGAAATAATTTGTTCTTTTTCAACAACCATTATATTTTATAAATTATATTATTATTTTAAATCAAATTTTATACAACCATATTAAATCTCCTTGAATCAAATTTTTAGATTCTCTCATTATTAATTCTATTAATATTGCTATGGAATATTTACTCTTTTTTAATTTCCCCTTTTTATCACGAGATTCAATAGTTTCAATATCTTTTTGAAGTATTGATCCCCAAATTTCTTTTGATAAACCTTTTATAAATTTTAATCCAGTTTCAGAAGTCCATTCTGATGTACTAGAAGATATAAATATATTTCCTGTTTTATCTTTTTTTCTTTTTATTTTTAATACTATTCCATTTTGTATTAATTTATAATTTTTATTATATTCAATGTAACCATAAATATTTTTATTATAAATTTCTTTTTTTGGTATATTTTTAAAATTTAATAAAATATTTCTTTTTTGTAATTCATTGCATTCATACATTTTTTTGGAATTATACTGATAAAATTTATATTCTTTTCTTTCATGCCAAAAGATAAAACCTCCAAATATTTTTATCATATTTTTTTTATCATAAATATTGTTCCATTCATAATTATCTGTATCTTCATTATAATATATAAATAAAGGACTTAATATTTGAATTAAAATATTTATAAAATCATTATATTTTTTATTAAACTTTACATCTTCTAATAAATACAAAAATAGTGAATAAATTAATAAACATTTATCTTTAAATCTTAAACGATCTATTATATAATTATATTTAACATAATCAGAAAATAAATTTTTATTTTTATTATTTTTAATTTTAAAACAATCATCTTCTTCAGAAGATAATACACTATTAATTATTTCATCATATTTATCAGTAATTTGTTTTTCATTAAATTCTAATATTTTAGTTGTTTCTAATAATACCTTTTCATCAGTATTTAATATATATTCATTTTTATCTATTATTCCTTTATTAATTCTATAATATAATGGCAAAAATATATCTGAATTATCAAAGGGTTGAAATATATAATAATCATCTACAAATTTTAAATAACCGGTAATATTATTTTTTGTTTCTATTGTATCTTTATCAGATATCATTTGATATAAAGAATGATATAAAATATCATAATTTATATATTCAATTTTTTTCTTTAGGAAATTTAAAAGAATATTCAAATCAAAACAATAATAATCTAAAAGTATTTGTTTTATTTTTTCTTTATAAATATTTATTAATGGTTGTGAATATTTTAAAGAAAATGTATCTAATTCATAATCCTTATATATTTTCTTTTTAAGTTTAATAGAATTTTCATCGATATAATTACAATCTTTTAAAAATGAACAACTTCTTGAATAAGGTTTATCATATGGTATTACATTAAAAGATTCATCTAATCTTCGACATGGTTTTACTGTAATTTTTGCTATATCATCTTTTTTAATTATATTTGAGTATTGAAATAAATATTTATCAATTGCTATTTTTTTTAATAATAACTCAACTTGTCCTATCTGTTTTGCTTTTCTTTCACAACGACGATATAAATATGATTCAATTGTTTCTCTATTATCCATTGTAGTTGTGTGTAAATAAATAGTAACATTTCGATCTTTTTCATCATCCAACATAATATGAGAACAATTTCTTATACCTCTCCCAATAACTTGTTCTAATTTATTTATATTGTGCCATGGTTCTAATAAATGAATTGCTCTAATATTTTTAAAATCTAAACCTTCTGCTGCAACATCTGATCCTATAATAACTTTTATTAATTCACCATTTCTATTTTCTTTTGAAACAGCAACTTCTAATTCTGATTCAAAATTACTAGTTAATTTTATACTTTCTCCGGCAATAACACTATATGTTGCCTGTTTAAAATCATCTGTTTCACTCGATAATTTACCATCATAAGATATTGGTTTTCTTTTATTTTCAGAATTTAATACTTCATTTCCATCAAACTTTTTATATCCATTCTGTTCAAGTGCTAAAACTAATGGTATAATACCACCATTTAAATAATGTGAATAAATAAAAATTATACCATCACTTTCATTGATTGATTGTATTATATTATATATCTTTGAAGAATATTCTTCTAATTTATCTAAATCTAAAAAATTAATAATACCATCTCGATAACTATATTTAATATTTTTTTTACCACTCTTAGTAAAACAATTAATTAAACCTTTTTCACCATATAAATCTTCAATATTATCCGATTTATATGGATAAACACAATTTGATATCTGTAATAAACGACTTTCCTGATCCATAAGAGTTGTTTCTTCCAAATTATTTAATTCATTTGAATATATTTCTAATTGTTTTCCTTTTAATTCAGAACCATATAATTCTAAAAATAATAATTCATTCTTTTTATCAAATGGGTTATCAAATAAATCTTTTTTAAATTTTGGATTTACTTTATTAATAGATGGATATAAACGATATGGAAATGTAGAAGGATTTTCTCCTCTTAAATAAGAAACATAACCTTTCCCCATATCTTCAATAATCTTATAACTTTCTTTTGATAAATTATTATCACCATCATATTTTAATTTATGATTTATTTTTGGACGATTATCATTTAATAATAACATATTTAATATCCAAATAATTTCTTCAGGTTCATTAAACATTGGATTTGCCGTAAGTAGTATTAATTTTAAATTATCACTATGCGTTATAACTTTTTCAATATAGAATATTGTATCTCTAACAGATTTTGGATCAACTGTTCTAACATTATGAACTTCATCTATTATTAAAACACGATTAGAATATTTTTCTTTTATTAATTCAATTTCTTTATTTTTTCTGGCAATTTTATCTGTTTCAGGGATATGTCTAAGGTTATCTTCTAAATAATTTTGAACAGAATTTGAAAAAGATAAATAACCATATTTTTCATAAAATTCTTTTATTTTATTATTAACCATTTTTGTTTTATTTTTTTCATATTTATCTTCTTCATAATTATATTCATCTTCAGTACATTGATTTTTACCTTTTTTTGGATCAAAAATATTTTTATTCCAACCTTCTTGAATTTTTTCTGGTGCCAAAATTATTGTTTTTCTTTCACTGTTTTTAAAATTTTCTGCTATCGAAACGCCTGAACATGTTTTTCCAACACCAACACCATGAAATATCAGTATTCCATTATAAGGAGTACTTGTATTGAATAAATTTTTTAAAAATAACTGATGAGGAGCAAGTTCAAATGTCTCCTTATTGCATGAACTTTTTTTATTTTTAGGAATATGATGAATATTAAATTCTTTTCTTAATGTAATTTCTTTAATATAATCTTCATAATCATTATAATCTGTAATATTAGGATAATAATTATATTTTTTCTTTTTATATTTTTTTATATTATTTTTTAAATCTTTATCTTTTAAAGATTTCTCATGGATAACAAGTTTTAAAGATTCTAATAAACATGATTTAGTAAATAATGTATTTATTTCTGATTTAAAATCATAAAAATCGGGATTTTCTATTTGATATAATTTTATTTCTTCATCTAATGAATATTCAATAACAGTTTCTTTTATATTATTATATTTGTCGTAATAATAATCATATGGTTTGTTTAATTCTAAAAAAGTATCTTTATAGGTTTCAATATAATCATTAATATTAATATTTTTAATTTTTTTATTTTCAATTAAATCATTAAATATAGAGATCATTAATACTATATTATATATTAAATTATATTAAAATCATCTATATTTTCTAATAATTCAAAAATATTTTCAATTACACTTATTCTTGTTTTATGATAATTTCTTAAACTAGATAAACATTCCTCTTTATCTAACCATTTAATATCTGAAATTTCTAATCTCTGATTAATATTTTCATAATCAATCTTTTCTATTTTTGATTCATTTATTAATTTTCCTATATAATATAAATGTCTATATTTTATCTTATTTTCTCCCGTATAATTTTCTGAAAAGGGGAGAATATTAATTATTAAATTATAATCAACTGAATTATAATTTGTTTCTTCTTCACATTCTCTTATAGCACAATCTTTATTTGTTTCATTTGTATTTCTTCTTCCTTTTGGAAATTCCCATTCAGGTGTATTATACTTAGTTTTTGAATTTTGAATAAAAAATTCAAAATTAATCTTTTTTCCATCAACTATAAATCCATTTTTAATCTTTTCAAAATATCTTTTACCTTTTTCATAATCAATTTTAAATTTACATTCAGTTATTTCATTTATTAACCATAATTTTTTCCATAATTCATCAAAGGAAAATTTAATAATATTTTCTTTTTCTTCTAAACTAAATTTATCAATTAAAACTTGTATATATGCAATATTATTAATATTATATTTTCCTCTTAAAAAATCTATATAACAAAGTGAATCTTTCCTTTGAATCATCAATATTTTTGGTTTATCATCCACAAATCTATACAATATTACACCATAACTTGTTATTGGATGTTTACAATTTTTAAAAGTATGACCTAATTTCCCACAATTATTACACCTAATATTCATTACCTATAAATATTATTATGATTTTAAGTTATTAAAACTAAATATTAATCTATAATAATAATAATGAATCAATTTAATGGAAATATTGATCCCAATTTTTGGGGTTCAAGTGGATGGAAATTTATTCACTACACGGCATTAGGTTATCCAAATGAACCTAATGATATTCAAAAAAAACAATATTATTCTTTTTTTATCAATATAGGAAATATTTTACCATGTGAAAAATGTAGAAATAATTATATTAAACATTTTCAAGATTATCCTTTAGAAAAATCATTAGAAAATAAAAGATCTTTATTTGAATGGACAATCAATATTCATAATGAAGTTAATAAAGAATTAGGAAAAAAAACTTATTCTTTTGAAGAAGTCGAAAAGATGTATACAAATAATATTTCTGAAAAAAATTATCAAACTATCATGTATATTAGTATTTCATTACTTTTATTTTTTATCTTATTATTTATTCAAAACAAAACAAATTTATTTTCTCGTTTATTTTAAATTTTTTTCTTTCTTATGAATATAAATGGTGAAAAAACTTGTTGTCAAAAAAATAATGTCTGATGAAGAAGTATCAAATTTAGAAGGAACATGGATTGAAGAATCTCATATAAATCATTTAATTAAATCTGATACAGATGTTTATCGTTTAGATGATGAAGGTAATGAACACCTTTTATTAAAATTTAGAAAAAGAGTTATTTCAGATAAACTTATTGATATAGGTTGGAAATCTTATAAAGATTTGGCAAAAGCTAGTCGCGGAAGAGGTGCTTCTGCCGGACCAATTAATGTTAATAGTCAATATTGGAGTAAAAGGAATCTTGTTAAAACAAATAAATGGTCTACTGGATATCTGACACCAAAAGGAAATTTATTAAAAGAAGAACTTGATAAATTATTAATTGAAGATCTTAAACAAAAATATACTCAAGAAATTAAAGAATTAAAAGAAGATCTTTCAAGAGAACAATTAATAAATGAAATTATTAAAAAAAATAATGGAATCTCAAAAATGAAAGTTAATAATCAAGTGGCATCTAATCCAATCGGTTTTTATGAAGAATCTAAAAATTTCGCCAATTTACCTTGTCGTTTAACTCATTTTACTCGAACAAATTATGAAAAATATAATGATGGTCTTAAATTTATTCAAAGAATTGATAAATTATTTCAAAGATTAATTCCAGAAGCACATCAAAAACAACTTGAAAGAGCAAATTTAAAATCTCATCTTAAAATACCAAAAACGTCTTTTTCAACTATCACTATTAATCGAAATTTTAGAACTGCTCTCCATAAAGATGCTGGTGACTTTAAAGAAGGATTTGGAAATTTAACTGTAATTGAAAGAGGAAAATATCATGGTGGATATACTGTATTTCCTCAATATGGTGTTGGAATTAATTTAAGAAATAATGATTTTTGTGCAATGGATGTTCATCAATGGCACTCAAATACACCCATTTATGAAACTGAAGAAGATAAAGCATATAATGAAACATTGGAACCTGATTATCATGATAACCCAGATGTTGGTACTGAAGGATTATATAAAAAATATACAAGATTAAGTTTTGTTTGTTATCTTCGAGAAAAAATTGCTAAATGTCCCAATAAAGAACAAATTGATCCACAGTTTTTAACTAAATCTGGACACAGTAAAATTATCACAGAATAATTATCATACTAAAGAAGAATATTTATTCTTTTCACAATTTAAACAAACAGTCTCAGTAACTACTGATTTTGATGGAGAAACTATAATAGTTTGTATTTTTTCTTCTTCTTTTTTTCTACATAAAGCAAATTTGTAACAACAATATACGAAACAAAACCATCCTCCTATAATACTTACAGTTCCTAATAGTGCTCTCCATACATTTTCACCTTCGTATGATTCTGACATCTTTCTTTATTTTTTTTATATTGAATTATTAAATCAAATTTAATAATATTTATGATATGACCATACAACTCTATCATGAGGATTAATTACTTTATGTTTACCTATTTTATCATTAATTGAAAATTTTTGTAATGGACCTAATGTATGATTTTTTGTAAAATTTTTACTTTTTCTAATTTCCTCTAAATAAAATCCTAAAATATAAAAATCACATTGTTTCCCATTATGATCATGGAAATCTGTTTCAACTTTTGGAAACCATTTAATTAAATATTTTTCAGATTTTAATGAAGGAATTCTATATTTTACATACTGATTTTTTATATTTACTGGTTTCATCAATAAATTAATTCTTTTTAATTTATTCATTTTTTAATATAATATATAATAAATATGTATTTAAGTCCGTGTTTAATTGCTGTTATAGTTATTATTATTTATATTTTCATGGGGAAACAAAACCAAGTGAAAATAAAAAACTTTATTATTAATAGAAATAAGAAAGTCTTTATTGGTCTTTTAATTTTTGGTTTAATTTATTATTTTATGAATATTGAAGGAATGGATCATGAAGATGAACATTCTGATGCCGATGCCGATGCTGCTGATGCCGAAGAACCTGGTACAACCCAAGAACCAGAAAAAGTCAGTGAAAAAGAATGTTTACTTTATTGGCCATTTTAATCAAATTTGATTTAAATATTATTTATATTTTAATATTAGATATGAAATATAATCCTTTTGAAATTATTGATCCTTTTAATAAAAAAATAAAAGATCAATCTATTATAATTCAAAGATTTATGGAATTAATTAAAAATAAAGATAAAAAATTTTTACTTGAAATTAATATTATTCTTACAAATGAATTAAAAAAATTTAATAAAAATATTATTTAAAAAAATAATGTCTATAAATTGTAAATGTCAGAAAAAATTTCAGTAATAACAATTCTTCACGGAGAAAAAGAATTTATCCCACTTATTAAACATAATTATAAACAATTTTGTAATCCAGAAAATCATAAAAATTATACACAAGAATTAGAACTTGTTATTGTCGATGATGGTAAAGAAAATTTAGTTGAATTTTTTTCTGATTTAGACAATTGTATTTATCTTCATCTCAATGGAGAAGAAATTTCTAAATTTATGGATCAAATTGAAGAAGGATATAAACAACCGAATAAAATAGGCCTAAAATATCAAAGAAAATGTAAAACTCTGCCAAACGGATTTAAAAGAGATTATGGATGCGGTATGTCATCACATGATTTAATTTTTCATATGAATATGGACTGTATTTATAATAAAAAAAGTATTGAGAGAAAAATTAGTTTTATGAAAAGAGTTGGTGCCGAATGTATTTTTTGTGATAGAACTCTGGCATATGATATTTATGGAAAAGAATTATATAAAACAGAAAGTCCTGTAAAAATTTATGAATCAACACTATTTCATACTAGAGAATTTTGGAAAAGAAAACCATTTCAATGGTCTGATATCCAATTTGAAGGAAAACAATTTCATTATAATAATGGAATTGATCGTAAAATGGATAATTATTATGATACAATTCAATTATTAGGTATTCATAATCTTAATCAATACAAGCCAATCAGAGTTACTCTCGAAAACATGACAATTGATATTCCAGAATTAATTTCTGAAATTAATATTACAAAACATCCATTTAAAAAATATATAGAAGATCTCTTTGATGATAAAGTCTGTTTATTAGGAATAAATAGCGAATTTGTTGATAATGTTAAAGATGATAATTGGGAATCATTTAATATTACTGAAAAGTGGAAACAAACTAAACTAGTTAAACTTATTAAAAATAAAGGATCAGAATTTAATGTTCTTCTTTATGGATCAAAATATCCAGCATGGGATTTATTTAATCATATACCATTTGATATTATCTTTTTAGAAACTCATAAAAATTATGATCAAATGCAATCTATTATTCAAAGTTGTAAAAATCATAAGTATTTTATGATTAATGGAATATTTATAAGAGAAGAATTCTTAGAAAATTAATAAATATCAATATAATATAGATAATGTATCGCAAAAATAAAAAAACAATAAAAAGAAATTCAAATAATTTGTGGTTTAATTCTTCTAATCTTTACAAACATAAATCAATAATATTAGATGATTTACATGGATATGTTCTTCCCCATGCTGGAACTAAATTTACAGGTAATATTTTATCACATACACTTCGTTTTAAACCAAGAAAGTATTTTGATAAAGTTGTAATAATATATTTACCTTCTTCTGATAAACCAAATGTTTCTTTCAAGAAAAAAGAATATTATCATGAATATTTTGTACCATGGAAAGCATTTTCATATTATCATAGTGATAAAAATATTGATTATAAAGGTATTAATATATTAGATATGGACGGTAATTATGAACAATATGATGAAAATACTATCTATATTGTATCAGCAGATTTTTCTCATTTTCTACCAATGGAAGAAGCAATCGAACTCGAAAATAAAGCAGCAAAATCATTAATGTTCCGTAATTTTGATTTAAATGAATATAATAAAATTATTGATCATATTAATTCTTTTAAATATTTATATGAAATTATTCCTGAAAATTTTTTCCTTCAATGGATTGGAAGATCAAGAAGTCCCGGATTAAAAGGAGTCGGTTATTTATCTTTTTTAATACGAGATAAACCAAAACCCTCTATAAGAAAACCAAATGGAATGTTTGTAACTATTTATGATCAAGAAATGAATACTAGAGAATGTCTTGGAGAATGGTTTAATTCTACAAAACCATGGTCTCATCGTATTGAAGAAGATTTAATTCAAAAAGTTAAAGATTCGGCGGGTCAAGGAACACGATTTACAACTGATAATAATAAAAATATACCACTGTCAAATTATACAATTACATATCTGTATCGTAAAAAAACAAAGCAAATGATAAGAGGATGGCATGGGATTAAAAAAGATGCATTTTATTTATCAGATGTTTTTTTAGAAAATACACATACAAACGGAAATTGGATTCAACCAAAAGATAAATACTGGAAAAAAGGTAAATTCTTATTATTTGAAACATTCAAAAAATTAAAAGAAAAAGCAGGTGGAAAATCAAATTCTAATTATATCCTTTATGAAAGTTCTGTCATCCATATATAATTTATAAATATATATATATATATATACATGCCTAGGATAAATAAAAGGAAAAAAAAATTAACTCGTAAAAAAAAAATAAAAAGAGGAGGAGGAGACGAAGAACAAGTATTGGATTTCGATGATAAAATTATAAATCAAATTAAAGAAGATTTAGGCAGAAAAACTTATAAACGATTATTAGCTGAAGGAGATTATCAAAAATTACAAGAAATAGGTAATTTTATTCAATCGCAATATGATTATACTAAATGGAATGTTTCGAAAAAAAAAACTAGAAATATAGGTCTTGCTAAAAATTTAACATGTCCGAATTGCTCTAAAAAGTCTATTCATTATTCAACAACGGGTGATTTTTCATTAGGTTTTAAAGGGCAACCTACCGCATATTATTTTTGTGATAACATTGTATGTAGATCACTAATTGGTGTAGGTGATGCGACAGGATGGTTGTAAATAATAAACTTACTTAAAAAAAAATAAATATTCTATTATATACAAATGAGTTCAAGACTAAACAAAACAGCAATTAATAATTTAGAAGTAATATCTGAATTGGGAGATAATATTGAAGAATATCAATTGATAATCGATGGAAATAATATTTCACAATCAAATGATGAAAATTATGATGGATTATTTACACTTCAAGAATTAGAATATCCTGTATTTTTTACTTTTCATCAATTATTTAATTCTCTAAGATATTCTAATCTTTACAAAATTGAAGATTATAAGACAAGTGAATTGATATCACTTATGAATGAATCAATTGATAAACTTGTTGATATATTAGATAAGACTGAGGATGATCCCAATAATCAAAGACTAAGTAATATTATTGATGATATCGATGAAAAATATCTAGAATTGAAACAACGTAACGATACTTGTTCTTTTTGGAAAATCTATGAAACATTTAATGATTATTTAGATACTTTTTCAGAAATGCTACTTGAATCAAGACGTTATCTTTACATTACCAATATCCCTAATTCAACTTTTACAACAATCAGAGAGAAAATTAATAAAGAAACTGGTGAAGAAAATCCAAATTTAATTTATGATGATACAGATAATGATTCAGATAATGATTCAGATAATGATTCAGATAATGATTCAGATAATGATAAAAAGCAAAACTAAATATAAGGTATATATCGTGGAGCAATTGTTCCATAAATAGATGCCTTGTATTGATTATCTGTTTCTCCCATATTAATAATATCTCCTTTGTTTAATTCTTTGCAACCTCTTTCATTTGTACAATCTTCGCCATCCATAAATACTGGAATTTTTGTTGCCAAATGTGAATCTAAACTTGTAAAATAATTCCATTGATTTGAACCTCTATACGTTTGACGACCATATAATGGTTTAATATTTTCAGCACCTTCACCTGTTAATATACCAACTTGTTGATATTCCGGTGGTTCTCCTCTAGTTGGAACATTAATTGCCATACCTTTTCTTGATATGTATCTAGAATCATAAAATCTTCTAGGTTCATCGACTTCTGTTACTTCTTTTTTATCTTTAATTATATTATTAACTTGAATAATATCTTTTTTTTGTGATTCCTGATAAATTAAATAAAAAATACCTAAACCAATTAAAATTAAGAACATATTATCCTTTTTTTTTGTCATTTACAATTCAGTAGATTTTTTTTCTTTTTCTTTAAATAATAAAAATACAGATAACCATAAAAAGATTATAATAATTGCTAATTGAAATCTAGTTATTGGGTAATTAAGTGTCTTTTTTCCATAAATTAAAGCACTCCCACCTATTAATAACAAAATACCTATATGAATTGTTATTATTATCATCAAAAAATTATCAAAATTTATATTGAATAATTCTAAATTCATTTATAATTTATCCATTATTTTAAATTTGATATAAAGGTATTTTATATATAAATAAATATATTGAATGGCAGAAATTAATTTTGTGGTTTCAATTATCCAGAATCATGTTATTGGAATCGGCAATGATTTAGCAGTAAGATCAAAAGATGATTTGAAAAATTTCTATAAAATAACAACTGATGAATATCCTGAAGGATCAAATAATATAATTATTATGGGTTATAATACATGGATTAGTATTCCTGAAAAAAATAGACCTCTTAAAAATAGAATGAATATAATTTTAACGAAAAATCATAAAGATCAAATACAAGAACGTGATAATGTTAAATCTTTTGATGATTTATTTAAATGTATGGAATGGGTTGATGATAATCAAACTGGTCGAGTTTTCGTTATCGGAGGAGAAAGTATTTATGATTTTGTTTATAATAAAATGAATAGTCGTATTAATTCGGTTTATTTAACAGACTTCAATGATCATTTTATTCCATATCTTAGTATGCATAATAATATTAAATATCTAGATTATCGTATTCTATTTAATACTGTACTATTACACGAAGAAAAAATAAATAATTCACAATGTGATGTCATGAGTATTGTTCCTGGAATAAAACAATGGGCATGGAAAAAAAAAAATTTAGATTTTAAATACCTAACTTATTCCTATAACTCAAAAGTTAATTATTCAGAACTTCAATATCTAAAATTACTCAAAAAAATAATGAATGATGGAATATTAACCCCCGGTCGTAATTCAAATACTCTCAGTTTATTTGGAGAAAAAATGGAATTTGACATGAAAGATGGATTCCCTCTTTTAACAACAAAAAAAATGGGTTATAAAACTATTCTTCGAGAACTTTTATGGTTTATTAAAGGTTCAACTTCTAATCATGAACTTCAAAAGAAAAATGTTCATATATGGGATCTAAATTCAACGCGTGAATTTTTAGATTCTCGAGAATTAAATTATGAAGAAGGCGATCTTGGTCCAGTTTACGGTTTTCAATGGCGTCATTCTGGTGCTCAATATAAAGATTGTCATACTGATTATAATAATCAAGGAGTAGATCAACTTCAAAATGTTATCGATTTGATTAAAAATGACCCACATTCACGCAGAATTATCATGAACGCATGGAATCCATCTGATTTAGACAAAATGGCACTACCACCATGTCACGTTATGTGTCAATTTCATGTTAATTCTAAATTAAATACTCTTAATTGTCAACTATATCAACGTTCAGGAGATATGTTTCTAGGTGTTCCATTTAATATTGCATCTTATTCATTCCTTCTACATATAATCTCAAAAATAACCGGATATATCCCTGGTAAACTTATTCATATTCTTGGAGATACTCATATTTATGAAGATCATATTGAAGCAGTCAAAAAACAAATATCACGTGTTCCTGTTCAATTTCCAGAATTAGAAATTTCAGATGATCTAACTGATATAAATTTACTCGATGAAAATATGTTCATCATAAAAAATTATAAAAGTTATTCTAAAATTACTGCCCCTATGATTGCCTAGAAATACAACTTGTTGCCAACTGATCAGCAATTCTATTTCCAACCGAATGCTCATCTTCTAAACCTGTATGAGCACGAATATATTCAAATTTAACATTTACCGTATTCATAAGTTGATTTATTCTTCTTAAAATATCGATATTTTTTTTATTTTTTGTAGTATTTTTCTTTACCCAATCAGGATACCACAAAGTAATAGATTGTAATGAATACTGAGAATCTGTGAAAATAATAATTTTATCTTTTATATTATTATTTATACAAATCTCCAATGCTTTCCCAATTGCCAATAGTTCTGCCTTATTGTTTGTTGGTCTATCAATATCCAATTTAAGTGATATATCATCTAATTTTAATTTATTCTTTGGACTGAAATGAATACCTAGACCTGCTTTTGGATTTCTTTGACCATTATTTGAACATGCTCCATCTGTATAAATAATAAATGTATCTTCTTCAATTGTTATTGGTCTCATATTTTGAACAATTAATTGATTTACTTCTAAATGAAGATCTTTAAATTTAATCTTGAACCATGGTTGTGTATTTAACCATTTTAAATATTGAGGATCTCTTTTATAAACATCAGACAAAAGAACATTTTGATATTTTCCAAATGTTAACATATTTATTTTACCAATAAAAAATATATTTATATCAAATTTTAAATTATATTTATTTATCGTATTTATCCTTTTCTATTATAACATAAACTTCTCGACTTACTATTTGAAGACTATTTTGTAAATCAGGATGATCTATACCAATACTTTTACCACTCCTTGAAATACTGAGTATATTTTTTACTATATGTTTCCCTCTTGTTTTAAATATTATCTCTGAACCAATATAATAACGGACATTATCAGGTGTTAATCTGATTAATTTCATTTTATTTTTATATCAAAATATGCATCAAATTTACATTAAATTGGTGCCCCAGGGACTGTAGTATTATCACTTATCTCCACCATATCAACCAATGCCGTTTGACTAGATGATTTTTTTATCTTACCAAATTTATATTTCATATATACAAGAGATCCTTCAAGTGTTATCACTGATAAACAATTTAACATGATCGGATATTGTTCATGAACAATCGTATAAAATAAAAAACAAGAATTAGCAGTAATATTTATTGCCATTGTTTGACTTGAAAGATCTCCTGCTGATTGTGTTTTATATGTTTTATATACTTGAGGCACTCTTGAAAATAATCCACAACAGGTTCCAATAATTGAAACAACATTCGCCACTTGCTCAATTGTAAACATCACTATAAATTATATTCTAGATATTGTTTTAAATAAAATCACCTAAAATACAATTTTGCCTTAAATGATTCAATTCTACCTTTCCAACCCGACCAACGAGGACATACTAAATATACTCCAACTTTTTTATAAATATCAATTTCTTCTTGTGTTATCTTAAAATCATACATATTATCAATTATATTTTCAGCATTTCTATTAATCGCAAAAGCAAATCTAGAATAAGATTTACCTGATGCGCTCTCAAAACGCAATATAACATGCACATGACCAGTTCCACCCCAACCTTGATCTTTTGCTTCAGTAAAACATTGTATATGTTTATATTCTTTATCAACAGTGATTTCAGGTAAATCAAAATCAAATAACCATTTGTTCGAATAATCAGAACCATAACCATCATACACTAATCTATTACGATTATTATCTATACAATTACTACCTGATAATTCATATGGACCTTGATAATCTGTATCAATATCAATACATTTATGATTTGGAATATATACCGATTCATTAAAAGAAAAAAGAAAATCTTTTATATTATCAAATTGATAATAATGACTATCTATATTATTTAATTCAGTAATAGATAGTGTATCATCATCATTTTTATTTAATCTATTAAATAATAATTCTATCTTATTATTTACTTTTTGTTCTTCTTCTTTTCCTAATTTGTGTAAATTCATTAAATCTATACATTCTTTCTTTTTGTCAACAATTAATCCATTATTTTCATTCTTAATATTTTCATTCTTAATATTTAAATATTTATTTGATTGATTCATCGAATAAATTTTATATAAATTAAACGTATTATCTAAAAATAAATTTTTATCAATCGTACTATTATTTAAATCATTTGAACCCGATAATAACCATATTTTTTGAAGAACAGGATGTTTTATCCTATATGCTGATCCAAATATATTATTTTTTAATTCTTCTAAATTTTTTAAATGAACATTAATTTTATCAAAATTAGTATCTATTTTATTTTTAATTGAACTCGGTCTATTTTCTTCTATTATACGACTCATACAGAAATTAACTTTATTTTTTTTAGGTAGTGTTTCATAATCTTTTATAATATTTAAATCATGATTTATATCTATTAAATCCAAATTTATTATTTTTATTATTGAAAATGATAACGAATGATGTGATAAAATTTTATAATTTTCTAATTTATCAAATTCATATAATATATTAATTATATCTATTAATATAGTTCTGTAAATTGGTAATTTCTCTTTTTGAATGACCATTACTTCTCTATTTTTTTCCATTTCATCCATTATTAATCCCACTGTAGACGTTATCATGCTTATGCATCCCCCAATATCAAAACTATCCATATTTATTATTAAATTACATAAAAAATTATTCAATAGTAGAAATCTTTTCTAAAATATCTTTATCATTACATATTGAATAAAAACATCTTGCTACTACTAATTTTTTTTCATTTTTTTGTTTCATATAATTTAATTTATTTTCAATGATTTTATAAATATTTTCTCTATAATTATCCCACATTTTGAAAAACATACAATCATGTAAATGTTGTCTTACTATTATATCTTCTATAATAGGTTCTAATACTTTTTCATCTGCTTTATCTTTAAAGTGTTGAAAGATTTCTCCTTTGATATCCATATTAATATTAATTATGAATTATAGTTTAAATAAATATAAGTAAAGAACCCAACAAAACATGATTAACACTAGTACCCAACCAACACAAAGACAAATATTTTTACAAATTCGGTCTAATTCTTCATTATTTTTTTGCAATGCTATTCTCTGTATTTCTTTTTCTTCTTTTATTCTTCTCTGATTTTCAATATCACCATAACCATCAAAATCATATTCTCGAATACCCATAGTTTTTTAGTATTAAAAGACAATATTTATCAAATTTGATAGTTTTATTTATTTTTTTATTAAATAAATAAAGATGTCTTACGAATACGAAAAATACCTATGCTCTCCAGAAAATGTCAAAGAAACTGTTCTCAAATATGGAGCAGCAATTGTTCCTTCTGTCCTTAATGAATCCGAAATCAAAGATATGCAAAATGGTATGTGGTCTTATCTCGAACACACGACACAAAATTTCCAACGACCTATCGATAGAAATGATTCTAAAACATGGGTTGAATATCTTAAATTGTATCCAAAACATAGTATGCTTCTTCAGCAATATCAGGTAGGTCATTCTCAATTTGTATGGAACATTCGTCAGAATCCAAAAGTTGTTAATATCTTTTCTCAAATTTGGTCCGTAAAACCAGAAGATCTTCTAACTAGTTTTGATGGAGCATCATTTCATTTCCCACCCGAAGAAACAAATAGGGGTTGGTATCGCCAAACTTGGTATCATACCGATCAAAGTTATTTTAGACCAGACTTTGAATGTATTCAAAGTTGGGTCACTGCTTACGATGTAGAAGAAGGTGATGCCACTCTGGCATTTATGGAAAGTAGCAATATTTATCACAAAGAATTTCAAGATGTAAATAAAGTTACAGACAAAAGTGATTGGTATAAACATAGTAGAGAAGAACAAGCATTTTATGAAAAAAAAGGTTGTGAAGAAAAAAGAATTAAATGTAAAGCAGGTGATATGGTATTTTGGGATAGTAGAACTATTCACTGTGGAACTGAACCTGTAAGAACCAGAAATAAACAAAATCTAAGAAATGTTGTTTATGTTTGTATGAAACCACGAAATGAAGCAACCGAAGCAAATCTCCGCAAAAAAAGAAAAGCATTTGATGAACTCCGTATGACAACTCATTGGCCTCATAAACCAAAATTGTTTCCTAAAAACCCAAGAACATATGGAGGACCTCTTCCAAATGTTACAGAAGTCCCTAAACCAGAATTAACTGAATTAGGTAAAAAGATCGCTGGTTTTTAAAAATATTTCATACAAGATTAATATTTATAAAAAAATTTTTTATCTGTTAACAAAAATTTGATAGTTTGTTTCAAAGGACTAATAAACAAACAAACAAAAGAAAGAATAAAAAAGAATCAACACTACTTATACAACTCTTATACAACTCTTATACAACTTACCGACTTTCAAAAGCAATCATGTCTCGCGATTCTGTCATCACAAACTCCATCGGTGTTCAGGGCAAGATCATCGGTAAGTCAGAAGAAGTCCGACCAGTCAAGAAGATTCCTGCAAACGAAAAGGAAGCAAAGGAGTATGGGTTCAGCGATGAACAAGTGAAGACCTTTGTTGAAAAAACCAAGGATAAGGACGGAGTTCAGGGAGTGCCAATTCAAGTACAAACCCGCCAAGCAATCTTGGAGAAGGTACCAAAGCAACTTCATCATTGTACTCGTCTTCAAGGGGTTGAACCAACGAAGCAACCAGTGGTCACCAAGGTTGAATACGATATGCAAAAGGGTATCAAGCATGTTACTACTGTAAAGGAAAAGCATCACTATGATGATCCAAATGAAAAGGGAGCATCAAAGAAGTATAAGAAGACAGTCATGACAGAAGAACAGTTTCCAGAAACAATCACTCAACATGAACTAAACTGTATGGAGAAGAATGAACTCTTTGAGAAGATCCAAGAAGAAGTCGATGCCGTTGATCTCAACACCATCAACAATAAGGAAGATATTCTAAACTTTGCCAAGGGGAATGATGGTGTATTCCGAAGTAACACAGAAAAGAAGCGCCGAGCAGTCACTCTTCTCAAGCGACTTGATCCAGTGCTTAAGCAACGTCATGAAGAAGAGATGAAGAAGTATAAGGAAGAGAAGTCAGTTATTATTGCTACACCAGGACTAGGTAAGTCAGAGATTGTAGAAAAGCTTAAGGGAGTTTATGTGCCCAAGTTTGAACGACCAAGGATTACTTCACTTGAAATTGCTAGTCTCTAAATAAATTACTAAATTAAAATTATAAATATTCACAAAATTTTTTATGAAATAAATGTAATGGCATAGGTCCTATCTTTAAAATTAAACTATGAAATCCTTTATAATCTTCTTTAAATTTTTTAAAATATTTTTTTCTTAAATCTAGGAAAAATAATTCTCCAATTTTATAACACAATGCTTGTCCTGGGTCACATATATAACGATAAATTTCATCTTTTATTTCATCATCTGAATGAGGTAAATATTGTTTCATAAATTGAAAACTTTTTTCATATGACCAGTCAAAATAATGAATTCCAGTATCAACAACTAAACGAATACTTCTATGTAAATTATAAATTAATTGCCAAAATCTTTCATAGTTGTTATTTGTTTTTAATAAACTTTCACAATATAATCCCCATCCCTCAACATAACATGTATAATCTGATAATTTATAATAGATTGGAGTTGATTCTTTCATATGATAATTCGTTTGATAATGATGACCCGGTATCCCTTCATGAAGTGCTAAAACTGGTAATTCATATTTATTAATAGTAGAAGGATCTAATGCATTAATATAAAAAGTTCCTTTTCTTTTATTTTTAAAATCAGGTAATAAATAATATGCTGACATGTGTTTATTATCTCTAGTAACACACCGAATATTATAATAATCCCTTTTTAATATTTTATCTACAAAATAAACATTAAAGACTTCTTTTATTAATCTTTCTCTTAAATTTTTTAAAATATCGAGGACTTTGTCTTTATCTTTTATTCTAGAAGATGGAATATTTATCATGTGATTTAAAAAATCTGTATAATTACCCTTGATTTTCATTTTCTTTTTTAATTCAGAAAGATCCTTTAAATTTTTATTTATTTCAAGAATACCTAAATCATATAATTTTTGTGGTGTTTGATTTAAAGAATATGATTTAATAATATCTTTATATAGTTTTTTTCCATTTTTTAAACCACATAATCCTATTGTATCTCTACAATTATCTAAATATTCATCGGTTAAAAAACGAATAAATTTTTTAATATGTATCATAATTGTACTTTGAATTGTTTCTAAAAATTTAGTTTCAATATCTTTTGGTATTTTACGATAATGTTTAAATTTATTTTTAATCGTTTTTTCTTCTAATGCATCTTTTAATTGTTCAATTGTTCCATTAACTATTCTTTTTGATATTGTCATTTTTTTTTTTATTCCTTCTTTTAAATTTTTAATCATTGTATCATATATTTCTTTTGTTGTCTCCAATCTTTTAATATAATCTTCATAACTTTTTGTATCACTGAAATCATAATCACTATCAACAGAGGATATTTCTTCTAATGTTCCAGATAAAAAATTAAATAAATATGAAAAAGGAAAATATTTATCCTTAAAATATAATGTACGAAAATATTCTTTTAAATCTTCATAAAATAAATCATCATAAAAAGTTTTATTTTTTTTCTTTGAAAGAATTTTTAAATATTTTTCATTTAGTTTTTTTTCTTTATTATCATAACTTTCAGTAAAAAAATTAGGATATTCCGATCTTAAATGATTATATTTTTCTATTTTTAAATAATCATTCATTGTAGGATTTAATAAAATAGATTCGTGAATATATTTATCACAAAGTTCCATACTATATTAACTTAGATTTTAAATATCATCAAAATTAATTTCTGAAACTCCCTGTTCATGTCTATAAACCAATTTGTTAGATTTTTTTCCATCAAATTCATTGACATCAACTAAGAAATCTTCTTCATCAGAATCTGATTCTGAACTAGATTTTTCTTCATTCTTTTCTTCTTCATCATCTGATGGCATATCAAACGTAAACTGAACATCATCTGAAAATGAATTATCTCCATTTAAATTAATATTTTTAGGAAATTCATCTTGCTTTATCAACTTTTGAACATCATCTTCTTCATATTTATGAACAATACTACATTTATCATCATTTGTCTGAAATTCCCATTTTGCCGTCAAAACTATATCATTTAATATAATTCTAGTTTTTTTACGAATATTTCCAGCAGCAATACCCATCCTATCTTTACCATCAAAACAAAACATTTTATATCGACCATTCCCTAAAACTTGCTTTATCTGAGCATATTCTTGATCTTCTTTTGGATCTTTTAAAATCAATTTACTATCATGTTGTGTGATCTTTTTACCTTTTTTGAACTTTTTACCACCCTTTTTATTCGGCATAAGTTGTTTATATTACAATAGTATATAATAATATCTTTTTAAATATTTGAAC
>MDSZ01036441.1_pt1 | contig 44994 bp, 41 predicted proteins | sample 811201 | NCBI WGS metagenome assembly MDSZ01 (sample SAMN05326647, study PRJNA326480) | marine metagenome | isolation source: seawater | place: Indian Ocean: North | collected 2010 | reverse complement strand
TTTTATATTTCCAGTGCCCTCATTGTAAATCTCATCAATATCAGATTCATTTCTTAAAAGTGATCCACCTGTTGGATAATCGGGGGCTGGAATAAAATCTGTCAACTCTTGAACGCTAGACTTGGGGTTCTTTATTAAGTGCTGTAATGCAAGAATGATTTCTCCAAGATTATGAGGAGGAATATCTGTTGACATCCCTACGGCAATACCTGAGCTCCCATTTACAAGTATATTAGGAATAAGTGACGGTAAATATTTGGGCTCATTAAGTGACCCATCAAAATTTGGAATCCACTCTACAGTACCATTTTTTAGGTCACGAAGAAGTAGATCGGAATATTTAGTTAGCTTAGATTCTGTATACCTCATTGCTGCAAAAGACTTAGGGTCATCTTGTGTACCCCAGTTACCCTGCCCATCTATTAATGGTGAGTTATATGAGAATGATTGTGCCATCATCACCATAGCTTCATAACATGCCGTATCACCATGAGGATGGAATTTTCCTAGAACATCGCCTACAGTTCTCGCTGATTTTTTATGTTTAGTATTGTATTTTAATCCTAGCTCACTCATTGCATAAATTATCCTTCTTTGAACAGGCTTAAGTCCATCTAGAAGACTTGGTAAGGCTCGATCAAGGATCACATACATTGAATAGTTTAAATATGCGTCCTCACTAAAAGCGCCAATAGAAATTTTGTCAATATTTGATGAAAAAAGATCTTTGTTTTTTGCCATTAGTTTGCCTCTACTAGATTACCTTTTTTCTCTAACCATAACTTCCTATCTGAGGATGTTTTTTTGGATAACATCATATTTAATAACTTCATGTCTTTTGCTTTATTTTCTAATGACAGAAGTAAAAGTTTCCGTGATGATGGGTTTAGTGTTGTATCCCTCAACTGAGATGGGTTCATTTCTCCAAGACCCTTAAACCTTGTTATGCTTAATTTTGGATCTGATGATTTTATTTTATTTTGCTTTAGAACTTCAGTCATGTGCTCATCTGAGATGGCGTAAAGAATTTTATTTTTAAAATCTAGTCGATAGAGTGGCGGGAGTGAGACATAGATATGTTCATTGATGACAAGATCAGGAAAATGCTTTACAAACAAAGCGATCAGTAAAGTGGCAATATGCAAACCATCTGAATCTGCATCAGCTAAAATGCATATCTTTTCGTATCTAAGTTTTGATAAATCCGATTCACCTGGCTTTACGCCAATAGACGTACTTATGTCTTGAACTTCTTTAGACTCCAGAACTTTTGTTGAAGAAACCTCCCATGTATTAAGTATTTTACCTCTTAAAGGTAATATTGCTTGAAAGATTCTATCTCTTGCCTGTTTTGCTGAACCTCCAGCTGAATCACCCTCAACTAGAAATAGCTCATTTACAGAAGCATCTTTGCTTGAACAATCAGATAATCGACTAGGGAGAATTATACTTTTGCTGGTTACTTTAGTTTTCTTGGGCGCAACTGATGTTCTAATTTGTGCATTGCTTATTGCGATACTACAAATTTCCTCGGAAGTCTCAATGTGATTATTTAACCATAGCTCTAGCCTATCCTTCAGTTGAGTAGTTAATTTTGAACCTATTGATGTTGACTGAAGCTTATTTTTTGTTTGACCAACAAATTGTGGATCTGAAATTTTTATAGAGATAAGAAACGATGTATTTTTCCAAATATCATCAGGAATTATTTTTAAATTCTTAGGAGTCAGCTTATGCGAATTCATAAATTCTCTTATAGATTCAGTTACTGCAGACCTTAAAGCATTTACATGGGTCCCCCCATCTGAAGTTGGTATCAAGTTAACGTAACTATCCTGTATAGTCTCATCAGGATCTTGGTGCCAACACAAAGTTGATGTTAATTCGAATAGATCTGTATCAAGCTCAATTAAAAGAGGTTGCTTTGGTAGTAATTCTATGTCTTCAAGTGAGTTTTTTAGATAGGCATCAAGAGAACCGCTGTGGCAGTAAACTTTTTCTTCTTTACGGTATTTTAAATCAATAATTTTAATCTTTAAGCCAGGTTTGAGAATTGATTTCGCCTCTAATAATTTATGCAACCTATTCATGTCAATTATATCACTATCAAAATATGTGCAATTTGGCTTGAAAGTTATGGTAGTGCCATGAGATTTTTTCTGAGTTTTAGAAATTTTAGACAGTTTTTTGCTGATGAATCCATTTTTAAAACTTATTTGATAGACATCAGGATCATCAGCTCTTTCAATATTGACAGTCAGTTTCTCGGAGAGTGCGCTAACAACAGAAACGCCAACTCCATGTAAACCACCAGAATACTTATAATTTTTGTTACTAAATTTAGCCCCAGAATGCAGATTGGTCATGATAACCTCCACTCCAGATTTCTTGTACTCTGGATGTATATCAACAGGCATTCCTCTTCCATCATCTTTGACAGTAAACGAGCCATCCTTATTGATGATAATATCAATGTTGTTACAAAAGCCAGCAATAGACTCATCAACACAATTATCGATAACTTCTTGAAGTAAGTGATTAGGTGTTGATGTGTCAGTATACATCCCAGGTCTTTTCTGAACTGGTTCAATACCTTTTAGAATTTCTATATCGGAAGCGGTGTATGTCTTTTTAACCATTGTTGTGTATAATAAGATTACACTATCCCGTATATAATATAAATGAATTATGTTTTTTATGATTTCGAAACATCTGGATTAAATTACTATTTTGATCAGCCAATTCAATTAGCGGCAAAGCTAGTTGATGAAAATTTCAATGTACTCGATGAACTCAATGAAAAATGTAGATTAAGGGATGGTGTCATTCCCTCACCCATAGCATTACTTATAACAAAAACTAATCTTAAAGATCTTAGTTCTAAGCAATCATTCTACGAATTTATGGATAAGATTCATCAAAAGTTGTCTTCTTGGTCACCAGCTATATTTATTGGTTATAATAATATTAATTTTGATGAAAAGTTTTTAAGATCAAGCTTATATCATTCATTGCATGCGCCATATCTAACAAATACTAACAATAATTCTAGAACAGATTTATTTAAAATAATTCTATCAATCTGTAACTTAGATAAACCATACATAAATATCCCTATAGATAAGGAAAAAGGGAGAAAGAGTCTCAAGCTTGAGAAGATATCTGAAAATAATAAAATAAAACATGAATTTGCCCATGATGCAATGAGTGATGTCGACGCAACACTAGGTGTTGCTGAAATCATCAAGAACAATGATCCAGATTTATGGGAGCACCTTATGGTTTTTAGAAATCATAATAATGTAAGAGAATTTATTGAAGAAAATAAAATTTGTTTTCTGCCGCCAACTACTTCAACTGGTGACTACACTCCAGTTTGCTATCTTACAAGTAACCCAGATAATGCAAAAGAGCTAATTTTTTTTAACTTATGTGAGGAAGTAACAGATGAAATTATCAGCTCCAGAACAAGAAACATAGGATCATTATTCAAAAATAAAATACTAAAAAAAGTTAAAAGTAATGATTATCCTATCTTGCTTAAATATAAGCATCTTGATGATACATTAAAAGAAAAGTATTCGAAGGATAAAAATAACTATGACGTTAAATTTAAACTACTAAATTCATCAAGTAATTTTGTCATGAATATAAATCAGTATCTTGTAGATCAGCTTGCAGATTATCAGGTTGACAATAGAGACTACTTATCAGCGTCAGAGCATGTTGATGAGATGCTTTACAATGGTTTTACTGGACCGAGTGATTGGGCATTAATCAAAAAGATTGATAATCTAAATAAAATAGATGAGATTTTGATCGAGTTGGGGGCGCTAGAAGATAAGAGATTGGTTGAATTGTACAAAAGAAAACTCTACTCAGACAAGCAAGAGCTCCTGCCTGAAAAAAATATTAATAACTATAAAGCCTATATTTCTAATAAAATTTTTGATGATTCTGAAAAAGTACCCTGGACTACTATTTCAAAGGCTAAAGCAGAACTAGTTAAAGCGTCAAGCGACAGTAGATTCGCTAATATGCAAGATGAGATTGATATAATTGGAAAATATATTGATAAATTAGAAAAAGACTTTAGTTCTTAATAAAGGTAAGTATTTTATCATAACTTTGATAACCAGGTATAATCCTACCGTCTTCCAGGAATATAGTCGGAGTACCTTCTACAGATAACTCGCCAGCGAACTCAAAATTCTTATCGAGAGGATTTATACATGTAGCATTATCATCAATCAAATCTCCCTGAAATATACTATCTATTGCCTCCATTCTATCATCAGCACACCAAGCAGATACAAGTTGTACATAAGCATCAACGTCCTTTCCATTTCTGGAGAATAAAACATATCTGACCTCAATGTTATTATCGACTAGATCAGGGATCTCGTTATGTAACTTCTGGCAATATGGACAAGATGCATCAGTAAAAATAGTGAGTACATAATCTGTTTTAGATGGTTTGTAAATTATTTGATAACTTTCATCTATTGAATTAATAACCTTTAGCCGCTGTTGCATTTTAGTATTTTCAGTAATACTCTCCTTTGTGTCTAAATCAATCACGCTACCAACTATTAAATATTTGCCATCATTTGTCGCATAGTATATTTGATTATTAATAATAATCTCATGAAAATTATCATCTATCTTCTTTAGACTTTCTATTGATACATTAGGGTATGCTTTTGATACTATTTTATTTATATCAGCGTCCTCTTTTTTTGCACATGAAATAAATAATATTATTGATAACATTATAAATATTTTCTTCATAATTAGCCTCTAGGGTGATATTTTTGATGAAATTTTACAAGCCTATCTTTTGCTATATGTGTATAAATTTGTGTTGTTGATAGACTAGCATGTCCTAACAGCATCTGTACAGTTCTCAGATCAGCGCCATTATTGAGTAAATGTGTCGCAAATGCATGTCTAAGATTATGAGGCGATATATTTTTATTAATCTTTGATTCTCTCGCATATTTTTTTATCATCTCCCAGCAAGACTGTCTCGAAATAAGATTTCCGTTTTCTGTTACAAATAACATATGAATATTTTCATTAGCTCTTATCTTTGATCTATACGTATCGATGTACGAGATTACTAAATTCATTGCAAAGGAGCCAATAGGGACAAGCCTTTCTTTATTTCCTTTGCCTCTAATTTTGAGAAATGGTTGATCAGGTGATATTTCATTGACCTTTATGTTAAGTAATTCTGAAATTCTAAGTCCAGCAGAATATAGTAATTCAAGAATACATTTATCTCTCATGCCGACAGCACTGTTTTCTTTGGGTGCCTTCAAAAGTCTATCCACTTCATCCTCAGATATTATAGTTGGCAATTTTCTCCTTTTTTTTGGGTTCTCTATTAGTATTGCGGGGTTCTCACCAATGATTTGTGTATCTTGCAAAAAGTTATAAAAGGACTTGATGCATGTAATTGTCCTTTGTATTGTGCTGACAGATGAACCGGTGTCTAACTTGTGTGCAAGATAGTTGTTAATTATAGCTCTATCGATATGTAATAAATCATATTTTCTTGAGGTTAACCACTTTAAAAAAACAGTAAGATCAGATCTGTATGCTCCCAAGGTATTTTTTGCTAGATTTTTTTTATATGAGACATCATTGCAATAATGATCTATATATTTCAGTGACTTTGAATTATCTAATAAAGACATAATATTTGATATAATCATATAATATATATTATATGAAAAGAATGAAAGATAACTGTTTTAATGAATTTGATCCAAATGCGATGAGCGTAGAAGATGCTTTAAAAAATATTTTAAAAACTATCGATAATGTAAAGACTACTGAATTTGTTGATTTAAAAAATGCCTACAAACGGATTTTATCAAAAAATATTAAATCAAAGATTAATGTTCCGAATTACAAGAATTCAGCGATGGATGGTTACGCAGTCAATATAGATGATTTTAATAAAACAGATAAAACTTTTGAGTGTATTGGTGAATCATTTGCTGGCAAACCATTCCTAAAATCAGTCAGAAAAAATCAAGCTATAAAAGTTATGACGGGAGGGATGGTACCCTCCAACTGTAATGCAGTTATCATGAGAGAACTAGTAACAGAGAATGGTACGTCAATCACTTCAAAATCTAAAATAATCAAAGATCAAAATATCAGATTCCCGGGAGAGGATATTAAAAAGAACGAAATTGTTATGAGAGTCGGAAAACAAGTTGATGAAATTGATATTGGAGTGCTCGCGTCTTTAGGAATCAATAAAGTCCCTGTTAGAAAGAAACCAATCATAGGTTTTATCTCGACTGGAGATGAGTTGGTCAGTATCAAGAAGCCAATAAAGATCTCACAAGTGTACGATAGTAATAGATATTTATTGCATGGACTTCTTATGAAGTATCCTGTTGAAATAAAAGATTATGGCGTTGTTAAAGATAAGATAAAATTAATTGAAAAAAAATTTAAAGAAGCATCGTCTCATTGTGATGTTCTTATTACAACCGGTGGAGTTTCAGTAGGTGATGCTGATTATGTAAAAGATGTTCTAGAAAAACTTGGTAAGATCAATTTTTGGAAGATTGCTGTTAAACCTGGTAGGCCTTTAGCTTACGGTAAAATAAAAAAATGTATCTTTTTTGGTCTTCCCGGAAATCCCGTTTCGGTTGTAGTCACATTTAATCTTTTTGTAAATGAAGCTCTCAATAAATTAATAGGTAGAAGTCAGGGTCATGCTTTGTCACTAGAAGCTGAGTTATTAACTGATGTAAAAAAGAGAAAAGGTAGAAGAGAATATAAGCGAGGTATCTTAGTGATTGAAAATAATAAATTTTATGTAAAAAAATCAGGTCAACAAGGATCGAATATATTATCATCTGTTAAGGATGCAAACTGCTATATTGAATTGGGCGAAAATATGCAAGAAGTTAGAAAAGGCACCAGGGTAAAGGTAGTGCCATTTACATTAACGAGTGAATATTATGGATAAGCGAGTGGGATTGATGAAAAGGCTTCTCGTTAATTTTTATGATTTGATACTATTGTTTGCGGTCCTATATTTTTTTACTATTCCAATAATTATGTTATCTCAAGGTAATGCAGTATTAGATAATATTTTTTATCAAGCATATTTAATACTCATTATTTATTTTTATTACGCTTGGTTTTGGAAAAAATATAATCAAACCCTTGGTATGAAAATCTGGAAAATAAAAATATATAGTAGATATTCACTAGAAATTACATATATACAATCCCTAAAAAGGATAGTAGTCTCTTTGCTTGGCGGTCATCTTCTATTACTGCTCAGTGCTGAATCACTTCAAGACAAAATATCAAATACATATCTTGAAAAGGTCAATTAAATTGGAATATTTTTTTTGACTAATTTATTAAATAAATAATATCCAATCAAGGCGAAAAAGATCATTGATATTAAAACACTTGGTAATGCGGGAATTCCCAATATTAATCCAAAGTTTATTATAATACTTGTTAATACGAAATAAGTTATTCCAAATAATACTCCAATAATTAGTCTTTGACTCTGATTAGTAGAGCGCATACTTACAAACAAGAAAGGTAAGCCCACAAAAACTATTATACAGCATGAAAATGGAAGTAAAACTTTCTTCCAGAATATGACCTTATGATTTTCAAATGGTATGCCGGCTTTGTTATGAAAGTTGATATTCCTATAAAGGTCCTCAATTGAAATGTATCTTTTTTTATTAAACTGACTTTTAAGCACTTCAAAAGGTACAAAATCGTCAGATCGTATAATATAAGACTTTCTCTTCGATATTTTATTTGAACTCAAGTCATGAATTTCAACATCAGAAAAATTCCACTTCTGATTATAATATCCTCTCTTAGCAGTAACGATTGAAGACAATGCTCCTCCATCTAAGTTATAAATAATAATATCCTCTAATTGTTTATCAGTAATAATTTTATTAACATTTATTACATATTCAGCTGATCTAAACCATAAATTTTTATCTGATAAAGCCTTATTCAACGATAGATTTTTTATAGTCTGAGCTTCATTTGAATACTTTGGTGCAATTGAGTTTGCACCGATTGTGAACAGTAATGAGATTATAAAAGTCTGAAGAATTATTATAGTAATTGTTTTTTTAATACCTATACCATGTGAATTAATGGCAACAAACTCAGAGTGAAATGCCATAGAGCCAAATGAAATCATACTACCTATTAATAATGCATAAGGAAAAATATCTAATATATTTTGAGGAATTAAAAATATAATATAATTTAACATTACATAAAAACTATAATTGTGTGAACCAATATTCTTAAGCTCAGAAATAAATACCAATAAAAGGTTTATACTCAATAAAACTGTAATTGCTAGAGCGAATCCTATTAAATATTTTTTAAACATGTAGATTGTTATTTTATGCATACTAACTTACGGCCCTAGATGTATTTTTGTATAGTAAAACTGTAGAGTATAGATATACGAAGTGTACAAAAAATGCACTCATCATGAGATCAATCGTACTTGCGACAGACGTTGATATAACATTAATAATAATTACATAGCTGAAATAAATAAGAGCTCCAATAAAAATATTTTTATATTTGTCATTTTTCTTAGAATAGTTACTGAGTGGAATCGCCAAATACGCAAGTATTAGTCCAGCAATTATCATAGATATCCTATTAAATACTTCTCTAGCTGATGTTAAATTACTCATAGAAATTAATTCAATAAATGACTTTGATTCCACATCAGTACTTTTGTATATCGGAATCTTGTTTGATAGGATCATATCTTGAGTCGAATATTCTGTTGAACTAAAGCTGCCGTCTGGATTGAAGACATACGATATCCCTTTACTTAACCTTATAAGATCAGAGTTATTATAATTTGATGTTACTCCAGAGGATATATCGATCCGTGTTCCTGATTTTGAATTAGATTTAATAAATATATTTGCAACTTCACTCGTCTTCTTATTATTTATATAGATCACTTTTGATTTATCATTACTTATATTAAAATCTCCCTCTTTTAGAGAATAAATCTTTTGCTCATGTGATATTTTATGTTCAATTTTAGATCTTTGTTCAACTGCCAAAGGTGACAGGGAAAATTTCAAGATCATAATAAAAAGTGTTACAAAGATAATAAGACTTGAGAGTGTCCTTGCTAGTTCATTATTTGAGAAACCATTTAATTTAATGATGATCATTTCATTGGTTATGTAAAATCTATTGAGAGTAATAATTATTCCAAAAAAAAGACTCAATGGAATAATGATCGTAGAATACTGAACAACCTTTAAGGCTAGCAATTGAAATAGAAAAATAGATGGTATGTCACCCTCATTAACATCCTCCACGAGTCTCAAGCCAGTGTTAGCAAGTAGTATTAATAAAAGAACCACAAAAACAGCTATAGATGTTTTGGCGCAATTTTTATATAAATATTGACTAATTAAGTTCAATGTATTAATTACATGACCGCATAAAAATGTTAATCTAATCTATTAAATATTATAACTTTATTATATGGAAATAACATGAAATACACTAAATTTGATAAAAGTAAAAATTACGATCTTAACATCGTTTTTGCCTTCGAGGATAACTTGTCTGCAATTGGAAAGACATTAGGAAAAGGGCCAGCGTTTGACGATGTACAAATATCCATAAATCATAAAGTAATTTCTGGGAAAACAGGCTCCCGTAATATATTTACTAGCAAAAGATATGAAAGAAGCTACTACATAGTTGGTTTAGGCAAGAAAAGCGAATTAACGATTCAGGTTTTTGAAAAATCTCTAAGTGCTGTATTAAAAGAAATCAATACTTATAATGTTTCAACTATTTCTATTGATCTAACAAACATCAGAATTAAAAATTTTAACCTTCTTAGGGGGTCGATTACGGAAATTGAAAAATCGCAATATTCATATAAAAAATCCAAACTTACGCGACTTAAGCAATGTGCTTTAAAAATCTTACCGAGTCTTGAATCCAAACAGTTCAATATAATCAGCAAAGAGTCTATTGCTATATCTAACGGAATAAACAAAGCAAGAATGCTTGGTGATACTCCCTCAAATATATGCAACCCAACCTATTTAGCTAAGGAGGCTAAAAAGCTCGAAAAGATAAATAAAAATATTAAAGTAGAGGTTTTGGATGAAAAACAGATGTCAGCACTTAAAATGGGTTCTTTGCTATCTGTTTCGCAAGGAAGTAAGCAGCCAGCCAAACTAGTAATAATCAAATATATGCCTGTTAAAAATAAACAGCCCATAGTACTTGTAGGCAAAGGGATTACATTCGATACCGGAGGTATTTCATTAAAACCATCAGCTAATATGGATGAGATGAAATATGATATGTCTGGTGCAGGATCTGTCATAGGTACAATGCAGGCATGCGCTGAAATGAGTTTGAAAAATAATGTAATTGGTATTCTTGCGTGCGCAGAAAATATGCCTGGAAGTCAGGCAACCCGTCCAGGTGATGTAGTAACAAGTATGTCTGGTATAACAATTGAGATTCTAAATACTGATGCAGAGGGAAGACTAGTCTTGTGTGATGCACTTACATTTTGTAAAAAATATAAGCCTAAATATATATTAGATATGGCGACACTTACGGGTGCATGCCTAGTTGGACTGGGTAAATACCCATCTGGATTATTTTCTAACAGCAAAGAACTTAGTTCAAAAATTAAAAAATCAGCTGAAATTACAGGCGATCGTGTTTGGGAGCTACCGCTATATAATGATTATTTTGATGAATTGAAAACAAATTTTGCAGATATTCAAAATATTGGAGGTAGATATGGTGGAGCTATTACAGCTGCTGCTTTTTTAGCTAATTTCACAAAAGATGAGAAGTGGGCGCATTTAGATATTGCTGGTACTGCATGGGAGATAGGTCCAGACAAAGGTTCGACAGGAAGACCTGTCAGGCTTTTAACTGATTTTGTTATGGCAAATAAATAAATTGAAACCTACTGTAAATTTCTTCTCTTTAGAAAAAAAACAAGACCTTCAACTATGTATATGCTTTCTTATCAAGGAGTTATACAAACTTGGTAGTCAAATTATTATTCTTGATAATCATTCAAATTTACAAAAGCTAGATAAATTACTTTGGACATTTGAGCAAAACAGTTTTTTGCCGCATAAAATTTATAATGTTGATGAAAAACTGGATACCCCAATCATACTTTTATCAGAAAAGTATCTTAATAATCTGTTAGTATTCAATGAATATAATGCAGTTATTAATAACTTTGATAAACCAATAATTGAAGCTGCCAAGAAATTTAAAATATACGAGTTTGTTGAAGATTGTGAAGACAAAAAAATAATTAGTAGAAATAAGTATGCAGTTTATAAAAATAAAAATTTTAATCTAAATCACAAAAAATATAATGAATAAACAATACAGGCCAAAGGAAATAGAGAAAAGAATTTATGAATTCTGGGAAAATAATAATTGTTTTTCTCCGAGAGATTCCGCCTCTAAGTTTTCAATAGTTTTACCGCCACCTAATGTTACCGGTACCCTTCATATGGGGCATGCCTTCCAACATACGATTATTGATGTTTTGGTAAGATATCACCGTATGCTTGGTAAAAGTGTTCTCTGGCAACCAGGTACAGATCATGCAGGCATTGCAACACAACTTGTTGTTGAAAATAGAATTAGTAATTCTGGCATAGATCCTAAATCTCTTAGTAGAGATAAATTTATTGAAGAAGTTTGGAGATGGAAAGAACTTTCTGGAAATACAATAATAAGTCAAACAAAAAGAATAGGTTCATCAGCAGACTGGTCAAGAAATAGATTCACCATGGATGATGGGCTATCAGAAATTGTTAGGAATATCTTTATTGATTTATATGAGAATGATTTGATTTATAGAGGAAACAGACTCGTAAATTGGGATATAAAGCTTCAAACTGCAGTATCTGATCTCGAGGTGATCAATGAAGAAAGAGATGGTTTCCTTTATCATATTAAATATAAGATAAAAGATTCAACTCGAACTATTGAAGTAGCAACTACAAGACCGGAGACTTTTTTTGGTGATTCTGCAATCTGCGTTAATCCAAATGATGAGAGATTCACGGATCTCATTGGCAAAAAAGCAATTGTACCGTTAACCAATCGCGAAATACCAATTATCAGCGATGGAATAGTCGATATTGAATTTGGAACAGGTTGTCTAAAGATAACCCCTGCACATGATTTTAATGATTATAAAATTGGTAAAAAACATAATCTTGAGTTTATAAACATACTAAATAAAGATGGAACATTGAATAAAAATGTAGATAAAAAATATGTTGGTAAGAATATCCATCATGTAAGGGAAGAGCTTATTGCTGATTTAGAGAGCCTTGGGGTATTTGTAAAGAAAGTACCATATAAGAATACTGTTCCTATTGGAGAGAGAACTGGTGAAATAATTGAACCACTTCTAACCAACCAATGGTTCATGAACATGACAGAATTAGCAAAAGAAGGAATTAATGTGGTTAAAGAAAAGAAGGTTAATTTTGTTCCTGAACATTGGGAAAAAATATATTTTAACTGGCTCGAAAACATTGAAGATTGGTGCATCAGTAGACAAATTGTCTGGGGCCATAGAATACCAGCTTGGTTTGATGAGGAAGGTAAAGTATATGTAGGTAGAAATGAGGCAGATGTAAGAACTAAATACAAAATGCCGGATGACTACAAACTTTCTCAAGATAATGATGTTCTTGACACGTGGTTTTCTTCTGCTTTGTGGCCATTTTCAACACTTGATTGGAAAAAAGATGAAGAAATATTTAACAAATACTTTCCGACTAATCTTTTAGTCACTGGCTTTGATATTATATTCTTCTGGGTAGCACGAATGATAATGATGAGTCTCAAATTCACTAAGAATATACCATTTAACAAAATATATATACATGGGTTAGTCAGGGATTCAGAAGGTAAAAAAATGTCAAAATCGATTGGTAATGTAATTGATCCATTAGATGTTATCGAAGGTATTTCTTTAGAACAGCTTCTTGAGAAAAGAACAGCTAGCTTGATGAGTGATAAACAAAAATCAAACGTTATTAAAAAAACAAAAAGAGATTTTCCTACTGGTATACAAGAATATGGTGCAGATGCACTCAGGTTTAATTTCTGTGCAATGGCATCTACTGGAAGAGATATTAATTTTGACTTGAAGAGAATCGAAGGTTATAGAAACTTCTGCAATAAGCTATGGAATGCATCAAGGTACATATTGCTCACTTGTGATAATTATGATTATCGTCAGAATATAATATCAGAAGACTCGTCTATCTTTGATAAATGGATCTTATACAGACTCGATAGCGTGGTTGCTGATTTTAAAAAATATACTACAAATTATAGATTTGATATGATGGCTAATAGTATTTATGATTTTGTGTGGAATGAATATTGTGACTGGTACTTAGAAATATCTAAGAATCAGATGAACGATACAACCAAAAATAATCTTATTTTTTCTATGATAAGGATTATCAAGGTTTGTCATCCAATTATTCCATTTATTACTGAGGATATCTGGAAAGAATTTTATAATAAAAAGTATGTCTCCGAACCATTGCTTATAAATAGCAGTTTTCCATCACAAATAAGAATTTCTAAGGAATATGATATAGAATCCAGAGTTAAAAATATAAAAGATATTATTAAGAAAATAAGGAAAACTCGTGCTGAACTAGGCATTCATCCTAAAGAGATGATTGATGTAAAAATATTTATTAAAAATGCAGCATTAATAAATGATGTAACTGACAATTCTTGTTTGATAAACGAAATGTCAAATATAACAATTGAAGTGATACCTGAAGATGAGGAAGGTCATGATTTTATTGATCTAATTGATGATGATTATACCTTATATTTGAAAATCAAAAATATGATAGATGCGCAAGCAGAATTGGCAAAAATTGATAAAAAGATTAATGAGTTAAATTGTATTATCGAGAGAATAGATATGAAACTTAACAACAAAGATTTTATCGAAAGAGCACCAAGTGACATTATTAATCAGAATATTTCAAACAGAACTAAAATCGCGAATGATGTCCTGTCTTTGAAGAATCTCAGAAATACCTTATCTGATTAAGCTATACAATCTTTCAAGTGTAAGTCTAAAGCTCGTTAGATCACTAGTAATATTGATGTTCAATTGATTTGTGAGCTGTTTATATTCATTGCACTGGGAACCAATCAATATAATATCTTCGGTTTTTTCTGCATTCTCTCTGATATGCTTTATTTCATAAATTTTTCTTGCTATATCTCTTGGGTTATTTATTGCTAAAACTACTAATTGAGCTCTCACGCTTGATGCAGCATAAGTTATCTCATCATGAGGCACACCATTACCAATATATGTTATGTCCCACCCAACGTTTTGAGCTACAATCAAATGCATAATGGTATCTAGGCTCTCATGCTCTGATAGAAGTGACGCCACAACTAACCTAGGACAATCTTCCTTTGAAGAACGTAATCTGAGATAGAGGTTATTTAGACAGGTTCTAATGCACAGTTTAGACATTTTTTCTTGTGCATATCTTACTGTCCCTCTCGAGCACTCATCTTGTATATAGTTGCTCAGAGGCTTTATAAACTCGATTAAAAAATCATTGGTATTGAGGATTGCAACAGCATTAGATAAAACGTTGTCAAGTTTCCAACTGTTCATATCTTTTATGCATGAAATTGATTCATCAAAAAGCTCCATTATGGTCCCAGTGCTTGGTCTTCTATATCCAATTGAAGCATTTGACTCATCGCCCATCACAAGCTCAAATAGATCATCGTAAGATAATGCTGCTACATCACCTATTCGTCTACCGGCAGCAATAGCCCTTTTAAGTAGAGTTAATTTATCAATATCTTTGTCAGAATAGAGTCTACGGTTGGTATCGTTTCTATGAGAAATGACAGCTTGATACCTCTTCTCCCAGACGCGAATCACATCAGAACTCAAACCTGTTCTACGATTTACAACCTGTATTAGATGTCTAGGTTTTGCAGATAAATCTTCTTTCATATGAAGGTCGCTAATGGATTTTTCCTTACTATTGTTGTCAATTATTATACTTTTCATAGTTTTTGTCAAAGTTTTGTCTAATTTTTAACAGACAATATCATCTTTAGTACTATTTGTATAGTTTTTGTTCATATTATTTATTGACATGTCTATATTATTAAGATAATGTTTTAGACAGGATGTAGACAACATGTCATATCCCCACCCCTTTAATGAAAGGCCGAATCTACCCCCTTCGGCCTTTTTTATACAGATTTTCTATGCCCGTCTGGACGCCATGCTGGAGCAATAACATCTGGGCTATCATAAGGATCAGGCTTTAAGCGTGCAGGCCTGATAGTATCTTGTCCAAATCTTCTATTAATATTATCAACAGTGCTTAGAAAATCATTATGCCTAACCCCTTTGCTAAAAAGATCAGCTTGAATATTTTTATAGGTAGGATTAATTGCTGTTACCTGAACTTGATAAATACCAATATTTTTATCAAACATATCCAAATAAAGTTTACAAATATTGTAAATAATAGACTGATCACATGTGGGTTGTGCGAGCTTGATTTTCTTCTGAACCCAGCCTGCTTTTATTTTAATATTAACCATAAATTTGTTAGACTCATAACTCGAGTTACGTAAACGTCTAGACAATTTAACTGCCATCTTCAAAAAAGTTTTTTTAATTAAATATCGATTTTTTGTATTGGGCATTAAAACTTTCCCATGGCCAAGGCTTTTTGGATGAACTGGATCTAATGTAAGGCCTTCAAAATCATTTCCATTTGCCATAAGCCATATTTTCTTGCCAATATTGCCAAATCTATTTGAAAGTATGCTGATAGGAATTTTTTTCATGTCAGAACATTTATACACTCCATGCATATTCAAAAAGCTTGATATTCCTTTGGATACTCCACATAGTTTATCGACAGGTGCATTATCTAAATATTGGTGACAATTTTTTCTAGTAATGAATGTAATTCCGTTAGGTTTATCAAATTTTGAAGCAAACTTAGCTAATGACTTACTGTAAGATACTCCAATTGAACATTTAAGATTTTCAGATGAATATATTAAATCTTTAATTTTATAGACAATTTTTTCTATATTTTTATAAATTCTCATACAATTTGTTACTTCTAAGAAAGCTTCATCTACAGAATATATTTGAATATCAGGAGTAATGGTTTGTAGAATATTCATTATATTTGTTGATACTTCAGTATAGATATTTGGCCTTGATGCCCTCTGTATTAAACGAGGACAGATTTTTTTTCCTTCACTGAGTTTCATACCAGTTTTAACACCAAATGCTCTTGCCTCATATGAAGAAGTGATAATGCATGATCCATGCTTTCCGTTTGTTACTGCTACAGGCATACCTGATAATTTAGGAAAATCACGTTGCTCAATAGCAGCAAAAAAAGCATTCATATCTACATGAATAAATATTCTATCATTCATTTAATATATTCTTACTTGTCCAACCACATATCCCTGAATAGAAATTCTTTCAATAGGATAGGTTGTCTCTTTGTATAATTTATTTGCGGGAATTAATTTTATTTCTTCTGGATTTATCTTTTTAATATATTTTAGAGTTACATCTTGGTTATCTATTAAAATTACATGAACTTTTGATTTATAGAATTTTTTGCTTTCTTCTATAATTACCCAATCTCCATCATTTATTCCTGCATCTATCATTGAATCTCCTTTTACCTTGAGAGCATAAGATTTTTTATTTGTAAATAGGTATTCAAGCTCAATTCTTTGTTTATCAGTTATTGCCTCAATAGGTCCGCCGGCTGCTATATTGCCTAGTGATTTTAAAAAAAGAGGTCCCTTATCTACTATAGAAATACCACGATGTTTATTTGAATACTTTGAGATTTTACCTGCTTTTTCCAATGATTTTACATACCTGTGCGCTACGCCTTTTGATTTAATCCCTATGCCCCTGGCAATCTCTATCAACAATGGATATTTCCCATGCTTTTTTGAATATTTATCAATAAAGTCATAAGTTTCTTGTTCTTTACTAGTTAAAATAGAATGTTCTTTATAAGTTCTCATTAAGTTCTCATATAATATAGGAACTATCTTAATAGCACAACTCTAAATTTTATATAATTTTTAGAATATTCTCAGGGGGTCTAGCTATAATCGCTTTATTGTTGAAAATAAATATTGGGCGTTGAAGTAATATAGGAAATTTAAGTATATATTGTAAAATTTCATCATGAGTGAGAGTCATGTTATTTAAATTATTATCTTTATATTCTTTCTCATTATTGCGGATAATTTCTCTGGCTGTTAGTCCCGATAAATCAATTATCTCATTAAGCATATCCGTAGTAAGCTTTTCTTCAAGATAAAGAATCACACTAACTTTGATACTACAATTTTTTATTATCTCAAGAGCTTTTGTTGATTTGCTACATTTAGGATTATGATAAAGAAGTGTTTTAGTCATTCAGTAAGAATAATATTTTTTAATAAAATCTGCAAAAAATATTCCTAGTAAAGTACCTAAAGTATTAGCAAAAATATCAGCTACTTCAAAGTGACGATTAAAATGAGGTTGTAGTAGTTCAATTGCTACACCAAAAAAAACAAAATAAGAAAATATTAGAATGTAACTATGTAAAGCCCTAAAAGCTGCAGGAAAGCTTAGAAATAGATAAGAGATTATATGAAATAATTTATCAGAACCACTTGGAGCTGTGATTACAACGGCTGGTAATATTGAACCTATTAAAATAATAATTGATAATAAAATTGTAATTATAATCCAATAAGTATCGATGATATTGAATATTTTACTAATCATAATTCTAGGTGATTATACTTCAAATAATTACTTGAAAGCATAATAAAGCTAAAATCTAAATACTGTTTGTTCTTCTCAATTTAAGTATGAATAATTTACTAATATTTGGAGTGTTGATAACATCTTCTCCTTACATTTAACCTAATGAATTTAAATACAAATAAATTGAATTTATGAACTATTCCCATTCTATTGTTCCTGGTGGTTTTGATGTAATATCGTAAACTACTCTGGCTACTCCATTTACCTCATTAATAATTCTAGAAGAAATGTTGTTTAGTATTTTATGTGGAATCTCTGTTGATGTAGCTGTCATAAAATCAGTTGTATTAACAGCTCGAATAGCCACAATATATCCATATTGTCTTTTATCTCCCATAACGCCGACAGATTTTTGTGGAATTAATACGGAAAGCGCTTGATCAATTTTATTGTACAATCCATTTTTTCTAAGCTCACTTATATAGATATAATCTACATCTTGCAAAATTTTTACTTTGTTATGGTTTACTTCTCCGAGAATTCTAACAGCTAATCCAGGTCCAGGGAAAGGATGCCTATCTATTAGCTGATCAGGGAGGCCTATTTGCTTTCCAACTTTTCTGACTTCATCTTTAAAAAGATCTCTTAAAGGTTCAACTAATTTTAATTTCATATTTTTAGGCAAGCCACCAACATTATGATGTGACTTAATGACATCAGACTTGGAATTTTTAGATGATGATTCAATAACGTCGGGATATATTGTTCCTTGACCTAGAAATTTAACGTTCTTAATTTTAGATGCCTCACGATTAAATACATCTATAAAAGTTTTACCTATTAATTTTCTCTTCTTTTCAGGATCTGTAACCCCTCGAAGCCGTAGTAGGAATATTCTTGATGCATCAATAATTGTTAATTGGATTTTTAATGATCTTGTTATTCTTTTAACTTCATTTACTTCATTCTTTCTAAGTAAACCAGTATCTATGAAAATACATCTCAATTGTTTTCCTATAGCCTGATTTAGAATTGCAGCTACAACTGATGAATCGACACCACCAGAAAGTGCTAGAATTACTTTATCTGCTCCTATCTCTTGTTTTGACTTTTCTATAAGGTTTTTGCTAATGTTTTTTGCTGTCCATGATCTTCTGCATCCGCAAATTTTAACAAAATTATAAAGTATTTTTTTTCCTATTGTCGTATGAGTAACTTCTGGGTGAAACTGTAGACCGAATATATTCAGCTTACTATTTTGAATTGCTGCTATTTTTGAATTAGTACTACTTCCTATTGTGATAAATCCTTTTGGTAATACATTTACCTTGTCAGAATGGCTCATCCATACACTGTGCTGTTTATCTTTATAGGCGCATTGATTAAATAATTTTACTTTGTTACTAAGTTTAAAATAAGAGTGTCCAAACTCTTTTTTTGATGATTTTATTACAGTCCCACCAAATTCTTTTGCAATTAACTGCATACCATAGCAGATACCCAAAATTGGAATATTTAGATTAAATACTTCTTTTCTAGGCCTCAACGTCTTGCTGAAGTTAACTGAGTTTGGTCCTCCGCTTAACACGATACCTTTTGGGTTCAATTCATTTATTTCATTAATTGTAATATTGTACGGTTTTACTAGACTAAATATGCCTAACTCTCTAATTCTTCTCGCAATGAGTTGTGTATATTGTGAGCCAAAGTCTAGAATAAGTATTAAATCTTTCTCCTTGGTCATTATCGAGATTGATAGTTTGGCGGCTCTTTTACAATTGCAACATCATGTGTGTGACTCTCAATTTTTGATGAGCTAGATATTTTGATGAAACTAGTTTTAGATTTCATTAGTTTAATATTTTTGCAACCTAGATAACCCATGCTTGATCGAAGCCCGCCTGTTAGCTGGTGCAGAATAGATTTCATTGTCCCTTTATAGGGAACTCTCCCCTCTATTCCCTCAGGTATAAGCTTTTTACTTTCATTATGATGATCTTGAAAGTATCTATCTTTGGATCCACTTTGCATAGCGCCAATTGATCCCATGCCCCTGTAAGATTTATATGTTCGTCCCTCAAACATTTCAACTTCGCCAGGCGCTTCATCTGTGCCAGCAAGTAGTCCCCCTAACATTACTGTGTCTGAACCTGCAGCAATTGCTTTTGCTATATCACCAGAATAACGAATGCCACCATCAGCGATAAGTGGAATTTTATATTTTTTTGAAATTTTTGCACATTCGTATATAGCAGATAACTGAGGCACACCAACACCTGCAACTATTCTCGTAGTGCATATTGAGCCAGGGCCAATACCTACCTTAATTGCATCGGCTCCACTTTTTATTAAAGCTTCTGCCGCGTCACTTGTAGCAATATTCCCAGCAATAACCTGCTGAAACGGGTAGTTTTTTTTAATAAATTTTAGTGTATCTATTACTGATTTTGAGTGACCATGTGCTGTATCAATAGTTATAACATCAACATTTTCATTTATTAAAGCATGGATCCTATCAATAGACTCTGCGCTTGTGCTCACTGCTGCACCAACGATTAGACTACCATTGCTATCCTTCGATGCGTTCGGATATGTAGAGGATTTTTGAATATCTTTAAATGTAATCATGCCCTTGAGCTGATGTTTCTTATTTACTATGAGAACCTTTTCAATTCTATTTGTCCTAAGTAATTGTATCACTTGCTTCTTAGAGTAGTTCTCCCCAACAGTTACTAGTTTGTCTTTGGGTGTCATTATAGATATAACTTTTGTATTCATGTTCTCGACAAATCTCAGATCTCTGTTTGTGACAATTCCAATTAACTTATTTTTATCTACTATGGGGACGCCAGATATACCATACTTTTTTGTGATTGAATTTATCTCCTGTACGGTTGAACTTGCAGATGCTGTAATAGGATCATTGATTACTCCACTTTCATATTTTTTCACATACCTAACTTGCTTTGCTTGATCTTCAATAGACAAGTTTTTATGAATAATTCCTACACCACCCTCACTAGCAAGGGTTATTGCCATTTGAGATTCTGTGACAGTATCCATAGCTGCAGACAAGATAGGAGTCTGTAGTTTTATGCTCTTAGTTAGCTGTGTGGACAAATCAACATTCACAGGGAGTATGTCAGAATAAGCAGGAACAAGTAGGACATCGTCGAAAGCTAGCGATTCATCTGAAAATACTTTGGATCTAGATTGATGTGTTGTGGCTACCATTCTATATTATACATATAAATATATACTTCGAAAAGCGTAAAGATGAAAATATACACTGTATCTGAATTGAACCTCGAGGCAAGAGAAGCAATGCTACTTGCATTTCAGTATCCAATTTCAATTAAAGGGGAAATTACAGATTTCAGATCTTCTAGAGGACATCAATATTTCAGACTGAGAGATCCAGGCGGGAATTATACCGTGGAATGTGTTATCTGGAAAAATACGCGTCATGAAATTAATATTTCTGAATATCTTGATATGCAGGTTATAGCTACTGCTAAGGTTGATTTCTATGCAGGTTTTGGAAAGTTTCAATTAAATGTATCTGATATATCAGAATTCGGTGATGGCTTTTTAAAAAAAGAAATTGAAAAATTAAAAGTAAAATTATCAGAGGAAGGAATATTTGATTTTAAAAAGGAAATACCTTTGTTTCCTGAGAATATTGCTATTCTTACTGCTAGAGATAGTCATGCGCTAAAAGATGTGATCTCTAAGCTTAACGAAAGATATCCTCTAGCTATGGTGCATGTTTACCCCTCCACGGTTCAAGGTGTTTCAGCTCCATCAAATCTAACAAAAATGTTAAAACAGATAAATAAAGATAATATTGTGGATATTATTCTCATTGTACGCGGCGGAGGTTCACTTCAAGATTTAATGGCATTTAATGATGAAACGTTAGTTAGGCAAATATCAAAATCAATGATACCGACAATAACTGGCATTGGTCATAAGCCAGATATTACTCTGGCAGATTATGCATCAGATTCCGCACAAGAGACACCAACTGCTGCAGCTGTGAGAGCGGTGCCTGATTTTAAAATATTGAAACAAGATATATATCAATTAGATATTTCAATAAATAAAGCACAGGCAAAAAGGCTTTCCAGCCTGTCAGATGATATTAGAAACTCTATCTCATTGCTTAAAGTGAATGCTCCTAATAGAAAGGTTGCGCTATTTCATAAAGATTTTACTAGTAACCTTCAACTATTAAAAAAAGTCATAAACGAAATAGTAAAGAAATATCAGTTATCTTTGTACAATGAAATCCTACATAAAAAACAAATTTTGAAAATTATTAAAAATAAAAACCTAAATAATGCAAAGAATATAAAAATATATATGAAAATTATGGAAAGAAGCATTTTCAATAAATTAAGTCAGTTTGATGAACTACTTAAATTAAAGGGTCAGCAAGTTAGTCAATCTAATCCTAAAAATATACTAAAAAGAGGGTATGCGATCATTAGGGATGAAAAAAATAATATCATAAAAAATTCCAAAAATGCTAAAAACAAAGTCACGCTTAAAATTGAAATGATAGATGGGTTCATAGACGTGTATAGAAAGAAAAAAAAGACTTGATATAGAGGTAAACTAATAGCAAAATAATCTATCAATATGGCAGCTACTAATCTTCAAAAATATCTTGATTTTAAACCATATAAGCCAAAGAAAGGCGAAGAATATATGTCTCCTCAGCAAACAGAGCATTTTAAGAGTATTTTATTCTCTTGGAAAAAGATGCTGATGACGGAAGCTGAAAAAACTATGGATCATATGAAACAGGATTCTTCGAAGCTATCAGATCCAAATGATGCTGCTACTCAAGAGGAAGAATTCAGACTCGAATTAAGAACAAGAGATAGAGAAAGGAAACTAATATCAAAAATAGACCAAGCTTTAAGTAGAATTGATGATGGATCGTATGGTTATTGCGAGGATACTGGCGAACCTATTGGTATTAAAAGACTAGAAGCAAGACCAATAGCAACTTTATCTATCGAAGCACAAGAACGACACGAGAAAATGGAAAAAACTCAAATTGATTAGGTGTTTTGATCTACACCCTTCATTGTCAATTTAACGCGTCCTTGCTTATCAACTTCCAGAACTTTAACCTTGACTAAATCTCCTTCACTGAGAACATCCTTCACATCTTTTACTCTTTCTTCACTTATTTGTGATATGTGTACTAGACCGTCTTTGTTAGGAGTAATTGCTACGAATGCACCAAAATCCATTATTTTAGCAACTTTACCCTCGTATATTTTATCGACCTGTGGACCTGCAGTAATCTCCTCAATAATAGATTTTGCATGATCGCTTTTGGATTGGTCTGAAGCAGCTATTTTAATAACTCCATCGTCATTAATATCAATAACAGCGCCTGTTTGCTCAACGATTGATTTTATAACAGCTCCGCCCTTTCCAATCACCTCAGCAATTTTGGATTGATCTACCTTCATGTGTGTGTATCTTGGAGCAAACTCTGATACATCCTCTCGAGCGGCACTCAATTCTTTGTTCATTTCATCAAGGATATGAAGCCTAGCATCTTTTGCCTGATTAAGTGCAGTTTCCATTATATCCGATGTAATACCGTCGATTTTAATATCCATCTGTAAGGCATTGATACCTGCTGCTGTACCAGCAACTTTAAAATCCATATCTCCAAGATGATCTTCGTCGCCAAGAATATCAGTTAGGACTACATGTCTATCCCCCTCTTTTACCAAACCCATAGCAATCCCAGCTACAGGTGCTTTTAGAGGAACTCCTGCATCCATCATGGACAAGCTAGAGCCACAGACTGATGCCATAGAGCTAGAGCCGTTTGATTCTGTGATTTCAGAGACTACTCTCACTGTGTATGGAAAATCTTCTTGAGAGGGCATTACAGCTTGGACCCCTCTTCGTGCCAGCTTTCCATGACCAATCTCCCTTCTTTTTGGAGAGCCGATCATGCCGATTTCACCAACAGAATATGGTGGAAAATTATAGTGGAATATAAATGAATCTTCTATTCTTCCACTTAAAGAGTCGATTATTTGAGCATCCTTATTAGTTCCAAGGGTAGTTACTACAAGAGCTTGAGTTTCTCCACGAGTAAATAATGCAGAACCGTGTGTTCTAGGTAAGACTCCAGTTTGAACACTAATGGGTCTTACGGTAGTAGTGTTCCTTCCATCAATTCTTTTCTCTCCAGATAATATTCTTTCTCTCACAATATCTTTTTTTAGATTATCAAAAACCTTTGCTATCTTGTCTGCATTGCCCTCATCGTCGTCTAATTCTTTTGACATCACCTCTTCTTTTAGAAGGGAGAGCTTTTCATATCTATCTTGTTTTTCAATTATTTGGTAAACGGATGATATTTGATCACCATATGATGATTTTATTGAGTTATATAGATCAGAATTATCTTCCTGTGAAGGTGCCTCTTGTTGAGATACCCCTAGTTCAGCTACTAACTCATCTATGGCTGTAATTATAACTTGCATGTTTTGATGTCCATAATTAACTGCATCTAACATCTGCTTTTCACTAAGCTGATCCGCTTCTGATTCGACCATAAGTACCGCATTATTTGTGCCAGCAACAGTCAAATCTAGTTTTGAAGATGCTAGCTGTGTGGATGAAGGATTAAGAATATATTCATCATCAATAAATCCCACTTTCACAGCACCAAGTGTTCCATTAAATGGGAGCCCAGCTAGCTTAACCACAGTCGATGCTGCGATCATCGCAGGAATTTCAGGATCAACTTCTGGATTTAGTGAAACTAGAGTAAGGATGATTTGAACTTCTTGATTATACGTTGATGCAAAAAGTGGTCTTAGAGGTCTGTCTATTAGACGACTAATTAAAGTTTCTTTTTCTGTTGGTCTACCCTCACGTTTAAAAAAACCTCCCGGTATTTTGCCAGCAGCATATGTTTTTTCATTATAGTTTACAGTGAGGGGAAAGAAATCTCTCACATTTGGCTCGGTTGATGCTACTAATGTAGCTAGTATTACAGTTCCATTGATTTCAACTGTAGCTGAGGCATTAGCTTGCTTCGCTATAAGTCCGGTCTCAATTTTGACGGATTGAGTACCAAGGTCAAAAATTTTTGTGTGCATTATTTTCTAAGTCCTAGTTCTTTTATTAGCTTCTCATATGAATTTATGTCTATTTTTTTTAGATATTTCATAAGAGATCTTCTTTTCATAATCATTTTCAAAAGCCCTTGTCTGGAATGATTATCTTTTTTATTCTTATTAAAATGATCAGAAAGTTTGTTGATATTTTCTGTGAGAAGAGCTATTTGAACTGAACTAGACCCGCAATCTTTATCAGATTTTTTGAATTTCTTTATGATTTCAGCTTTTGTATCACTATTCAATGCCATTATTATCTTCTAATTACTTAACGTGTGGATTTTATCATGTCCGACAGGTAATACAAATGAAATATCACCTTTTCATCAATCTTTTAGGATATAAAATATTATTTTTGAATAAGCCTATACCATGAAAGATATTATTGTCTCCTATGAGCTTACACGTTGAAAAATTATCGGTATTGTCTTTACTAATATTTAAACCCATGTATAGTCTAGAAATCTCATCATAATTACAAAATATAGAGGGCATACTTGCCAACATATCAGTAATACTTATACCGTAATCTCTTAGATTTTCATTATTTATATTGTTTATATCAACATGTGTAAATTTCTCAAAAGGTTCAACGCTACATCTGTGTAATCCGTAGAGGCATGAGTGAAGATCCCATTCTTTTGAAATATCCTGTATAAGGGTTCTTATGTAAGTTCCTGGTGAGCAATTAGCTTTGAAAGTGAGTAAATTTTTTTTAAGTGATATAAATTTAAGATCGTAAATGTATCGTTCTTTGGGTTGTCGTTTAATCTCTATATTATTTCTTGCATAAACATAAAGAGGTTTTCCCTTGTGTTTGCTGGCACTATACATATGAGGCAGTTGAAAATATGGGCCAAGAAACTTTTTAAATGTACTTTCAATTTTTTTTTTCGATAGTTTCTTTATAAGATCATTTTCATTCTCAAAAATAATAGGCTCTGATTCATAATCACCACATTCGCTAAAAGCGCCTAACTTGCATCTTACATCATAAGTCTTATTATTCTTTGAAATATAACTGATAAATTTAGTTGCTTCACCAGTTACTATTGGAAGTATTCCAGTGGCTAATGGATCCAAAATACCATATATTCCAGCTTTTTTTAGTTCAGTTCTCTTCTTAAATAATGCAAGCGTTCTACTTGACGTAATAAATTTTTGTTTATTGATTAAAAATACCCCGTTAAACACAAATATATTATCTCAAGGAATCAAGAAGCTTATCAATGCGTTGACCTTTTATTACCGTGTCATCAAATATAAATTTAATATCTGGTATTCTTTTTAAATGGACATTTTTTGATAAATAGTATTTGATAGTTGGCTTTAACTCATTAATTTTTTTTTCTATTTTTTTATAGTCTTTATCCAACGTTGTGAAGTAAACAATCGCACTTCTTATATCTTTACTTACTTTAATGTCGGTTATCGTAACGGTATTTTTTATTATAGGATTATCGATTCGTGTAACAATTATGTTAGCAATTTCTTTATGAAGAAGGTCTTCAATTTTATTCATTCTGCTCATCTGTAGTTAAATCGAGCGTTTAATTTCTGTTCTTTTGTATACTTCTATTTGGTCACCAGATTTAATATCGTTGTAATCTTTTACTCCGATACCGCATTCGGTGCCACTTTTAACTTCTTTAACGTCTTCTTTGAATCTTCTCAAAGATTCCAGCTCGCCCTCATAAATTACTGTATTATCACGTAAAACTCTAATTGGTTGATCTTTTTGAATAGTCCCTTCAGACACAATCGAACCAGCAATTGCTCCAAGCTTAGATGACCGAAATACATCTTTAACTGTAGCTATACCAATAATTTCCTCTTTTATTTCTGGTTCTAATTCTCCTGACAAATCAAATTTAACATTATCAATTAAATCATAGATAATACTGAAATATTTAAGTGGCAAGTCGTGCATCTCGATTAACTTTTTTGCTTTGCTATCAGCTCTCACATTGAATCCAATAATGTGCGCATCCGCACTAATTGCAAGATTAATATCTGATTCTGTTATTCCACCCACGCCACTGTATATGATTTCTAATCCAACATCTGGGTTATCAATTGACTGTAGACTGCTTATTATTGCTTCGCAACTTCCTTGTACATCCGTTTTGATAAGATAATTTATAATTTTTTTATTATTTGATACATCTCCGAAAGACTCAATTGAAAAGTTTTTCTGCTTTGATTGCATCTCGATTTCTTTTTGTTTTTTTTCTCTAGATGATGCAATATCTTTCACCTTTTTCTCATCATCAGTCGATATTAACTGGTCACCCACATTAGGTGTTGCTGATAAGCCAGTAAGAACAACTGGTGTACTTGGACCTGCACTTTTTACAGGCTTACCATACTCGTTAAAAAGTGCTCTTGCCCTACCAAAGGTTTGTCCAACTAATACAAAGTCTTTTTGGTTAAGCATCCCATTTTGGATGAGTACAGTCGCAACTGGTCCCTTTCCTTTATCTAACGAGGATTCAATTACTACTCCAGTGGCAGGACCATTATCGTAAGCCTTAAGTTCTAATATTTCTGCCTGTAAAACTACAGAATCTAGTAATTTGTCAACTCCATCGCCGGTTAAAGCTGAAATAGGTACGAATATAGTATCACCTCCCCACTCTTCGGGAACAACGTTGTTTGCAGCAAGATCGTTTTTCACTTTCTCCTGATCAGCATTCTCTTTATCAATTTTGTTGATCGCCACAATAAGCGGAACCTCAGCAGCTTTAGCATGTTCAATAGCTTCTTTAGTTTGTGGCATGACACCGTCGTCTGCAGATACGACAAGAATAACTATATCAGTAACTTGAGCACCTCTAGCTCTCATACTCGTAAAAGCTGCATGGCCAGGAGTGTCTAGAAATGCAATTTCTCCATTACCTGTTTTCACACGATATGCGCCTATATGTTGTGTTATTCCTCCAGACTCAGATTCAGTTATTTTTGACTTTCTAATATAGTCTAAAAGAGACGTTTTCCCATGATCTACATGACCCATAATTGTAACAATTGGAGCTCTCACTTTTCCGTCTGTTATTTTTATTTTTTCTAAAGGGGCAATTTCATCTTCGCTATCTTTCACAATAATAGCTTTATGACCAATTTCTTCTGTTATAAGGACTGCAGTATCTTGGTCAAGAGATTGATTTACAGTAGCCATGACACCCAAACTCATCATTTTAGCAATTAAGTCAGTGTGTTTAAGTGCCATCTGATTTGCCAATTCAGCAACAGTCATCGATTGAGTGATCTTAACATCCCTTATAACTGGTTCAGTTGGTTTCTCAAATTTGTGTGTAGTTTGGATATCTTGAATCTGTGTTTTATTTTTTTTACTTTTATCTTTTTTTAAATTCGGAGATTTCAGGTGTAACTCCTTATTTTCCATTTTCTCAATTTTCTCATCTTTATCAACTTTATGTTTTTTTGATGATTTAGGTTCAACTTGTGAGATTTCTTGAGCTGGAGATACTTTTGAAGGTTTGATTGATGCTGTTGGATTCTGTTTTGGGGCTTCTTTTTTTGATACTTTTTTTACAGATGTCGACTGCTCGGTTAATTTTGTAGTAGCTGGTTTGGTAATAATTTTCCTCTTTCTTTTGACATGAACTCCGGCAGAAGAACCACTTTTTCTGGCTGATAAAGTATCTGTCTTAAGCTTTATGTTGTCTTTTTCAGTCATTTTCTTCTTCGTTAAACCAGCTTTCTCTTGCTTTCATAATCAGTTTACCAGCGGCTTCATTTGAGATGTCAATAATATCTAGTAGCTCATCAATAGATAAATCAGCCACATCATTTATTGTTAATATATCATTATTTTTGAGTAAAGTGACTTGGTCATCTGTTAATTCCTCTAAATTTGTCAGTGAGTTTTTATTATCAATTTCTTTTTGTTGCTTTTCATATTCATCAATAGCCCTTTTTCTGAGCTCATTGACAAGATCTTTATCGAAGCCATTAATTTCTTCGAGTTCTTCAATTTCACATAAAGCAATCTCATCAATACTTGTAAACCCTTCCTCAGCAAGAATCTTTGCTACATCATTGTCGACGTTTAGATTTTTTTGAAATTTTTCAGCAGTTTCTTCTTCTTCTTGAGTATTCTTTAAATCGGCATCATTCTTACTCATGACATTTAAATTCCAACCTGTAAGTTCACTTGCAAGCCTTACGTTTTGGCCTCCTCTTCCGATGGCTTGCGAGAGTTGTTCTTCCGCAACAGCAATATCCATTGTTTTACTTGTTTCATCTACAACAATCGATAAAACTTCGGCAGGTGACATAGCATTAATAACGAACTTTGCGGGATCCTCGTCCCAAGGTATAATATCTATTCTTTCTCCCGCTAATTCATTAGATACTGACTGAACTCGTGAACCCCTCATACCAACACAGGCGCCTATAGCATCAAGTTTAGGATCATTTGATTTTACAGCAATTTTCGCTCTAACACCTGGATCCCTTGAAGCTCCCAAGATTTCTATAATGCCTTGTCCTACCTCAGGAACCTCTAAGCGAAAAAGTTCGATTAAAAACTCAGGACATTTTCTAGATATGTATAATTGTGGGCCTCTGGACTCAGATTGAACGTCCATTAAAAAACCTCTAATTCTATCACCCGGTTTTATGATCTCTCTTGGGATCAAATTATCTTTCAGAATCATTGCCTCGTCAGACACGCTTCCACTCTCATTGGAACTGAGATCTAAAAAGACATTATTTTTATCAACTCGTCTGACTATTCCAAATAGTAATTCACCTATTTTTGGGGAATAAAGATCTACAATTCTATTTCTCTCAGCAGCCTTCAATTTGGATACAATATTTTGTTTTGCTGTTTGCGCAACAATTCTTCCAAACTCTACAGATTCAATTTCTTGAGTGATGAAGTCTCCAACCTCTATATTTGGATCTCTTTCTTTCGCTATATCAATTAGCATTTTCATCTCATACTCATCATCAATCAGCATTTCACTTACCACTTCCCACCTTCTTAAGGTGCGATATGAACCATCATCTTGGTTGATTGTTACCAGTACGTCAATTTCATCCTGTGTTTTGTTGTCAAGCTTATATTTTTTCTTTACTGCTGATGCTAAAGCATGCTCCATCGCATCAATAATGATTTCTCTATCTACATTTTTTTCATTTGAAACAGTATCGATTATAAGAAGGATTTCTTTATTCATACTTTAATCTCCCTGATTAGATTAGCTTTTTTTATATTTTCAATTGATATTTCAATCGGACTATTTTGATCTTGAAAAACTATTTTATTATTAATAATTTTATAAATACCAGTAAAACGCTTATGATTATTAATATTTCTTTTAAGTTCCACAAAGGCTTTCTCCCCTTGATATTTAATAAAGTCTTTCAAATTGAACAAAGGTCTATTAATTCCTGGTGATGATACTTCTATGTTGTAATCACTTTCAATAATTTCATCTAGTTTGATAATGTTTTGTGCAATTTTAGTAACATTAGAACATGTTTGAATTGTAACTCCATCAGTAGATTCAATAATGATTTGAACAGATTTTTGGTTACGAACACCAAATACTTTTACGTTTATTGCCTCAATATTATCATTAAGCACTTCATTGATTCTGTTCATAAGTTTCTCTTCGATATCATTCATAAATATGCATTAAAATGGCCCCATATGGAGCCGTGCTTGTATTGTATATCAAAATTGAGTGAATGCGAAAGAAAATTATAATTTGTTGGTCGCGGGGGCAGGATTCGAACCTACGACCTTTGGGTTATGAGCCCAACGAGCTACCAGACTGCTCCACCCCGCACTGCTTTGAAGTCTATAGTTTATGAGGTTTTTTTTCAAGTCAAATAGAAATATCTAATAAAATGCTAGTTAGGTAGGTCGTTATGTCAAACATAATAAATGGGAAAATGCCTAAACCCAGAAGTAGAATTACATTAATAGATAACAAAATATTATTTCTAGTGTATGTTGAAATTAAGTTTACTCTATCCTCGAAATAAATTGTTTTAATTACTCTTAAGTAGTAATACGCAGATATCACGGTCATTAAAACAACAAGTACCGAAAGCGTAATATAAGAATTATTTATAAGCGCCTGTATAACTATTAGTTTAGCATGAAATCCAATTAATGGCGGTATACCTGCAGAAGATAGCATTGTAATCAGGATCAATATTGCAAAATATGGATGAGTTTTTGATAATCCTGCCAAATCAGATATATCCTCAATCCCATGACTATTTGATGTTATATGCGTAATTATTCCAAATGAAGCTAATGCAGTAAATGAATAAACAATAGTATAGTATAAAGATGCATAAAGGCCGTCGTTTGTTACAAGCCCCATAGCTAAAATAATGAAACCAATGTTAGAAATAGCTGAGTATGCCAATAGCCTTTTTATATTCTCCTGAGTAAGAGCAAATATACTTCCGACTATAATGGACGCAATACCAATGAAAACTAATATATCTGACCAAATAAAAGTTAAAGTTAAAAATGTAATGAAATATAGTTTCAGAAAAACCACAAATACAGCTACTTTAGGTAGTGTACTTAGAAGGATGGTAGTGCTTACAAGTGAACCTTGATAAATATCCGGCACCCAGATATGAAAAGGAGCGGCACCAAATTTAAAACATAGACTTGCAGTGATAAACACCATACCAAAGATAATTCCTAAAAATTGTACAGAATCATAATTTACACTACTAATTTGATCAGCTATTTCGAAGTAGTTTATAGATCCAGTGAATCCATAGATTAGTGAAATTCCAAATAAAAGTATCCCCGAAGACATAGCGCCCAAAACATAATACTTAATAGCCGCTTCAGAAGATAATTTAGAGTTTTTATTAAATCCGATTAGCGCGTACAGTGCGAGCGATAAAAGTTCTATTCCTAGATATAGCATTAGTAAACTATATGCAGATACCATTATCATTGTTCCGATTAATCCTAACACTGAAATTGTAAAGTACTCAATTTTAAGATTATTAAGATAATTTAAATGCCTATATGTATAGTGAAATATAATCAGCGCTCCAGCTAGAAGTAAAAATTTAATTAGACTAGTAAACCTACTGAATTCATAAGATCCATAGGTTTGTTCAGGAACCTCTGTTAGTGCATAAAAAGATGCCAGAATTAATAAAAACTGTATCAGTAGATAAGAAATATATTTATGTTTCTCTAAGTAAAGGTCAATTACAATAATGAGTAAAATCCCAATGGAAAGAATAATCTCAGGAATATAAAATAAATCAAACATCATGCTCTACCTATAGAAATGGATGTAATAATATCATTTACTGATTTATCTAAAAGATTAAATAAAAAATCAGGGCTTATGCCGAGATAAAGAACGAAAACAACCAGAGCGCCTAAAACTATTTTCTCATTATTATTACATTCTATATAACCTTGATGATTTTCCTGATTATCTCCAAATAAAACATTTTTTCCTAGCTTAAGGGAATATGACGCAGATAAGATTAATGACAGTGCTGCAAGCAAACCGAAGAGAAAACTCGAACCCAGCGATGATGTGATGACTAAAAACTCCCCAACAAATCCGGATGTTCCAGGTAAACCTGAGTTTGCCATCAAGAAAAATATCATAAGAAAAGAAAAGATAGGCATAAACTGAGCAACGCCAAAATTATCTTTTATTAATCTTGAATGAGAATATCGATACATGATGCCAATACAAAAAAACAAGGCAGCAGATATAAGTCCGTGAGATATCATCTGCATCATTGCACCCTCCAAGCCAATCTCGGCAGCTGTTGGGTTTTTCCCGAGAAGATTGAAAACAAGAAAAATTCCCATCGTGACAAAACCCATATGCGCAACAGAAGAATAAGCAATAAGTTTTTTCATATCCTCTTGAGCAAAAGCAACAAAACTAATATATATGATTGCAACTAGAGATAGGAAAATCATGTATTCGCTGAGATATATTCCTGCATCAGTTGTTATAGGTAACATGAATCTAATCATCCCGTAGCCACCAACCTTGAGAAGAACAGACGCTAATATCACTGAACCGCTTGTTGGTGCTTCAACATGAGCATCTGGCAGCCAGGTATGAACTGGCCACATTGGGATTTTTATTCCAAAACCAATTAAAAAAGCTAATAATATTAGAATTTCCTCCTCAAATGATAGCCTCAGAGAATAAAAATCCCTTATTTCAAATGAGTTAGCAAGGTTTGCAAGATAGATAATAGATATAAGCATTAGGACCGAGCCAAACAAAGTATAAAGAAAGAATTTTATGGTTGCATATTTCCTATTTTCTCCGCCCCATATACCGATAATTAAAAATAATGGAATGAGTAAACTTTCAAAGAAAATATAAAATAGAATGCTATCAAATGCTGAGAAAGTTCCTATTAAGAGTCCTTCAAGAATCAAAAAATATCCCAAGTACGATGATTTATTATTATAGTTTTCAGATGAAGCAAAAATTGCTATCAATAGATTTATAAAAGACGTAAGTAATATTAGTGATACAGAGATACCGTCAACTGCTAGGTAATAAAATATATTTAAACCAGGTATCCATGTAAGTTTCTCAACAAATTGTAAGTCACCAGATAAATAGTCATAAGATTGAAAAAGTTTGATAGAAATAAGAAAAACTAAAAACGTTGTTAAGAGAGTAATTGATGCAGATGTTGATTTTCCAAAATCATTAGAAACAACTAATATCAAACCAACTATTATAGGTAGCCATATTAAAATACTTAGTATTGGATAATCAAACATCTAGTAAGCTATCCTCATGAGTATTAATAAGAAAATTAATGCCGAAATAATAATTAGAGAGTAATGGTAAATATATCCTGTTTGAAGTTTTTTCACTTTGCTAGATAGGGAGTTAATTATATTTGATGCGTTATTGATCAATCCATTATCAATAGCTGATATATCAATATCCTTCCATAAAAATCTAGAGACACGATTTTGGATTCTAGGTATGAAATATCTAGAGAGAGAATCAAAACCATACTCTTTTTCTATAAAGCTGCTAATGAAGTATGGAACAGTGATTTCAAATGATTTTTTATAGTAGTAAAAATAACTAAAAATGAGACCCGCTAATAAAATAAAAAAGTTTATTGTCATGAAGGAGTGCAAAAAGAATTTGAGAGAGTTTACAACATAGTCATTATAGAATGATAAAGTGAGTTCGCTAGCAGCCAAGGAGTTTTGGAAAAGCATGCCCATCATTAATGGATCATATATAAATAGTCCAAGGAAAACAGAAGGAGCAGTCAATATGAACAATGGAAGAAGCATTTGACGATCATTTTCTTTTTTGAGTTTATTATTCTCTTCAGCCTCAGGTAACGAGCACTCCCCAAAGAAAACTTTAAAGAATATTTTTGATGTATAAAGAGTTGTTGTGAAAATAGATAATAGCAACAGCATGTAAGGTACTGTATGACCAAAATATCCTACAGCGTCAATGATTGATTCTTTAGAGTAGAAGCCTGATGTTAGAGGAAATCCAATTAAAGATAGCGAAGCATAGAGGAAAGCTAGATAAGTTATCGGCATTATTTTCCTTAGACCTGCTATCTTTCTTATATCTTGTTCGTGATGGCATTTAATAATAATAGATCCAGCACATAAAAAAAGTAGAGCTTTGAAAAAAGCGTGAGTGATTAAATGGAACATGGCTAGTGAATATAATGACGCACCAAGTGCTGCGGTCATATATCCTAACTGAGATATTGTAGAGTATGCGATTATCCTCTTAATGTCATTCTGCATCAAAGCAACTAATCCTAAGAAAAAAGCAGTAATAGAACCAATATACAAAATGAAAATTAAAACTCCATCTGTGAGCTCGTACAAGGGCGAGAGACGGGCAACCATATAAATACCAGCAGTGACCATAGTTGCGGCATGAATAAGTGCTGAAATTGGGGTTGGCCCCTCCATGGAATCTGGTAACCAAAATTGTAATGGTACTTGGGCTGATTTTGCCATTGCACCTATAAATAAGAGGATACAAATAGCACTCAAAGAATTAAATGAGTATCCAAATATATCAACCCTATCCATATCAATTGAGTTTTTTATCTCAAATATCTGATTATAATCTGTAGTGCTGTATGATACTAAGATCAGGCACAAGCCAAGCAACAGTCCTACATCTCCAACTCTATTTACCAAAAAAGCTTTATAGTTCGCACTGATAGCAGATTCTTTTTTTATCCAAAAGCCAATAAGTAGGTAGGATGATAATCCCACTAACTCCCAACCAATGAATAGTTGTAGAAAATTATTCGAAAATACAATAAGTAGCATAGAAAATGTGAAAAAGTTCGTGTAAATAAAGAATCTGTTAAACGATTGATCATGCTTCATGTATGAAATTGAATAGTAGTGAACTAGAAGTGATACAGACGTTACAACACTACTCATAATTAGGGACAATGAATCGATATAAAGTCCAAAATATAGTGAGAACAATCTTATATCTGCAAATGTAAGAACATTAATTGAATGTGGACTAGAATTAGAGGAGTAATATAAGTAAAGAATTGACAATGATAATAAGAATGAAATTAATATAGATATATTTGAGATAAGAATTGAATATTTTTTTGATCTGTTTTGACAAGTTAATAAGAGAAATGTCCCTATCAAAGGTGAAAGTAGTAATATAGCGGTTAGTGATGTCAACCTTTTAGCTCCGATAGATCATCTACATCTATAGATTTTTTATTTCTAAAAAGTACTACAAGTAATGCAAGACCAATTGCAGATTCCGCGGCAACAACTGTAAGCACAAAAAAAACAAAAACCTGTCCAGTTAGATCGCCAAGATAGTTTCCTAATGTAATAAGATTAAAGTTAACGGATAAAAACATAAGTTCCAATGACATCAATAGTACAAGAATATTTTTTCTATTGATGAATATCCCAGCAATAGAAAGTGTAAATATAATAGTGCTTAATATTAGATAGTAGCTAATAGGTATCATGCTATTCTTTCAAACCTTTTATTATTTTAAGTCTATCTTTTTTTCTAACATCTATTTGTTTTGCTGGATCTTGATATTTGTTATTTGGATTCTTACGATAAGTTAAAACAATCGCAGAGAGTATACCAAGCAGAAGTATTAATCCTGCTATTTCAAATTCAAGAATATAATCAGTAAACAATACAAAACCAAGATTCTCAGTATTACTGTCACTAATAATATTTATGCTATTAATTGCGTTATAGTTTATGTTCTCAAATGTATCAACAAAAAATAAAATAATAAGTATGTTGAAAACTATAAATATTGCTATGCCAATTGGTAAGTATTTTATATAAGCTGCACTTCTCTTTGCAATATTAATATCAAGCATCATAACGACAAAGAGAAAAAGAACCATTACTGCACCCACATAAACAAGTATCAGTATGATAGATAAAAATTCAGCGCCTAGCAAAAGCCATAAAACAGCAGATAAAAAGAATGAAAAGACTAGATTTATTGCGGATAGAACAGGATTTGATGACGTGATAACTTTTATTGAAGTAAATATTAGTAGTGAGCTAAAAATAAAGAAGGTTATGAGCTCAATATTCATAATTTATTTCTTTCTCTATCTTTTATTTCTTCTTTCTCATACATATCACCTATTTTAAGAAGGTCAAGTTTATTCATGACACTATCCTTTCTGCGTTCAAAATGATATTCGAAAATCCCGGTCTCAACAATTGCATCTACAGGGCATGCCTCCTCACAAAACCCGCAATAAATACACTTAAATAAATCAATTTCATATTTAGTTGTTCGTCGGGTTTTGTCACTTCTCTCCTCGGTATCAATTGAAATAGCTAATGCAGGACACACTGCTTCACATAATTTACAACCAATACATCTTTCTTCTCCATTTGGATATTTTCTTAGCGCATGTAGTCCTCTAAATCTTGATGATAAAGGTGTTTTTTCTTCAGGATACTGGATAGTTATTGGTTGCTTAGATAGCTTTTGACCTGTTATTTTTAGCCCTTTCAATATCTCTAGAAAAAATAAACTTTTTATAAACTTAATGATTTTATTCATAATTATAGCGGCAAATATTTAAGATATATTAGTATACCTATAACTGTAAGCCAAAAGAATGTTATTGGTAAAAAAACTTTCCAACCCAAGCGCATAATTTGATCATATCGATATCTCGGAAGAGTCGCTCTCAACCATAAAAATACGAAAATAAAAATCATTGTTTTTAATGCTAGCCACGCGAATCCTGGCACAAAGGTGAAATATGTATCTAAAAAGGTTCCTTGAAAGGGCGATAACCAACCTCCAAAAAACATTATACTAGATAGTATGCTGATTAAGATTAAGTTCATGTACTCAGCTAGGAAAAACATAGCAAATGCCATTCCGGAATATTCAACATGAAATCCTGCTACAATTTCAGATTCACCTTCTGATACATCAAATGGTGCTCGATTAGTCTCTGCGACACCAGCAATGAAATAAATCAGAAATAATGGAAATAATGGAAGCCAATACCAGTTAAAGATCGAACCTGACTGTTCTTGTATTATAACTTGTAAATTCAAACTACCTGATAGCATTAACACACCAACTAGAGCAAAACCCATTGCAATCTCATATGCAATTATTTGAGCAGCAGATCTCATGGAGCCAAGAAAGGCATACTTCGAATTAGATGCCCAACCAGCAAGAATAACCCCATAAACACTTAAAGAGGTAAGAGCAAGTATAAACAGAAGGCCTGCATTAATATTTGAAATGATAAAAAATTCAGATAGTGGTATGACGGCCCATACCAATAAGGAGGGTACGAGCATAAGCATAGGCGCCGTAAGAAAGATGCCTTTGCTTGCATTGGTTGGTATTATTATTTCTTTTGATACTAACTTCAGGACATCAGCTATCGGTTGGAGAAGACCAGATGGGCCTACTCTTGTTGGACCCATTCTTGATTGCATGAAACCAATAATTTTTCTTTCAGAATATGTAACATACGCAACAATTAAAAATAAAGGGATGACAACTGTTAATATTGACATCACAGTGTTGATGATAAGAAAAATAATGTCCATGATTATAATTCCACTTCTGTATTATAAGCGCCTATCTTATGCTTATGTGTTCCACCTACTTTAATAAGAACAGTATTCGCTGGCTTAGAATGCGTTTTTTGTTTGATAGTAAATTTAAGTTTATTATTATTTTCATTTAATACTATTTTTTCTTTTTCTGAAGATATTTTATCTGATGGTAAACTAAAAAAATCATCATTATCGTGAGTATTCAACAAAGAATTACACCTTCTCAAAGTAGGATTAGATGAATTAGGATTTCTTATGACAATTTTTTCAAGTGATTTTGAACTACTAACTTTGTTTAATTTTGTATTTCTAATATAATTATCATTTACATTTATCTGACCAAGTATATCCCTTACTCTCATTTTGACAGAATCATAAGTTAAGTTATTATCAAGTGAATTACATAGTTTTAATAAGATATTCGATCCATCCATACTTTCACCTAATGGATTAATAACCTTATTAAAGTATTGTAACTTTTTATTTATATTCAAATATGAGCCACATGACTCAACATGGGTAGATAAAGGAAACACAACATCTGCATACTTTTCAATTGATTCAGTAATATACGATGAAAAGAAAATGTTCACATCAGAATTTTTTAATTTTTCTAATATTTTGTTATCGTCTGAAAAATCATATTCAGGCTCAAGGTTATAAATTACTATAAGATTCTCTGAATCACTCAATAGTTCATAGTTGCTTGATTTGTTGAATTTATCAATAGTAGTTCCTCCTGGTAATCTATGTGGCACTATTCCCATAGCCCATGCACCAGATGTATTTGCCTGGTCACCAAGCAACGCCAACTTTGCATTCAATGACTCAGCATACTTACTAACATTATTTAGAATATTAGAGTAGTTTGACAGATAAGAAATGGCTGGACCAATTAGTATCAGATTGTTTTTCTTTTTATCTATATCTATGGTTGCTTGGGTAACTGATTTGTCAAAGATATCTTCTAGCTCTTGACTGTTTAAAACATTAAATTTTTTTAGTGAGAAGTTTTCCTCAAATTCATAAGTTGCAAATGACGATATACTAGTAGAGTTGTTTTTTATTGCCTCCCTAAAGTAAATTGATAAAATAGGAAATTCTTTTGATATGTTTGCGCCAACAATTATAATGTTATCAATATTTTTTATGTCTGAGAGTTTAATATCAAATGATGGAATAGCAGGAAAATTATTTTGATATCTAAAATCACATTCCATCGACCTATGATCAATTTTTTCAACATCATTCTGTCTTAGCAAATGTTGAAAAAGAAACATTTCCTCGCATGATGATTGAGCTGACATAATTCCACATGATTTTTTTTGATATTGCCTCAGGGATTTAATAAAATATTCAGAAATTGTATTAAAATCAGTTCTCTCAAGATTATTACTTTTTCTTATCAAAGGATGTAATACTCGTTCTTCTGATTTTATCCCTTCATAACCAAATCGGTCATTATCTGATAACCATGATAAATTTATTTCATCATCCTCTTTTGGAATACATCGTTTTATCTCATCATTATAAGTGTGATAATAAATATTTGAACCAAGGCAATCATTTGAAGAAATAGAGGAAGTTTGTTTTAAATCCCAAGTACGTGCGCTGTATTTATAAAGACTGTTATTTAACGCGCCGACAGGACATAAGTCAATTACATTACCGGAGAGTTGAGATGAAAGTCCTTGATTTATAAATGTCTCAATTTTAGTTTCTTCACCTCTGCCTGTCATGCCTAGCTCTTTCATGCCAGCAACCTCTTCACCAAACCTAACACATCTACTACAATGAATACACCTAGTCATTTCGGTGCTCACGAGCTCGCCAATGTCTTTATCAATTACAGTCCGCTTTATTTCATTATATGAAGATTTATAATCCCCGTGCTCAAGCGAGACGTCCTGAAGCTCACATTCTCCAGCTTGATCACATATTGGACAATCAAGAGGATGATTAATAAGTAAAAATTCCATAGTATTTTTTTGAGCCTGTACAGCGGTTGCATTCGTTGTATTAACTTTCATTCCATCCCTTACTATTGTTGAGCATGCTGGTTGTGGATATTTAGCACCCTCAACATCAACAAGACACATTCTGCAACTTGCTACGATACTTAATCTTTTGTGATAACAAAATCTAGGAATATGAATTTCGTGACGATCTGCAACCTGAATGATAGTATCATTTTCATTCACTTCATATTTCTTGTCATTTATATATATGTGCATTTAAATAATCATTGATTGTTTTTTTTCTACAAAATATTCAAACTCATTCCAAAAGTTTGTTAGGAAACTTTTCACTGGCATAGCTGCTGCATCTCCAAGAGCACATATGCAGTGTCCTTCAATCTGATTTGCAACCCTATTGAGTAAATCTAGATCAGATTGACTACCATGCCCAGATCTTATTTTTACTAATGTTTTGTATAACCAGCCAGTCCCTTCCCTACATGGCGTGCATTGACCACAAGATTCCGCATAATAAAACCTAGATATTCTCTCCAAAACAGATACCATACATGTGGATTCATCCATTACAATCACACCGCCGGAGCCAAGCATTGTGCCAATTCTCATTAGTGGTTCATAGTCCATGGGCGTATCCATTATAACTTCACCTTTAACGACAGGAACAGAAGACCCGCCAGGTATTACGGCTTTAAGTTTTTTATTGTCTAAAACTCCGTCGCATGCCTCTAGTAATTTTGCAAATGGTGTTCCCAAAGGAGCTTCGATAACATTTGGTTTGTTTAAATGTCCACTCATACAAAACATTTTTACTCCATATGAATCACCTTCTCCAAGACTTTTGTACCAATCTATACCATTTTTAATAATATACGGTATAGATGATAATGTTTCGGTATTATTTATTATAGTAGGCTTACCATAGAGACCTTGCACTGCAGGGAATGGCGGTTTGATTCTTGGCATACCTCGCTTGCCTTCAATAGATTCAAGCATAGCTGTTTCCTCTCCAACTATATAAGCTCCAGCTCCAATTAATGGAATAATATCTATTGATATATTAGATTCAAGTATATTCTTACCAATAAGACTTTTCTCGTACGCCTCTTTAATAGCGTTATTGGTGACTTTCCATTGATCACCAATGAATTCTCCTCTCAAATAATTATATCCGACTGATGCTCCAATGGCATAGCAAGCTATCAACATCCCTTCGATTACAGAGTGTGGGTTATATCTTAATATATCTCTATCCTTGCATGTGCCTGGTTCACTCTCATCTGAATTGCATACTAAATATTTCTGCGAATCATTTGGTGTTATGAAGGACCATTTCAATCCAGTAAGAAATCCAGCTCCACCTTTTCCCTTAAGTTGAGATTCTTTAACAATGTTTATGATTTCTGACCTTGGAGTTTTCTCATTAAGTATTCTCTTCCATGCTGAATATCCACCCAGTTGGATATACGTTTCAATAGAGGATGGGTTTTTATGCCCAAATGTTTGCGTACATACCTTAATCATCTTTTATACCATCTAAAATTTTATCGATCTTTTCATAAGTTAAATTCTCATAATTAATATGATTAACTTGCATCATTGGTGCACCGTTACATGCAGCTAAGCATTCCATTTCATCTTTTAGGTAAAATTTATTATCTTTGGTTGATTCTCCAATTTTTACTTTAAGTTTTTTCTCTATGTAATCAACGATTTGATCAGAATTTCTCAACATACATGAAACATTTGTGCAAACTGAAATTGTATTTTTGCCAACAGGCTTAAGACTAAACATAGAATAAAATGTTGCAACTTCATAAACATCTATTTTTTGAACGTTGAGGTAGTTTGCGAGTGACTCAATTAATTCATTAGTAAGATATCCATTATTTTCGTGTTGTATGATAAGTAATGACTCTATAATTGAAGACTTATTTTTATCATCGGGAAATTTATTTCTGATAGAATCTATTTCCTTTTTTGTTTTATCTGAAAGCAAAATATTCATTATCGATCTATCTCTCCAAACACAATATCTTGTGTTCCAATTATTGTCACTACATCTGATAACATATGACCTCTGGCCATTTCATCAAGTGAAGCTAAGTGAGGAAATCCCGGTGCCCTAATTTTCAGCCTGTAAGGTTTATTAGCGCCATCGGAAATCAGATATATACCGAATTCACCTTTAGGTGCTTCTACACATGTATATGTTTCTCCAACTGGCAAACAATAGCCTTCACTAAATAACTTAAAGTGATGTATAAGAGATTCCATACTTTCTTTCATATCATCTCTGTCAGGTGGTGCTATTTTATAATTAGATGATATGTGTTCTCCGTTATCAGTTTTAAGCCAATCGCAGCATTGTTTAATTATTCTTGCGGATTCTCTCATCTCTTGCATCCTAACAAGGTATCGATCATATGAATCTCCCTCTGACCCAACAGGTATATCAAAATTTAAGTGTTTATAAATTTCATATGGTTGTTTTTTTCTGAGATCCCATTCAACGCCCGAGCCTCGGAGCATGGGTCCTGTGAAACCGAGCTCAACTGCTCTCTCAGGGGAGACTACTCCAATACCTACAGTTCTCTGTTTCCAGATTCTATTATCAGTGAGTAGATTTTCATATTCATCAACATTTTTTGGAAATCTATCGATAAAGCTATCAATGAAGTCTATGAGAGAGCCTTCACGATTGTAATTAAGTTTTTCTACCTCATCAAGATTTTGATTTTTATTAAGCATATATTTAGGCATCACGTTTGGCAAATCTTTTGAAACGCCTCCTGGTCTGTAATACGTAGCATGCATTCTGGTACCTGATACTGCCTCGTAACAATCCATCAAGTCTTCTCTTTCCCTAAATGCATACAAAAATACAGACATGGCTCCTATATCGAGTGCATGCGCACCTAACCACAAAAGGTGGTTTAAAATCCTAGTAATTTCGTCAAACATAACTCGGATATATTTTGCTCTCTCCGGTATATCGAGTTTCATTATGTCTTCAATTGCTAAAACATATGCATGCTCATTGCACATCATGGACACATAATCCAAACGATCCATGTAACCTATATTTTGGTTATAGGGTTTAGATTCAGCAAGCTTCTCTGTCGCCCTATGAAGAAGACCAATATGTGGGTCTGCACTTCGAATCACCTCACCATCCATTTCCAAGATTAATCTCAGTACACCATGAGCAGCAGGATGTTGTGGTCCAAAATTCATTGTAAAGTTTTTATAATCGCTCATTCTACTTCTTCCTGATAACTTTAGGCACCAGCGTCCTTGGGTTAATATCTACCGGTTCATTGATTACTTTTCTTTGCTCAGGATCATACCGCACCTGTGTATTACCAACTAATGGAAATTTCTTTCTAAATGGATGCCCTATAAAACCATAATCTGTAAGAATTCTTCTTAAATCATTATGTCCTTCAAAGAGAACGCCAAATAGGTCATAGGCTTCTCTCTCATACCAATCAGCTGCTGCATATAGATCAGTAACAGACGGTATTATTAGAGAGCTGTCATCAAGAAAACATTTTACCCTTATTCGTAAATTTTGATTTATAGATAATAGGTGATAAGTAACGCACAACTCATAATCATCCTCATTTGTCACGTCTGAAAAATCAATTCTACTATGAGAGGTTGGTTTTATTCCTCGACTATATCCCGTACTCGTGGCTTCACGTGTTTGCCATTCAGATTTTCCATATTCTACATAATCGACAGCACAAAGATCGATGAGTTGTGTAAATTGTAAATCTTTATTATCTTTTAATAATGTTAAAGTTTTCTTTAACTTTGATTTGTCTACAACAATTGTAGTCATGTCTGATTCAATATAATCAACAATGTGGTCGTTAAGTAATTCCCTGATTTTATTCATAATTACTTAATCTTAATTCTATTCTTATTTCTTATCTTATTTTGTAACTGAAGAATCCCGTACAAAAGAGCTTCTGCAGTAGGAGGGCAACCAGGAACATATACATCAACAGGAACGATTCTATCGCAACCACGGACCACAGAGTATGAATAGTGATAGTACCCGCCACCATTAGCACATGATCCCATTGAAATGACCCATTTTGGATCTGCCATTTGGTCATAAACTTTTCTAAGTGCTGGGGCCATTTTGTTTACAAGGGTGCCTGCAACAATCATTACATCTGATTGTCGGGGGCTGGGTCTGAACAACATACCGAATCTATCCAAATCATATCTCGATGCGCCAGCATGCATCATTTCAACAGCACAACATGCTAATCCAAAAGTCATAGGCCATAGGGAGCCAGTTCTTGCCCAGTCAAAAAGACTTTCGGAATCTGCAAGGACGAATCCATCTCTTTGTATGTTCTCTAATCCCACTCTAATGCTCCTTTCTTCCATTCGTATATGAATCCAACCAAAAGAATAAAAATAAATATTGCCATAGCTAAATAACCCTCTAATCCAATATGATCTAAAACTACTGCCCATGGGAACAGAAAAGCAATTTCAAGATCAAAAATAATAAATAGAATCGCAACCAGATAAAATCTCACATCGAATTTCATTCTAGAATCTTCAAATGGTTCAAATCCACATTCATATGGTGAGTTTTTCTCATCATCAGGATTACTTCCTCCAAACAAAAAACCTGCAGAAAGCATGACTGTGGCAAAAATCAATGCAAGTGCTAAAAATATTAAGATTGGCAGGTATTCATAAAGCATGTCTTATTATATCCTATATATAATCAAATACTAATTAGCATAACATTAAAAATGGACTCAAAAAATACATTAGAA
>MDSZ01126871.1_pt1 | contig 45005 bp, 43 predicted proteins | sample 811201 | NCBI WGS metagenome assembly MDSZ01 (sample SAMN05326647, study PRJNA326480) | marine metagenome | isolation source: seawater | place: Indian Ocean: North | collected 2010 | reverse complement strand
TCCCATCTGGACTCCGTCATACCCGATTCTAAGCGCCTCTTTCAGCTCCTTCTCGCTTCCTATCCCGCCCGCGCAAATCAAGGGAAGGCCCAGGTCGGCTAGCTCCTCGAACATCGCCTCCATGCTATCAGTTCCGAGGTGCCCTCCTGCCCTGTCGTTCACGCAAATCAGCCCATCTACGCCGCAATCGACGCCCTTCTCAGCGTGCAATCGGGTAGTGACGTCATGATAGACGAAACCGCCCTTTGCGTGGACCCTCTCGCAAACCCAGTCGGGCTTGCCCAGAGAAGTGACGAAGAATCTGATGCCCTCGTCCAGCGCTATGTCAATCCACTGCGACATCCTCTCAAGGTACTTGTCGTTGCCCTTCTCAATCAGGGCGTTGAACCCAAGCGGCTTGTCGGTCTTGGACCGGATATACCTGATTCCGTCTAGTAGGCCCTGGTTCAGGTCTGGCTTGTCGAATCCGTGGACAACCGTGAGTGAAACTGGCTGGATGATTGCCATGCCCCCTCCTTCTGCTGCTGCCGCGACGAGTTCAGGGTTAGAACACGGGTACATCGCGCCGCAGATAATCGGGAACTCCACGCCTGCATGCTGGGTCAGCCTGTTTCCAACCATTGAACCAATTTCCCGGAGGAAAGGATGAGAAATAACAGTTGATGATGCGAGCGGGTCCTGAAATTGCTCAAATAGTGCCATTCGCAGGAGGGTGCATGGTCGACTTCGGACTAACCGAAGAACAGGTGATGATTCGTGAGATGGCTAGGGAGTTTTGCGACGAAGAAGTGATGCCCCATGCCGAGAAGTGGGACAAGGATGGCACATACCCATTAGAGGCCATCACTAAGGCTCATGAGTTAGGACTCCTGAACGTCACGATTCCAGAGAAGTATGGGGGTTCGGGGATGTCCACGGTGGACGAGATGATCATTTGCGAAGAGTTGTCCAGGGGAGATCCGGGTTTCGGCACGGCCTCATACCACACAATGCTCGCATCTTTCCCAATATTGACCGGGGGAACCGAAGAGCAGAAGGCAGAATACCTAGGCAGAGTCACTAGCGGGAAGTTGGCAGCTTATTGCGTTACAGAACCCGATGCCGGCTCTGACGTTCAGGCTCTGAAGACAGAGGCAGTTAGGGAAGGAGAAGAATATGTGATCAACGGCAGCAAGGCCTGGATTTCTGGTGCCGGATACGCTGACTGGTTCTTCGTACTGGCGTACACCGACAAAGAAGCCGGGTACGGGGGGCTAAGTGGTTTCATTGTTGATGCAGACTCGCCTGGGATAGAGCTGGGGAAGAAAGAGGAGAATATGGGGCAGAGGTGTTCGGACACAAGAGGGGTCAATTTCACAGATGTCAGAGTCCCTGCATCTAATCTCATCGGAGGTGTTGAGAACGGGGGATGGATGAATGCGATGAAGGCATTCGACCACTCGCGGCCAGCAGTCGCTGCTGCCGCAGTAGGGAACGCCAGAGGGGCCATGGAAGAGGCATGGACCTACGCAAAGGAGAGGGAGACTTTCGGGAAGCCCATTTCCAAGCACCAGTCAATATCTTTCATCCTAGCTGACATGGCGACGAAGATTGAGGCGGCCAGGTTGCTCACTCTCAGCGCGGCTAGTGCACTGGACTCGGGAGAGAGAGCCACACTGAAATCGGCCCACGCGAAGAGGTTCGCTGCTGACATTTGCATGGAAGTCACGACCGATGCGGTCCAAGTGCTCGGTGGATACGGCTACTCAGAGGAGTACCCTGTCGCACGAAGAATGAGGGGTGCCAAAATATACCAGATTTTCGAGGGGACCAGCCAGATCCAGAGGATGATCATCAGTAGGGAGCTTGAGGGATCTTTCTAGATTGACTCCCTGCGCTGGCGAAGTGCCTCTGCGGCTACAACTGCCATTGGGGCCTGTAAGTTGTACGAAGGGACGAATCCCGACATGGGGACTCTGACCACGGAATCTGATTTTTCTAGAATGGGCCTCGGGATTCCATCTCTCTCCCCCCCTACTACAAGAATTACGTCTCCAGTCAGGTCCTCCTCCCAGGGCTCAACTTCCCCACTATCCTCGAGAGAGACGACCCTGAAGCCGGAATCCTTGGCCCTGGAGACTATATCCAAGCCATCGACCCAGTGGACGGGCATGAATCGGTGGGCCTTCATCGAGGCTCGCCTCGCAGCCTTCTTTTCGGAATGGCTGAGATTTCCGTCAACGAAAACGGCGGTTGCCCCACTGACCTCCGCAGTTCGGATAGTGAAGCCGATGTTTACCGGATAGCGAGCACCGGCGAGGAGCCATACGGCACCACCGGTGGAAAGTATCTCGTCGACGCTGGCTAAGTGGTTTCGCCCCACAAGGGCGAGGATTGGAGGAGGTACCTGGCCGTCGTTCGCCCTGGACATCCTCCACATGTCGTTGTTGGATGCCTCCGAGACAGTTATTCCCCTGCCCTCGGCGATTCCCCGAAGCCTAACAGCCTCTGGATCGTCCGTACCCCTAAGGAAGAGGACTAGGGAGACGTCTTCAGATTCCAAGGCTGCGGAAACTTCGGCTACTCCGCAGCGCTGCATGCTAAGCCTCCAGTGGAAGGAGTATCTCGTTCCTCCTCAAGAAGGGGAGGGTGGAAGTGGGGTCGTCGTATACCGCTAGCATCGCAGGTCCCGATGGCTGGAGCCCCTCATCCAAGACCATGGAGTTGAGTCTCCGCTTCAACCTCCGGGACTTGCGAGGACCGGAAAGGCCCGTGAATGGAAGAGCTGCAAGGGTCTGTCCTTCGGCGACTACGAGGCTCACGCCATTGTCGCTTGGCTTGGGTAGTTCTTCCAATGAATACTGGGAAGGCATGGTGAATGCCATCATCGTATCTTCACCGTCGTGCCAGATGTGTACCGGAGCAGTCATTGCGATTGTCTGTTGCCTCTCGTTCCTGCCGAAGATGTATCCTGCAATCCTTCGGAAGCCACCAGAAGACCCCCTCCAGTTCCTTCCCTCGGTCCTAACCCTAGCCTGTATGGTCTCAGAGTACCTCCTGACCTCAAATCCGGAATGCTTTGCCAGGATCTCGAATTCCGGCTCCTCATAGCTCTCGGCCATCCCCCTGAGGAGAGGGTTGCCGACTTTGATTTTATGACATATCACTCCTCGGCAGGGGCATGGAAATTACCCGGCAGCTAGTACTTGCGTTCACGTTCGTCTTCGGGCCATTGGTTCTGGCCTCTTACGTGTACGGCTTGTCCCATGCAGAGAAACCGATGGAACTGTGGGGTGGGATTCCAGAAGCCTGGCGGAGTTACATCGTCCCATTCATGTTCATCGCGGCTTTCGGATTCATAATGTACTGGTACATCGTTTTCTTCAGGTTCGACGATTCCGCGATACAAGGTCTAAGGTGGCCTTGGGGAGAATCCGACGGGGATGGTACCACTAGGCTCCTCATTGCATACTTCTTGATCCTGATACCATCCGCACTCTGGATTGAAAGCACTATTTTCCACATGGAAAACAACTACTCTTGGACTCCAGTACTAGTTATTGGAACCCTTTTCCTGACATCGGTTGGGAACCTGATGATTGGTCTGCTTGCATACGGTGCCTATCAGGATGGTGTCGAAGGCGCTGGTCTGATGATTGTCGGGGCTGTGATGCTAGGGATCCAGTGCATTCTGAACGACTTCATAATCTGGGTCTACAAGTTCCCATGGTGATTTGACGTTTCACACAGGCAACATAATGTCACCCCTCCTCATGGCACAATCGTGTCTTCGGCATCGGTCATAGTTGGGGCTTATGCAATAGCCATGGTGCTTTTTGCCGTATGGGCTAGGAGGGATTTGGGTGATGACGATGAGTCGTACTTCCTTGCCGGGAGAAGTTTGTCAGGCCCGATTCTGCTTGTGACAATGGCCGCTACCAACTTCAGCGCATTCACTGTATACGGGTCTAGTGGCGTGTCATACCGTGGTGGCCTCTCCTTCCTCCCGATAATGGCCTTTGGAACGGGATTCATGGCTGTCTCATTGTACCTTCTGGGGAAGAAGGTCCGCATTCGCTCTGCGGAGCATGGCGCTATGACAGCACCAGAATTGATCCTAGGACAGACCGGTTCTAAAGAGGCCCAGTTTACCATGGCGACGGTTCTCATACTCGCCACCATTCCCTATCTGGCACTGCAACCCAGAGCAGCGGGAATCGCGGTCTCCGCGCTGTTCGGAGTGGAGGATTGGGTGGGTGCGGTACTGGTTACGATCCTTGTGGTAGCTTACACCCTTACTGGTGGCCTGAAGGCGGTTGTGAGGACAGATGCGGCTCAGGGTGCGATTGCACTGGGGCTACTATGGCTAGGACTTGCGATGGTTATCAGTGATGCAGGAGGCCTGGAGTCCGCGATGAATAGTTTGGCTGACTCAGAAGAGAAGTCTTGGCTTCTGAGCAGGGAGGGGGGGAAATATACACTATTGGTATGGACCAGCATGATGCTTCTGTGGCTATTGGCTGACCCGATGTTCCCCCAATTGTTCCAGAGGTTATGTGCAGCTGATAGCGAGGAGGCTATAGGCAGGATGGCCACACTGTACCCTGCTGTTGCCTGGCTAGCATTTATTCCTCCAATTCTGATAGGGACCTTGGGTCATTTGGACTATCCAGAACTTAGTAGGGGCGAATCAGACGACATATTGCCTATGCTGATCGTCGATGCTGGAGGAGAATGGCTAGGCGGCCTGGTAGTCGTAGCGGGACTAGCGGCATTGATGTCGACGATGGATTCTCAGCTCTTAGCTACGGGATCACTCTTTACCAGAGATATACTCCAATCGGAGTCGAAGGATGGTTTTGGTAGTCGCCAGGCAGTCATCATCGGCCTATCCCTTCTTGGGCTGATGCTATCGCTTTGGTCGAATGTGACAATTCTAGAGCTCGGTATGCTTGCCTTCGCGATGTACGCCGTTATTTTCCCTTCAGTATTCATTGCATCATACTCGGACTCTCTTGACGGGAGGGCGGTGATTGCTTCTATTGTAGCGGGCGAGCTGGTTGTATTGCTGGCCATTTTCAGCCCGGGCTCCTTCGAAGGCTGGTGGGTAAGGCCTGTCGGACCTGCGATGGCTACTGTGGTGTTGCCATCGTTGGCGGCAGCACTCCTCGCCCTTGCTGTGGGACAATACGCATTCGCACCGGAAAACCGAAGAATCGGTGAATTGGGGGTAGATTTCTCCATTGGCCCCCACATGCTAGGACTAGTGGCCGTGTTCGTTCTCGCACAAGACTTCTGGTGGTGGGAGGAGAAAGGGTTGGCACTTGGCTTGCCAATCTGGATCTGGTGGGCTGTAATACTCTCCGTCGTTCAGACGGCTATTATGGCGAATTGGACGGGGAAAGAGGACCCCCGTTAGAGTCAAGTCAAGTGCGCGAGTGCTGATGCCATGGGAGTTGGGCGGGCCCTATTGTTTGCGCTTCTTGGGGCCATTCCCGGGGTATTCCTAGCACTGATTGGATGGGCAATCAGCGGTAGTCCTGACGAATGGAGCAATGTGATGTGGCTCACATGCTACTTCCCATTCTTCGGTTGCATCGCTGCGGGATTCATTATTGGATGGCGCGGAGGGGGAGAAACTACGGGGGCATGAGATTGCGCCGAGCTGAAAAGGCGGAAAGAATCGGGAGGGAGCTGGACGATCTCTACCCGGAGACGCCCATTCCATTGGACCATTCTGATCCGTATACTCTTCTCGTAGCGGTGATGCTGTCAGCCCAGACTACGGACAAGAAGGTGAATGAAGTAACCCCAAGATTGTTCGAAATCGCAGGAAATGCCGAGGAAATGTCATCCCTTTCAGTTGATGAGATTCATGAGATAATCAGAGAGATTGGTTTGGCACCCACCAAGGCGAAGAACCTCAAGAGGATGGCAGAGCAGATTCTCGATGATGGAGGGGGAGTCCGCCCGGACTGGGACTTCCTAGAGTCTCTGGCTGGAGTTGGGCACAAGACTGCAAGCGTGGTAATGTCACAGGCATTTGGCATACCTGCCTTCCCAGTTGACACCCACATTCACAGACTCGCAGCTAGATGGGGGCTCTCCAACGGCAGGAGCGTTGAGAAAACCGAGAAGGACCTGAAAGCCGTATTCCCCGAGGATACTTGGAATAGGAGGCACTTGCAGATTATCTTCTTCGGTAGGGAGTACTGTCCTGCGTTGAGGCATGACCTAAGGAACTGCCAGATATGCTCGTGGGCTGCAACGAAGAAGAGGATCAGAGAGGAGATGGGGCCCTAGATGCAGGTCTTCGAGGGGAGGATATCTTCTACCGGTTTCTCCAGTGGAGATAGGTTAGTTATTGGTGACTGGAGAAAATCTCATCTTGGTAGCTTCACAAACGTGATGTGGGCCAGGCCGGACGGAACAAGGGTCTTGCTATCCCCCTCTGAAGAGCATGCCCGATATGTATCAGAGCTATACAACTTCGAAGAAGTAGAGATTGTGGAGATTAAGGTCTCTAGGGGAAAAAGGAACATCTCTGTGAAGGCCGGTGAACTGGAGATTGAGGTATCATGGGGATTGGCACTCCCCCTTCCATTCTGGAGGCCCCTATGGTTCACAGCAACAATTGAGTCGTTCATTGGTCGGCTTCTGTTCGGAACAAAGACTGCTGGAAAGACAAGGGATGGAAGGAGGGAATGGTACTCAGTAAGGGGAATATCCAGACTAATCGAGGCAAGAGCATGGATTAGCGGCGATCCCCTCGGAAAGAAGGAGGAGTTTGTCAGCGATGCATGCTTCGGGTTTAGCGAGCCGCCAAGGAAGCCATCTTCGGTGTCACTCAAGGCATTCATCGAATGATGGTAGCCTTGATGTGGAAAAGGGTACACGCATGAGCATGGCGACGGTGGAGTTGGCGGTTGGGGACAAGGCACCTGACTTCGTGGCAGAAATTACAGATGGAACTAAGGTCAATCTTTCAGAAATACTATCTTCTGGAGAGGGGGTGATTCTCTACTTCTATCCTCGAGATAGCACACCTGGATGCACTACACAGGCATGTGACTTCCGAGACAGTTTCGATAGGCTGAAGGAAGGGGGGTGGAGAGTCATCGGTGTATCTACGGATAGTGCCAAGTCTCATCAAAAATTCACAGAAAAGAATGATTTGCCATTCGAACTAATTGTGGACGAAGAAGCAACCCTCCACGAGTCGTATGGAACATGGAGAGAGAAGAAGATGTACGGGAAGACCTACATGGGAACCCTGAGATCTACATTTGCAATAGGACAAGACGGGACTCTGGAGTGGGTTGGCTATGGAGTCAGGGCCAAGGGGCATGTGGATGGCCTGATAGAGGCACTGAAGGTGAGTTAGTATGGGGATTACAGAGAGTCGGAAACTGATTCGGGACTTCCTAAAGCGTTGCGTTGAATATGCAGATGAGTCGATAAAGAGGAAGAAGGAGAGGGGAGAAGACGAAGGCGAGATTTCCAAGTGGATTGCCTATAGGGACTTCACAGAGCATGCGGTGATGGAAGTCGAATCTGGTGAACTAGACTCTTGGCTCGAAGAGGGGAGCTAGAGCTCGGGGTCTCCGGTTACCAGGCTGACTGGCGAGCCGAGCTTGTGCTTTTGCGTGTCGACCCGCATCATCGCACCGGCGACCATCAGAAGGGTATCGTCTTCGTTTAGTGCAAAGACTGGGAGTCCCATTCGCTCGCCTAGCCCCTCCACTCTTCGGGAGCATACTGACTGCTGACTAGGCATGTGGTTCAGCGAATTCAGATCGACTATCACCATGTCGCCCATGGAGAGGTTCTGCTCCGCACCATCCAGCGGCAGACGGTGCAACTCATCCGGTTCCAAGTAAATCACCCTCCTATTGGGCCTCTCAGACATCCGGGAGGTGCGCTCAGCCCATCTGGCCTCACCTAGGTCATGGAAGCGGTTCCCGGCACTGGGGCCGGGCTCCACCTGGGTCTTGCTGAGCCCCATCTTGGTCTTAGGAGTCGAGTTTGGATTAGGCAGTCCAAGCAGCCGGAAGAGATTGACCACGGTAGTCCCGCGCACTAATCATCAAAGAGTGCTTCGATGTCTTCCTTGTCCAACAGCGGCTTTACTGGGTCCTCAGCCGGGGCCGGTTGACCAAGTTCGGGGGCGGGCGGGATATCCACCTTCGAGTCTTCCGAGTGCACTGACAATAGTTCGTCCAATCCATCAATTATCGGGTCTTCGAGGGATTGCTCTGGCCCCCCAAGAGGCGGGCGGAATCTTTCCTCGGGGTCACTTGGTGATTCGATGGGTTCGTCGAAAGCGGCTTCGAAATCCATTGGAGCCTCGTGCTTTGGAGTATCTTCTCCCTTGCCGAGTCCCATTCTGCTGATTGCGAACACAGCACCGACTATCGCCAGTATGGCCAAGAGAATTGGTGCGATGTTTGACTTGATGGTTGCAGAAAGGCTGAATGGGGCCTCTGCTACTTGGATTTCCATTGTGACGGAGTGGCTAGAGCTCTCGTCCAGTACCGTTAGCTTGGCTTGCTTGGCCCCGTCCGAGTCATAGGTGAACTCGATCCACCTCCCAGTGAAATCGACGTCGTTGGAGGGGTTGCCATCCCCGTCTGAGTCGTGAGTGACATCTATGTCCCAGTGGAACTGAAGTGATTCCATGTCTACATCGGAGTCAACTGTTCCGTTTGCAGAGAGGACGATTTTGTCGCCCTCTGTAGGATTGACCACGCTAGCAGATGCCATTGCCGTAGGGGGGGCATTGTTTACCTCAATCGGGATTTCCAATACGGCTACTTCCCCATCGTCGTCTGTCACGTGGAAGACTATGTGATCGGGAGAGGTTGTGGAGTCAGGCCATGAGTGCACCAGGGTGTTTGAGGGGAAGTCGCAGTCGTTATCCTCAGTTCCGTCGGAGTCGGAGTCTTCCTCGGGCGAAAGATCGAAGCAGTACAACAAGGAGTCAATGTCGTTTCCTGTATCCGATACCGTGACGTGGAGGGTGAACTGCTCATCCTCTTCCAATGGCTGCAATGTGGGTGTGGAGGAAATTGAAGGGGGTACGTTCTCTACCTGTATCGGGACCACAAGGGTCTCTGATTCTACCCCGTTATCATCGACTACGAGAAATGTTGCGAGATGCATTCCCGAGGTGTTGTATGTTTGGTTGGATAATGTGCTCACCCTACCTACGCTGGTGAAGTTCAGTTCAGGGTAGTCTTCAGCGTCGGGCCTCCAGACGTGCAACAGGGAGTCGATGTCGTTGCTCGAGTCTTCTGCTTGGCCCCAGAATTCGATCGGATCGTCCTCCTGGACGACGAAGACGCCACGGCTATCCGGGAATATTCTTTCACCGCCAATGTACAATTCGGCGATTGGATTGCTTGGGGCGATGTTGCTGACAATTATTGTGTGATTCGCGAGAGTAGTTGCTCCGTCGTCGTCGGTTGCCGTCATCTCGATTGTGTAATTACCTTCCAGCATAGGAGTAATCGTGCACACTTGTCCAACTCGGCCTTCTTCGCACTCGGGCGACCAGAGGAACTCGATAGGTGCAGATGGGTTCTGGGTATCCAAATCGCTGCTTTCCATGACTCGGAATGTGATCGGGTTGGTGACCACAACCTCCGTCGAGTCGGTCCCAAGGACTACCACAGGAGGGCGATTGAAGACCGACACAGTTTCCTGTAACTGTTCGGCGTCATTCTCTTCATCGGAGACAGCCAGAACCACTTCGTAATCCCCTTCATCGTCCCAAATCCACTCGAAAACGCAGTCTTCCTCTATCGACTCCTGTATGCTGCCTCCTACGTTCTCGACTCGGAATTCGCAGACTATGGCCCCGCCGTCGGGGTCTAAGGAAGCGCTTCCATCGAATATCACTGAGTCGAGGGTTAGTGTTTCGTAGGATGAAATAGTCAAGGAAGGAATTGGTGGAGCACCAATGAATAATGCGAATGACCCGTGGTTGTTTGACCTGTTTCCGTCCTCACTGATCTCCTCTCCCGGGTCAACTGTGAAGTCGAAGTAGACATTTCCGAATCCCTGCGATTGGGGCACCGTCCAGTTGAGTTCGACCCTGGATTCCTGCAGGCTGGAGAGTGGTGGTACGATCCCATTCACTGTGGAGCCATCGGGAGCATGGATCACCAAGGTCGTTGCTGGAGAGGAAATTAGCCCCCGATTCATAATCGGGACCGAGAATGTTAGGGTGTCACCCGCAATCGCATTGAATCCCACGCTGGAGTCCAGGGTTACCGGATTGGCGTATCCTGCTCTTAATCTCTGAATGGTGACACCCACGGAGTTTGCCACCATGTCGATCTCGTGGATGTCTGAGTCAATGAGCAGGGAACTGGCTCCCAAAACGCTCTCGTCCTGAATCCATGCCACGAGTCCATGACTTCCTAGCTCGCCCTCTCCAAACGTGTTGTCGGGCTTGTCTCCAGAATTGAATACTAGGTGGTATGATCCGTTAGCATCGGTAGTGATATTCTGGAAGAGCAGCTCCGACTCGTACCTGAACTGCATTTCCTGGGAGCCAACCGGCTGCCCTTGGTTGGAGACATTGATCCATGCAGATATGTCGATTCCTATTGGAGAAAGGGGGTATTCTATGTCGATCGATATTGATTTGGCCCTCGATACTGGTTGGTATGAAGTAAGCTCATGAACCGCTAGGAACCCGAAGCTCTGGACCACTGAGCTCTTCACCTCGCCCCTGATTGCCGGGCAGTACCAATTGTAACCGGTCGCATCGCCGTCCGAATCGTAGTTTGTTACGTTGTAAGATTGATAGCATCCTGGGTATGAGACTCCTGAGTTGCCCTGGCTGACTACTTCCCAACTAGTCGAGTTTGAGTCGCTCGAGTCATCTGGGATTTCTATTCCGAAATTGCTAGATCCGCTATATTCGGTCTCCTGTTGGAAGTCCATCCCCCAAGTCTCCCCGACGCCAAGGGGGAAATCGTAGTTCTCAAGTGGAGGATCATATGAGTTGTCAACGTTTAGGAGTCCGACAGTCTGCCTTAGCCATGACCAGCACGAGCTTCCGATTGCCGGATCGAAGTATACCTCAATCGCGGCATCCTGGGAGTGAGTCGCCATATCTGAAGCTCGAATAATCTCCGTGGTCTCCATATCCAAGTATAGGCATCCATTTGTTCCGTCAATGTTGATGATCCCATCCGATTCGTACGAACCCACGGATACGACTTCGTACACCAGTGTAGAGTTGCCTCCAATATCCGTGACATAGATGTCCTCCACAGTACGTTGCAAGGTCCCTTCGAGTGACTCGACGTTCGACTGGACTCCCGATTCAGCGACGAAATCGGCGACGTCCAGGTATCCGTCATACATCCAATTGTCATTAATCCTCCAATCGACCACGTCTGCGTTATTTGCTGTCCTTGCATAAACCCAAGCGGATGTGTCCCTTTCGAGTTCGTTATCCTGAAAATTCGGGCTCAGCAAGGTCGATGAGACTGGTGCCAAGGCAATCAGCGCCACTAGCAGGGTTACCATGCGCCTATATCCCATCAGTCAGGATGGGGGCATCCACAATAATAGTGGTTCGTGTCTAAAGGAGATCTGCCAACTCGTCCTTTATCTGCTCTACGGCCTCTAAGATCTCGTCCTTGTGCCTAGCCCCAGTGATCACCATCTTTCCACTACCGAAAATTAGGCAAACGACCCTTGGATAGTCCAGTCTGTAAATCAGGCCGGGAAACTGCTCTGGCTCGTACTCTACCTTGTCGAACGGGAGGTGAAATGTCAAATTGTTAAGGTTCAGCTTCCTTGGAAGGGCTGCCAAAGGCTCTCCCTTCAGAATTCCTCTGATCCTTGAATCCTCATTCTCCACCTCCTCGTCGGTTGCTGCTCTTATTCCACCCTCGTCGTCAATGACCTTGGTGTTGATATCGTCCATTCGAGCAACCTCCCCGTAGTCCTCTGGGTAGTAGAGGGAGTATGTGGCGACCATGTTCTGGACCTCTATCTCGACGTCCTTTAGCTCCCATGTCTCTATTCCGGCTGCTCTAAGATCGCCAATCATGCGCTCTATACCAGTGTGAATGTTATCCTCGTTCTTTCCGCCGGTGCATACTGCCCTGCCAGATCTGAACATTAGTATGGCCAACTTCGGGTCTACGACCCTGTAAACCACACCCGGGAATTGCTCTGGTTCGTATTCGCAATTTAGCTGGATTGCAATATCTGGCAGGTCCAGCTCCTCGGCCACTCTTGTTGAGGCAACTACATTGACTACTGTGAGTCTTTCTTCATCACTTAGCATAGGAGTTCGACCAAAGTCCCCCTTATAAATGATAATATAAAGAAGAGTGGAAAATTGGATGGAAAATCATTCGCCAGTAATCGTTACCCCGCTAGCACCCAATTTACTAGCCAATGGCTTCCCACCTGCAACCTCTATGGCCTCGGAAACCCTACTGGGATTATCGGTTAATGCTACCATGCACCCCCCTCCTCCTGCACCAGTGAGTTTGGCTCCAAGCGAGTGTGGCCTAGAGGCTTCCACCAACCTTTCGAGCTTATGATTGCTCACCTCAAGACTCCTGAGCCGTTCATGGCAAGCATCCATCGCTATTCCCAATGCTTCCAAGTTTCCAGCGGACAAGGCGGTTAATCCGGCATTGGTAATATTTGCAATGGCTTCCAAATCCATCATTCTCTCAGGTACCGAAGAAACAAGTTTTGCCACCTTGGCAACCATCCTTCCCGTGGGCGAGCCCTCTCCAGTGAAACCGAGAACTAGCCATGCATCACCGATGCTCTCAGGAACGTCCACAGCATTTACTGACCAGTCCCTCTTGCCCTCGGGAGTGACTAAACTTGTGTCAAAAACGTGCCTGGTCCCTTCTACCCTGCCTCCAGAGACAACCACGAACCCTCCCAATGCACTCGTAGCCGTATCTGTGGGGCTTGCCCTTCCCTTCTGGGCCGTTGCCTCGGCAGAATGGGCCATCTTTGCCAGCTCAATGGGAACAAGGGGCTCGGATGGGTCGAGGAAAGCGTGGAGTGCTGCACCGAAGGCATTCGACAAGGCGGCAGAAGAGCCCATTCCTGCAGCGGAAAAAAGCTCGCTCTTTACTTCGATATTCAGAGGGTGACCATCGTACCCGAAGACGTTCTGGATTATGTGGGAGATGTGGGGATGACGAGATGGCTCGAATGGTGAACCCTCCAGCATCCATGATGGGGATTCACTGATACTAACTTCTACTCCCTGATCAATTGCAACTGCAACTGCGGGATGCCCGAATACAACTGCGTGCTCTCCGAAAAGTATGCACTTGCCGGGGGCGAATGCGCTCGCCATAACCCTAGGCTGGGCCATTAGGCCATGAGTGTTGGCATAGTGGCGGTTGTTTCAAGGGCGTGAGGGTGCTCGGACGAGTTGCCGAGCAATTTGGCAGGGGCGAAGTAATGGAGCATCCTCTCCTAGAATCATATGGTCCTTTAGAGGGCTGGCACATTCTACTTGTACTCGGAACAATTTCCATAGGGTTCTTCACTTTCCAGGTTCAGAAGGCCGTTCGTCTGGTCCTAATTGGTGCACCAGATTCCAGATTTGACTCCTGGGGAACTAGGATCAGAGAGTTTACTGTCGGCTGGCTTGGGCAGAAGAAAGTTCTGAGAGATCGAGTGGCGGGAACGATGCACGTTCTGATGTTCTGGGGCTTCCTTATGCTGGCTTCGGACATGTTTGACCTAGCAACTGCCAATGCATTCTCCAACAATATCTTGCCTTCGATTCTATATGGCCCATGGAACGGCATGGTTGAGCTAGGATACACAATGGCATTGATTGGGTGCACGGCCGCTCTCATCAGACGTGTTGCATTCACGCCCGAGAAGCTGAAGGGCAAGCCTCAACTCGAGGGTAATGTCATTTTGCTCCTCATCTTCATCATCACTACTACTTCATTCATAGTTGAGGCAAACGACGAGCCCTCGCATTTTTGGGAGCCGATAGGGCACTTTGTTTCCGAGATTGGAGTATCCGATGGAACTGTGATTGCGGCTTACTGGGCTCACATGCTGTCGATTTCGATATTTCTGTTTCTGATTCCACTTTCTAAGCACATGCACCTAGTCATGGCGGTTCCTAACGTATTCTTCCACGATACTGGGCCAAATGGAAGAATGCGTCCCCTGGACGTTGGGGAGGATGGGAAAGCGGTACCATTAGACGATTTAGAAATCGACTCATTCGGTGTCAGTTCCTATTCTCAATACACATGGAGGCAGTTAATCGACGGGTGGTCGTGCACGTCCTGTGCCAGGTGTCAGGATGTGTGCCCGGCATATGCTTCGGGCAAGGGCCTGAATCCAATGCAGGTCATTCACGACGTGCGGAATTTCGCCAATGATCATGCCCCTCTGCTTCTTTCTGGAGGGCAGCCCGAAGAGACGATGATGGAGAGGATCACCGACGAAGCGGTATGGGCTTGTACTACGTGCAACGCATGTGTGGATGTTTGTCCCCTGTATATCGAGCATGTTCCGAAGCTTACGGATCTAAGGAGAAATGCGATGATGGAGACAATGGAATATCCAGAGATTCTCAATAACGCAATGGGGAACATTGAGTCTGCTTCCAACCCGTATGGGTTTGGAGCTCATGAGCGAGCTGATTGGGCAGCAGATCTGGATGTCAAAGTTGGTGAGCCGGCGGAGTACATCTACTTCGTGGGTTGTGCTGCAAGCTTCGACGAGAGGAACCAGAAGGTTGCTAGATCAACAATCTCACTTCTGAAGGAGGCGGGTCTCGATGTAGGCATCCTGGGGATGCAAGAGGGTTGTTCTGGAGACCCAGCCAGGAGGGCGGGGAATGAGTACCTATTCCAGATGCTTGCAGAAACCAATTTGATGACTTTCCAAGAATTGGGAGTGAGGAGAATTGTGGCATCATGCCCTCACTGCTTCCACACCCTTGGTAAGGAATATGGGGACTTCGGAGGAGACGAGTTGGAGGTATTCCATCATTCGGAGATTCTTGCCAAGTTGCAGGAAGAGGGGAAGCTTCCACAGGTTGAAGGGAACGGTCGAAGCATGACCTTCCATGATCCATGCTATCTTGGAAGAATTGGCGGAGTTTTCGATGAGCCAAGGGACATCATTGGAGGGGTGGACGTGGAAACGGAAAAGCACGGGAACGACTCATTCTGCTGTGGGGCGGGTGGTGCTCAAATGTGGATGGAAGAAGATGCGGACAAACGTGTCAACGTAATCAGGGCGAAAGAGCTAGCAGAAACCGGGTGCGATACGGTGGCTGTGGGATGTCCTTTCTGCTCGATAATGGTAAAAGATGGCCTTGATGCAGTGGGCTCTGAGATGGAAGTGATGGATGTCGCAGAGATTCTTTGGGAGCAGATTGTCGCAAAGGATGAGGAAATACAAGCACAAAATTCTCAATCGTGAGCATCAAAAGTGAAGGCTCGGGTGGAGTGGCATGAGTGAAGAATTCACCTACTTAGGAATGAACATCCCCACGTTCACGAAGGTGGTTGCAGCTATACTCGCACTCCTTGGGGCTGTAACTTACTTTGTGACTGGTCAAGAGAGCATCACAGCTCTGATTCCTAGCTTTGTCTCGATTCCCCTGTTCGCACTAGCTTCCATGGCCGAGCACAATCCGGAGAAAAGGGCCCTATTCATGCATATTGCAGTACTATTCGGTGTATTCTGCATATTCGGAGGGAGCATGGGCATCTCAGGTATTGCGGATGGAGATACGAGTGCATCAGTCCTAGAACAGTTATCGATGATGTTGATCGGGATCGTCTACACGTACGTTTGTGTGCTTTCGTTCATACATTCAAGAAAAAGCCGCAAGGGGGAGTAATTTGACCGGGAGGCCAGTGATCGGAATAACCTGCTTCATCCGTGATACCGTTTACGGGAACTGGCAACGGAATGCGGCAATACTGCCATCAGCCTATATCTCAACGATTGACCGGGTCGGCGGAACTCCGTTGATCATCCCCCCTGCTGGCGACATGAATGCAATATTGGACAAGATTGACGGATTGGTAGTTTCGGGTGGTCCGGACCTATGTCCGTCTTCGTACAACCAGAAGCCTGAGGAGATGACAAAGGAGTTCTACCCAGAGCAGGATAGGACTGAATTGGCCCTGATAGGGGAGGCTTTGGATAGGGGGATTCCTTTCCTAGGAGTTTGCAGGGGAATGCAAATTCTCAGTGTCCTACATGGGGGCAGCCTGCATCAGCACCTTGATTCCACACCTGGTCACGAGGGGCATGGGGGATTCGACGGTGTCGAGACTGAACATGGAGTAGTTGTTTCCGACGATTCCCTGCTTGCGAGACTGATGGGCGTAGATTTTTCTGTGAACTCAACCCATCACCAGGGGGTGTCTGACCCCGGGAGCCTCTCTGTTTCGGCAACTGCAGCACATGATGGCCTAATCGAGGCAGTGGAGAGGCCGGATCTTGAATTCTGCTTAGGAGTTCAGTGGCACCCAGAAAGGGCTGGGCACGACCTTCTGTACTCCGGGCTCGTCGAGGCAGCGAGAGGTTGATGACGGCTAAGCCTACGGGAGACACGTGCCACTCAACGTCTACGATACCAAAGCTCGCTCGAAGCGCGGGTTCGATACACTCGACGAAGGGAAGGTACAGATGTATGTCTGCGGAATAACCCCCTACTCCCCTAGCCACCTCGGCCACGCTAGGTGCTATGTTGTATTCGATGTGGTCCACAGATGGCTCGAATCGAGTGGCTTCGAAGTCGAATATGTTCAGAATTTCACCGATATTGATGACAAGATTCTGGATGTGGCATCCTCGGAAGGTATCGGCTTCTTGGAGGTGGCAAACCGAAACATAGAGGATTTCTTCGAGGTCATGGATGAAATGAACGTCCTCAGGGCAGATCATTATCCAAGAGTAACTGAAACAATTCCAGAAATCATCGAGATGGTTTCCAATTTGATCGGCAAGGGGCACGCATACGTGGCGAATGACGGAGTATACTTCGAGATAGACACTGCTCCGGAGAAATACGGACAACTTACCGGACAGACCCTGGAAATGGTAAGGGCTGGTGCAGGTGGGAGGGTTGAGAAAACCGGTTCGGGGAAGAGGGACCACAGGGACTTCGCACTCTGGAAACTAGCAAAGCCGGATGAGCCCTCGTGGCAAAGTCCCTGGGGAGATGGCAGGCCGGGTTGGCATATCGAGTGCTCGGCAATGTCAAGCAAGCACTTCGGAGAGCAGTTCGACATTCATGGAGGGGGGCATGATCTCAGATTCCCCCATCATGAGGCTGAAATCTTCCAGTCAGAGTGCTCAACTGGTTTTGAACCAGTCGTGGGATTTTGGATGCACAATGGATTCGTTAACGTGGATGGAGAGAAGATGAGCAAGAGTCTGGGGAACTTCTGGACCATCAGGGATGCGTTTGAACATCACCACCCTCTAGCACTTAGGTATGCCCTGCTTAGCGTTCCATATCGAAACCCGATTGACATGACTCCCGAGTTCCTCGATGAAGCGGCAAATCATTTTCACCGACTAGTTTCCGTATATTCCCAATCACTAGGTGCTGGTAGTTCGGGAATTGACCTGATTCCCGCAAGCGACCGTTTCGCAGATTCCATGAACGACGACTTCAACACCAGATCTGCAATTATTGAGGTTCAGGATGTTGTTTCAGAAGGTCCATCTGAAGAGTCTGTTGCCTGGTTGGAAGAGCACGCAGGAAAGGTTCTCGGACTTCTTCCCCCCCGTGAAGAGGTTTTGTCTGCTCTTGAAAAGGCGGACTCTGCACGTGAAGAGATTGCTGAAACTGTAGAGGCGCTTCTCTCGGAGAGGGATTCCGCTCGGGAGACTAAAGATTGGGCAAGAGCGGATGAAATCAGAGAAGAATTAGCAAGAATGGGGGTCATTGTAGAAGACGGCCCCGAGGGTCCAACTTGGAGACTGAGTTAGCACCGTTCGATGAAAGTGCGATAAAGCCCCGTATCTACGGATGTTCGTGAGGCCCGTCGTAACAAGCCGAACCATAGCAGCGATTTGCGTCTCACTGATCATGATCCTTCCGGGTTGCATCGAAAAGATTCAGGCTGACGTAAAGGCCCCCGATTGGGACCTTGATTACTATCTCATCGACCCCCCCGGTAGCTATGATGATTCGAGGAACTTCACGGTAACCCATCCATGGGAAAACGTGACTTGGGGGAATTCATCTTGGACGGTGTATGGCAACGAGCATGGGGGGAATTGCTGTGAACACTACCTCGCTGCGACAAAAGAGGGCTGGATTCTAAACTTCGGAGGGGAGTATCCCACCTGGTCCGAAGACAGGGGGCATACATGGCAAGAGTACAGGCCGACAATTTTCTCACAGTTTGGGTGCATGGAGCCGAAGCCGACCGTTCCGGGGCAGGAGGGTTTGGGGGAAGGGAGCATAGTGCAAGCGACGAATGGTGACTTGATCTCAATGGGATGGTTCCCGTATCCCAGCACCAGTGGTGCAGATCAGTTCTATGCATTCTTCTACGACTCAGAAGATGAGGAGTGGAGCTGGTGCTTCAATCGCACCCCGGAGCCATTCTACGATAGGTCATGGCAAGTGGAGATAGTTGGGCCGATAAACGGCGGTCTGTACGGAAATGGCCCATGGGGCAGCCTAGTGATTTCGAACTTCTGGCACCAGGTTCAGAACATAGGGGGGCAACTGTCGACAGATGGCCTGAACTACGACTACTTCGGATTCCCAGACAGAGACGATAACCTGGATGTGATGGAGGTGGACCTTGATCCTGATAGTCTTGGCAGAGAGTGGGATTATACAAAGCCCCACAAAGAAATGAGGGCCTTTCCAGTCCCCTCTGGGGGGCTATACTTTCCGAATTACTTCGTCGACGGCAGCGATGCCTACCTGGATACTTCGTTGAATTGGTGGACGGGGGTAACGATGAATGGCTCCTCCTTGCCATCACAATATTGCGCATTCGACTCCTCAACGGCATTACACTGCGTTACTGCATCGGGTACAGAGTTCAAGCACATGCTATCCTGGGATGGCGGAGAGACCTGGGAGAACCAATCCTACAACCTATCAGACAAGGCGACAGAGATCGAGGAGTGGGAATTCCATTCCAACGGAGAGCATGACCTATTTGTTCTCAATGTCAGGTTCCAGAGCGCTGAGGGCCCAGATGTGGACATCGCCTGGCATGTTCGGGAATTCTCAGAAAGCCTAGAGCCGGACACGCTGACGTACCTCGGACTAGGGGACCTTGATTCCACTTCAGGGGCAGGGAATGAAATTAGGTTCGACTTTGCCAGTATGGGAATTCTTCCAGACGGAGGTTCATTCATTGCCTATCACGACTCATCCGATCCTGATCCTCTCTTCGGAGTGGAGCTATTGATTCCAATTTCGTACAAGCCCATAGCAGACCAGTACATGGTTGGCCACAACCACTAATCGATCAAGATATCAAGAATGAGACGGATGCGCCGTCTACCTCGAAGGAATCGGTACCCGGATCTGGTTTTCCTGAATTGAGAGATGCCATCCCGGCTCTGGTTTCTCTCTGGACGTGGTTCCAGTCGTCATCGGACAACTCGATTCCATCGACCCAAACAGACAGCGAGATGGTTGACTCGACATCCAAATCGAGTTCTTTGCGCTTTGCCTGAACCCTGCGAGTGATGTCCCTTGCCATACCCTTGGACATCAAATCAGCATCGAGGTCCATATCCAGAACAATGGAGACGTCTCCTTCTTCGAATGAAAGGGTCTTCGCTGCGTAACCCTCTTTCTCGGTCCTCCTGATGTCTATGTCATCCATGGTAATCTCGTATCCCGCTAGAGCGGCAATTCCCGCCTCAATCTCCAGTAGGAGGGAATCGGGGTCAGCAGTATCCAGTTGCGCTAGGACAGCAGGAAGGTCGGAGCGGCACTTCTTACCCAAGGCCTTCCTGTTAGGTTCGAGAAAAATCCTCTGGAATGCATCCAAGTCATCCTCTGTCTCGAGATTCTCCACGTTGAGTTCCTCCGCGAGAATCTCATGGAAGTCGGAAAGATCGGGCCCTCCGACAATCCATCCAGTTCTACAGGGCAACCTCTGTCTCCGGCTTCCCTCTACTCTAATCCTCCTTCCTGACTCGGCAAGTGACCTTACCAAATCCATCTCCGCCTCTACTGCCTCATCCCGGGGGGGGAGGGATGGCGAAACTAGTGAGGAGCCCGCCGGCCAGTCGGCAAGATGGACAGAGTTTCCTGTCAACCCCCTGTGAATCTTGTCAGGCATGAATGGGGATACCGGGGCCATCAACCTACAAACGACTAGCAATACCTCGTGCAGTGTGTGCTGACACGCCCTCTTATCTGTGCTATCGGCTTCGTCCCAAAGCCTCCTTCTGGAACGTCTGACATACCAGTTCGAGAGGTCATTTACTACGAAGTCCTCAAGGGACCTTCCAGCTTTGTGGAAGTCCCAGGAGTAGAAATTTTCGTTATAATCCCCGGCCATTTCCGAGACACGCGAAAGAATCCACCGATCCAACGGGCTCCTATCTGGAATTTCAACAAAGCCCGATTTATTTTCGGGATCGAACCCGTCTAGGGATGCATAATCAGAGTGGAATCGATACACATTCCACAAAGTTAGGAACATCTTAGCATAGGATTCTCGGACCCCATTGGGATCGAAGTTGGTTGGAGACCATGGGGCGCTCTGAGTAGTCATGTACCACCTGATAGAGTCGACGCCCTCTTTGTTGAAATGATCCCAGGGATTCACGACATTGCCACGAGATTTGCTCATCTTCTTTCCCTCCTTGTCCAGAATATGCCCCAGTGAAAGGCACCTTCGGAAACACGGTTCATCGAAAACTGTAGTTGCTACCGCTAGTAACGAATAGAACCAACCTCTGGTCTGATCGACGGCCTCGCAGATGTAATCTACTGGGAATGAACCAGCGAACTTGTCCTCATTCTCGAAAGGATAGTGCCACTGAGCAAATGAAGCACAACCTGAGTCGAACCAGCAATCCATCACATAGGGCTCCCTAACCATCTCTCCAGAACAATCCTCTGAAGGACAGTGGAGTCGGACATCGTCTACATACGGCCTGTGTAGTTCTGGAGGCATCGTAGATTTCTCGGTCTTCATTGAGGACATCTCCTCAATGCTCCCTATGCAATGCTCTGTAGCGCATTGCTCACAAATCCAAACAGGTATTGGAGTCCCCCAGTAACGCTCTCTGCTTATGGCCCAATCCTTGATGTTTGAAAGCCACTCCCCCATTCGTTTTGTCCCTGTCCACTCGGGTGCCCACTCAACACTGGAGTTGTGAGACAATATCTGATCTCGCACGGCAGTCATTCTGACGAACCAGCTATCCATTGCGTAGTACAGAAGCGGATGGTCCGTTCGCCAACAGTGGGGGTAGTCGTGGGTGTATGTATGCTCACGATAAAGGAGTCCCGATTCAACTAACAGGTTGATTATGTCATCGTCGCAATCCTTTACGTATCTTCCATCGAGATTTTGGTGTACTCCGCCCACAAAGGCTCCGTCCATACCCACAGTGTGCTGGGCAGGGAAGCCTACTTCCATACCAAGCCTGTAGTCATCCTCACCGTACATTACAGCAGTGTGGACCACGCCAGTTCCGTCAGTGGTTGTCACGAAGTCGGCGGCTACTACGGTCCAGGCAGTAGTCGAGTCCCCGCGTTCTATTGCACCGGGGAAAAGAGGTTCGTACGCTTTCCCAACTAACTTAGAGCCTGGGAATTCCTCAACTATCTCTGCTTGATTCCGGAGAACATTCCCAATCAAATCCTTTGCAAGAATCAACTCTTCGCCTACCTCTGCTCCCCCCCTACCCTCCCATGATTTGGATGGCGGTTCCGTAATTCGGACGCGGCAGTAAGTTACTTCCGGGCCTACAGCCAAACCGACGTTGCCGGGAAGAGTCCAAGGCGTAGTTGTCCAGGCAAGAATTGAGGCGTTGTCGCCCTCTAGTCTAAATTTTACGAAAACAGCGGGCTCTGCCACCTCTTTGTAGCCAAGTGAAACCTCGTGCGTGGAATAACTTGTACCAGTCTGAGGGCAGTATGGCAGAACCTTGTGGCCTCTAAACAAGAGTCCCTTGTCGAACATTTGCTTTAGGGACCACCATGCCGATTCGATGTAATCGTCATGTAAAGTGACGTATGGTTCATCCATATCCACCCAAAATGCCATTCTCTCAGTCATCTCCCTCCATGCCTCTTCGTAGGTCCAAACGCTTTCCTTGCACTTTTGATTGAATTCTTCCATCCCAAAGTTTTCGATTGCTTCGTTACTCATCAGATCCAGTTGCTTCTGGACCTCTATCTCTACTGGAAGACCATGCGTATCCCAACCGCCTTTTCGCTCTACAACGTGCCCCTCCATTGTCTTCCATCGACAGACCATATCCTTGAAAAGCCGAGAAATTACGTGATGAATTCCTGGCTTACCATTAGCAGTTGGTGGACCCTCCAGGAAGGTGAAAGGGGAAGATGTGGCACGACGCGCCTCGATGCTCTGAGCGAATGTCTCCTCGTCGCTCCAGATTTTCATTAAGCCGGTCTCGAGGGCTACCGGGTCTAGTCCACCTGCCGGCGTGGGCACTACCATCGAGCGGTCGAACTGTGATGTCGTCTTGAAGTTGAGGGGGTCGGACATGGTTCTCTTTGCCCATATTGGAAGGGTTCAAAGGCGGGTAACACAGGGTCCACATCGTGTCCGATACCATAGCACTAGATGTCGGGGGAATGACATGCGACGGTTGCGCTTCTAGAGTCAGAGATGCCCTAGAAGGACTATCTGGAGTTACCTCGGCAGAGGTGTCCCACGAAAGGGGGACTGCTCTAGTGTCGCATTCGGGGTCAACAAGGGAAATGTTGTCCAGCAAAGTTAGGGAAATCGGATACACCGTAGATGGCTTGGGGGAAGAATTCCATTGGAAGGACGGGGGCGTATGGAAACAGTCTGCACATAACACAAAATGGTGCTTAATTGGTTGCAGTATAGGGGATTTTGGTACTATCGCGGCTTTCCAGTTCGTATTCACTGATTCTGGTTGGAGTACAATGATGATTATGGCACTCGCAATGTTCAACGGAATAATGACCTCAATCGCCTTGGAGACTTTCATTTTGTCTGCTCAGATGGCATTGAAGGAAGCTTTCAGGGTCGCCGTAGGGATGTCATTGATTTCCATGATTTCCATGGAAGCTGCGATGAATTTGACCGACGTGTTTCTCACTGGAGGGGCGAAACTGACTTTGTGGGTTATCCCACCAATGCTCGTTGCGGGTTTCCTAACTCCATGGCCATACAACTATTGGAGGCTCAAGAAATACGGCGTGGCTTGTCATTGATTTAGGTGAGGATGTGCAGAATTGGATGTCCCTTGCTGACGAAATCACTGCTTGGATCAATGAGTATGCAACCAGTAATGGCATCTCAACCCTAGTCGTGGGCGTTTCGGGAGGAATCGATTCAGCAGTTACTTCGACACTTGCTGCACGGACGGGCCTCGCAACAATTGCCCTCAATATGCCAATTCATCAAGAAATAGGGCAATTTGACCTAGCAAAAATGCACATCTCTTGGCTCGAAGAAAATTTCGATAATGTCGAGGGGCGTCATGTTGATTTGACCACAACCTTCGACACGTTCTCTGAGCAGATGGGAGGGCAAAACCTCTCTTCCCTAGTTCTGGCCAATTCCCGTGCACGTTTGAGAATGGTGACTCTCTATGCCATAGCGGGTTCGGTCAATGGAATAGTGGTTGGAACCGGGAACAAGGTAGAAGATTTTGGAGTTGGTTTCTTTACTAAATATGGCGATGGCGGGGTGGATATTGCCCCCATTGCAGACCTGAAAAAGACCGAAGTCTATTCAATTGGAAAGGAATTGGGAATTGAGGAGGATATCCAAAAGGCCCCTCCTACAGATGGTTTGTGGGATGACGGGAGGACTGATGAGGATCAAATGGGGGCGACATACGAAGAGCTAGAATGGGCAATGGAAGAGAAGGAAAATCCACAAAGCGACCAATGGACAGAAAGGCAGAAGTCGGTCATGGAAATTTTCCTTTCATTACATGGTGCCAATTCCCACAAAATGAAGCCAATCCCCGTATATTACCGAAGACGGGATTCTCAAAGAGAGGAAGATTCTGGTTGATTTACGGGTGATTGATTGGACGAAGACGACTATGCTCCAATATACGTGAGGAAGAACAGGGAAACATACAGCGGAATGGTTCTGGACTCCATCTTCAAGTATCTGAGGGGAGCAATCGTAATTGTTGTGGGGTTGGTAATGCTGGCGATTTTCATTCCATTCATTATCTGACTACCGATCTCTGCGGTCCTCGACCTTCTTCTTGTACTCCTTGTCAGAATCCTCGGAAGTCCAACCCGACAAATGAAGGCCCCCGGTTTTGTGGACCCCTCCTCGGACATTGCCTTTCTTTGGCTTGCTGTAGAGGTCCCTAGTTCCCTTGTGTCTGCTGAACGCTTTTGGCAATCCATCGTTTCCTCGTTCTGTCTGAGAAAGTGCGTAGGCCCTCCATTCTGCTTTTGAGCCATCTTTCTTGGTGATCGAAACCTCCACCTCATTGCTCATTAATAAGTTCAAAAATGCCCCTAATAGAAGAAGGGCAAAACCCCCACAGGCTAACGAGCGGCCGTCCCTTATCCCTGAAATAACTAAGTCAATAATGTAAGAAAGAGTAGACTTCTCTTCCTCGCCAAATTCTTGGATAAGTCTAACGTTCCTGTTCGATTCAATACTGTAAATGCCATCCTCGCAATCCGGAGTAGAGATGTTGGTTGGGTTATGACAGATCTGCCCGACATAAATCATTGAAGGAAAATCGTACCTTTCGTTTCCAGGGCCACAATGCTCGTAGAAGCTGTTATTCTGATTCGAGCCATCTGTTTCCTCCATCGACTCGTTCTGTGGAAAGACCTGGATTGTGGGGCATGAGTCCCAGTATCCGTTTTGGTTGTCATCTTCGTATTCCCCGAAAACAAATACAGCCCATCCTAGATTGTCCAAGTTTCCTGACTGCGAATAGGAAATATTCCCAGATGAACCATAGAATGCAACTTCTATTTCTTCTTCTGAGTCGTTAAAGATTGGTAATTCTGTACCAGTAAGCATGAATAGGATTCCCACGAAAAACAGAGTCCCCCCTATTGAGACACTAGCTAGGACTGGTAGTCGCATGTCGCTTACCCGTACTCCGCAGATGGAACGCACTCAAGTGAATTGCGTTGCTAGTGACATCAAAAGTAAATAATTTTCACAAAGAGAATGATCATGGTAAGAAGAGACAATTTTGCCATCCTCTTTCGCCCCCTTGTGGCTCTTCTAGACCGTGAGACTCGGAAAAGAATAAATGCAGAAATGGTAGAAAATAAGGCCATGATCAGAAATGCAGGACTCCCCGAGCCCCAGTTGAATCCCTCTGAAACTCCCAAGTCTTGGGCTGATTTTACGCCGGAATGGAGCATTGCCAATGAGGCGATTCCGATCGCTTGTCCGATCAAAAGCATTGGGGCTCCTGAGCCTGCTTTCACTGACCTCCATTTGTGAATTGAGGGGCTCCAATTTTCCTGCTCGGGATTATCCCTGAACGAGCTGTCATCCCGGTTTGACCAACGGGACCTTGGGGAAATGCCCATGGCCCCCTGCATCATTAGAGATTTATTGGGTTGTTGATTGGCAGAACATACTCAAACTGTTACCTGCTGGATTAGTCGTGGACTACCTCGAATTGCTTGAGTCCGGCTCACTGGGACTTTGTGGGCTAGCGACCATACTCTGGATGTCCATAGGTTCGCTGTCTAGGACAAGGAGGAGTGAAATCCTTGCACAAAGGCTGATTGCATCGATGTGCCTGATTTCAGCAGTTATGCTATTTGCCCTACATAACTCGGGAGGGGAGCTATGGGGATCTAGGAATGTAGCAAGGCCGTTTGCAGTAGTTGCAGTAGTTGTGGCATTGGCATCTATGATGAACATCAAGGGGACGGATGTTCAAGGAGAGGTCAATCCTCACAATATTATGAAGAGCAAGAAGGAAGAGGGCTGAATTAGCCATTCAACTTGTTATCGATGAACGAGCGCATGTAGGCAGGTAGTTCACCGTTTACGAAAACTACGTCGTTGACCTCTTCCAATTTCATCAGAGAGTAGTATATTTGCATTGCAGTCATAGGTGTCGCGCTGCACCCGGTGCAGCCACCCTCCAGCGAGATCATGATTACGCCATCAGTCGTATCGACAACGTTCACTACGCCGTCATGGGCATCTAAGACGGCCTGTACCGGACCTACTGAATCCAAGATTAACTGCTTGTCTACCATAGTTGCTCTGGTGTCTGGTCGGGCGGGGGTCTTTCAAACAATTGCCTCCTCGGAGGGTCGTGAATGCAGATATTCGAGTTGTAATATTGGACTTGTTGGTTGAGAGATCGGAGTTCGGCCATGGTGGGAATCAGGAGATTTTGGCACCAATTGCCGAGTTCGGAAGCGTTGAGGTCCTGCTTCTAACACCTCAGATGCAGTCATCCGAGATAGGAGACAAGGCACAGAAAGAGGGGATTGTGGAAATTTCTGAGGCTGATGTCCCACATTGGGATAATGACTTTCCATTCTGGGATGAAATTAGCATGGAGATTTCTTGTAACGAAGTGAAATTCAAGAGAATTGCGATGCCCCTCCATGGAGATGACGTACTCACTTCAGAATGGCTAGAAACTTTGAGCCCGAACGCAGTGATTTGCAGTGGTTCACGAAGGAATGTCTCAATGTGGGAAGAATGGATGGATGGTGGAGCGTCACTTCTCAGATGCTCCGCAAAGATGGGGATCCCTACAATGGGGATATGCTTCGGTCACCAGCTACTCTGTAAGGCCCTAGGGGCGAGTGTCGAGAGGGCTGATTCCCTGTCAAATGGAGTTTGGGACTTGGAACTGACGGAAGAAGGAGACAAGGACGAAATCTTCTCATCGAGAAGAAGCGGCTCCGGGAATTCTCCGGCTGTTCTATTCACCCATCAGGATCATGTTATGTCTGTACCGGATTGTTGCGATCTCCTTGGTTCAACGGTGCACAACAGCGTAACAGCTGTGAGGGTCCTAGATGAGTCTGGTGAACCCCTGCCAGCATGGGGGGTGCAATTCCATCCCGAGGCAGCCAAGGCCAGGGTGGAAAGGGCATTCGAATGGGGCCATATCACCGAGGATGAGTTGGAGTCATTCAGAAGGGAACATGACGGAGCTGGGATACTGGGCTCCTTTGCTGCTGTGGTCATCAGAAATCAACCCTAATGCATCGTCACCGGATGGACAGTGGATTTGGATTAAATATGCGACCTAGGTCGGCGGTTCGACAGGTGAGAGTATGATTGAGAACATACCAGAAATAGGAATGGGGATGGCAGTAGTCGGTCTGGCTATTGCAATGTACCTCTACAGCCAAGTGCAGAAGATTGAGATTGAGAACGAAACGGTAGCTGATATTACAAGTCAGATTCAGGCTGGAGCACTGGCTTTCCTGAATGCTGAATACAGATATCTCAGCATTTTCATTGCAGTAGTTGCAGGGCTTCTGTACTACGTCAATGACTTCGAGTATGAAACTCCGGCCGCCTTCCTAGCCGGAGCGATTTGCAGTGTTGCTGCAGGGTATTCGGGAATGAGGTCTGCAACAAGCGCCAATGGAAGAACCGCGATGGCTGCATCCAATGGAGGGCAGCCCGCAGCGCTGGAAGTTTCCTTCAATGGCGGGGCCGTGATGGGACTGTCTGTCGGGGGACTAGGGCTCCTGGGGATCTCATTGATGGCCTATTGGCTAGGTACTGGAGAGGAGGTCCAGAACATTGCTGGTTTCGGGATGGGGGCATCCTCAATTGCTCTATTCGCTAGAGTAGGCGGAGGAATCTACACCAAAGCAGCTGACGTCGGTGCCGACCTAGTTGGAAAGGTAGAGGCAGGCATCCCGGAAGATGACCCTAGAAATCCCGGTGTTATTGCGGACAACGTGGGTGACAACGTGGGTGACGTTGCAGGAATGGGGGCAGATATCTTCGAGTCTTTCGTGGGTTCAATTATCGCTGCAATGGTAATTGCTCAGGCCTCAGCTGATATGGGGTCGGACTATGTCACCCTCCCGATTATGCTTGGCCTCGTGGGCTACGCAGCATCTATCGTTGGAGTTTTCAGTATGAAAGTACTGAAAGGAGGCGATCCCGCTGCTGCACTTAGGAATACCACATTCATCAGCGCTGGACTCTTCTGGGCTGGTGGCTGGTTTGGAATTGACTACTTTGGCCTAGAAACTGGGACAGAGCCAATGATGGCAGTAATTGCGGGTTCAATGGTCGGGATTCTTATCGGGCTAGTCACCGAGTACTACACGGGAATAGAAGACGTGTTCGGCTTCAAAGTCAAGGCGATTCCACATATTGGGGAGATGTCAAAGACGGGTCCCGCAACGAATGCTATTGCAGGCCTATCAGTTGGAATGATGTCGACATTCTTCCCCATTCTATTGATTGCGGGGGGAATTTACTCGGCCAATTGGGCAATGATGGAGACCACGGGAGCCTCGGCTGAGCATGGACTGTATGGGATTGCAATGGCTGCTATGGGGATGCTAGCCACAGTAGGCGTAACGATGACCGTTGATGCTTACGGGCCAGTTGCAGATAACGCCGGAGGGATTGCTGAGATGAGTGAGCTTGGTTCAGAAGTTAGGGAGATTACGGACAGCCTAGATTCGATAGGAAACACCACTGCTGCCATAGGCAAAGGATTCGCAATCGGTAGCGCCGCTCTTACAGCACTAGCATTATTCGCCGCGTTCGGCACTGCCGCTGGCCTTCAACCAGAGGACCTGGCCCTCACTGAGCCAGAGGTAGTAATCGGGTTGCTAATCGGAGGTTCGCTACCTTTCGTTGTCGCTGCCATGACAATGACATCAGTAGGAAAGGCTGCGAACGACATGGTCGTAGAGATTCGTCGACAGTTCGCTGAGATTGATGGCCTTCTAGAGGGGCGTGCTGGTGTCAAGCCAGACAGTCAGAGATGCGTGGAAATATCCACTCAGGCCGCCCTTAGGGAGATGATCCTTCCAGGAGTCGTGGCCGTTTCTGCCCCCATAATCGTCGGGATGGCCATTGGAGCAGAAGCACTAGGTGGGCTCCTGGCGGGCTCCCTCGTTTCTGGAGTCCTGATGGCACTATTCATGGCCAATGCGGGAGGAGCATGGGACAACGCCAAGAAGGCAATAGAGCAAGGTCACATAGACGGGGCCGAAAAGGGAGACTCGTCTCACGATGCTGCAGTCATAGGAGACACAATTGGAGACCCCTTCAAGGACACCAGTGGACCATCGCTAAACATACTAATCAAACTGATGTCAATAGTGGCTGTTGTTGGCGCCTCGAGTGGGCTTTTCTGAGTGTGCAGTAAATCGTCACACTCATCATTGGCCCGTGCGTGCGAGTGCCATGGGTGAATGCCGAGCGTTGGCTTTGGGGATTCTGATACTTGCATCGACAATGTCTGGATGCTCAGGTTTAACCGAGAACGGAGGAAGCAGCAGTTCTTCTGGATCTATTGAGGTTCCCAGCTGGGAATTGGGAGACTGGTGGCTATACACTTTCTCCACCCCTGACTACAGCGATGACACGGCGAAGTTGGTCGTAGCTAGTACAAGCGAGGAGGACGGGACGGCATATATGCTGGCGATCTCAAGTCTAACCGAAGCTAGAAGGCACGCGGTGCTGAACCATAATCCGTTCCTAGGGAGGATAACCCACGAAGGCCTGAGCGCATTCGAGAATGGTGAGTCTCAACCTGTGCTTTCCTTCCCGATGAAAGAGGGGGATTCGTGGACCTTCACACTGTTCGCAATAGAGTGGTCTGCTTCAGTAATTGACGTGTCTGGGAGCTCATCTATAATCGCAGCGACATCCGTTGACGATTCGCGGCTAGACTACGTTTTCGACTCCGGAGTGGGTTTCTTCTCCTCATTCATCTGGAAGGACTCAACCGGTACAGAGCAATTGAGGATGATGCTCTCCGATAGAGGCCAGGGCCATTCCGGCGACGTCTACTTTGTCAGAGGAGGGGACCTTTTCGGGAACACTTGGGAGGATACAGGGAATGACTTCGAATTCAGGGACAGTTTCCTAGTTAGTGACCATCCAAGCGATGGCGAGTGGGACGAGATGATCTACTTCATTGACGCAGAGTGCGGTTCGGGTTCAACAATCACTCTAACTCTGAGAGACCATCTTTCTGTCTCCGCACTAGAGAGGATTTGGGGGCCGGGCTCGAGCGAGATGGGGACACTGGGGACCATCCCCTATCCGTCTGGGGAGTACACGCTAACTGCATCATTCACCGGAGGATCCACATTCCTGAGAGTAAAGGTGGCTGGCGGAATCACCCAGTCATGGAGCCTCTAGAAGTATTCGATAAGGTGGTCTGAGCCGCCAACGAAGTAGGGATCTTCACCTCGCATATCAAAAACTACGGGGACGGTTCGGTGTCCTGTCTCGTTCACAACCTCTTTCCTAAGGCCGTCAAATTGATCTAGGTTCACTTCAGTGTATGTCAGACCCTTGGAGTCGAGAGTCCTGAATGCCCTAGTGCAGTAGGGGCAGATTGTTTGAGTGAAGACCAGGAAGTCTGTTTCTACGTCTCGAATGATTTCAAGAAGTTGCAACGGGCTCTACCCCTCCCTCATCTTTCCAGAAAGCCGACTCTCCCAAATCAGCATCGATGGCATCATCGTCCTCTTCTGTATTTTCCTCCAGCACCCTGTTGCATTCATCAGGGTCAATGAAAACAAGGAACACAACAGTGATCATAGTCAGGGCTGCCCCAGCGTAGATTGCTGTAGTGTAGCTGCCATTGAAAAGATCCAACATCGTAGCTGTGAATGTGTAAGCCATAACAGCTGAAAGATTGAACATTGACATGTATGCAGTGAATTGGGTCCCACCTACCTTGCTCCAAGTCATCTTCATCGCTACTGCGATAATGCAAATCCAAGCAACACCGTTGATCAGTCCACGTATTATCAGGTAAGTCGTCATGACTATTGTATTGGTCCAATATGGCTGCAGTACAGCAAGCATTGCATTCGCCAAAGCGAGGCATGTGAAACCGACCATAGCGACCCTCCTCACCCCGAACCTGTCGCCAAGCATACCCCCTGAAATTTGACCAATCATCGTGGCAAAGATGACGATGCCCCCGACAATTACGTTGTACTTCTCTTGCTCCCAACCTGCCCTGTTGATGAAGATGTCAAGGACGATGGGGTCGACGAAGAGGTAGAGTTCGGAGAGGAGACATAGGAATATGAGCAGGAATGAAGATCTTAGAGAGAATGCCTTGGTGAGGTTGAATGTGGTTTGGGCAAGTGTCCTTCTTGCTCCGAATGGAAGTAAGTAGAAGGGGTTGGGCGCGGCACCTAATAGACCAGGGAAGGCCCTATTGAGCAACGAGGTTGCAAATGCCAGGGCAAACCCAACGAAAGCGATATCCTTCGCGATTTGGTACCCCTCGACCTCAAGATCTACAGACAGAATGGCATACAGTAGGCCAAGGACGAAAATTGCCATTGAGGCCATTGTGATCAAACTTGCCACCGATATCGTCTGGTTGAATGTCGACCTGCCCACGGCTCTTGCTGCCCACCACCTTGATTCCTCGGGATCCTCCCAGTATAGATTCTCATCTACGAAGTCCGAAGTCACCAACTGTTCGGAAGATTTGGTGCCGTCAGACCTGCTCTTGGAGGGGGAAGACCAGGGGAAGAGTCGCGTGCCCGGCTTCTCGTAGAGGAATAGCGGAAGAAGCATGATCAACAGCAGCAGAGGCAGCTGGATCGTGAGCATCCCCCGGATTCCTATCTTGGTGGCGAACCCTCCAAGGATGGCCCCTCCAATAATCATGCCAGCCCTCTTTGAGGCGAACATGTACCCATTAGCCTTCGAGACCTCGTCATCACGGAGGACGTCTACAGCTAGGGCATCCGTGCTCACGTCCTGTAATGACGCGAAAATGTTGTGGATGAACAGTAGTTTGATGACCGTGTCTAGTTGGTTCTTCAAGTCGGGAATAAGCAGAAGTGTCCCTATGGAAACTGCCATTCCAAACTGTGCGAAGATTATCCAAAGGCGCCGGGACCCGAACTGTGGCATGTTTACGGTGTCAATTACTGGCCCCCAAATCCACTTGAAGGTCCAGGGAAGTGCGATGGTCGCGAAAAGAGCGGCTATTTCCTGGGGCGTGAGCCCATTGTCGGCTAGGTAGGCGGCGAAGGCGACGGAAGCGAAACCCCATGGGAGTCCCTGGGCGAAGTATAGCACACAAAGGGAAACCATCCTTCGAAGCCTGTTCTCGGTAAGGCTCTCGCCCTCGAACCACTCGTCAATGAGTTTCTCCCTATTGTACAGCACGAACCCCAACAATGCGGCCAGCATTATTGTGACTCCAATGATTAGGATATTCGAGCTGCTTGAACCAGATGAGCCACCTGATTCTGCTGGAAGATCGAGAAGTATGACGCGTCTGGCGTCTACTGGTGAAATGTGATCCTCGTCGACCACAAGTCTTGCGAAAATTGTCGAGTTTCCGGATTCTATATGGGGATCCAGTTTGATGCTCCATGAAGACCAGTCTTTGAGTGGAGAGTCATCGAATGCCTCCGTCCAGTTCCCCCCGCCGACTCTTACCTCCACGACCCCTGGGGAGCTTGGTTTGCCTCCCGAAGAGGAGCCGTAGATGTAGCTCTCGTTGCCGATTTCCTCCATTGTCTCAATGTCCATGGTTACATTGAGAGTTCTGTCAATGCTTCCCGCGGCCTCTACGAACGCGGATGGATCGGCCTGACCATACCCAAATTCATTGTCAGGCCTGGACTCTAGAATGCTGCAGTCATTGAAACCTGGATCATCAAGAAGTTGGATTTCTCGCTCAATTGAGTGTGCACCGATTATGTCTTTGAACTCAGAAGGTGAGATGTCCGGGTTTGCTTCAACCATCAAGGCTGCAATACCGGCCATTAGGGGTGTAGCCATGCTTGTTCCAGACTTGCCCGTGTAGCCATCCTGAGTTGCCGCATCTGGTGCCATGATGTTTGACCCAATAGTTGCGACATCTGGCTTCACTCTGAGGTCGGATGTGTATCCCCTGCTACTGTAGATTGCCAAACCAAGATCCTTGTCCAAACTAGCCACAGTAACTGGCAACCTGGCATCTCCAGGGCTGTCAATAGTGTTGCAACCGGCGACCGTCAATCCCCCGAATTCGTTCCCGGCAGATAGAGTAGTGATGATTCCAGCTTCGACAACCATGTCCATCTGTCGGCTCCAAGCAGAGTTTCCGTCGTTGTCCACATGCAATTCGAGCTGCTGTTCGCCCAGGGAAGAGGTTACGATGTCAATTCCGTACTTTTCCTTGTTATCTATGGCCCATTGAGCGCCTTGCATCACGTCTTCTATATCGCCATCACAGCAACCCAAGATGTTGATCAAGAAGGCCCCTGGTGCTGCACCTACATATCGGAGTCCGGTTTCTGGATCTGTCTGGCCACCTCCAGTTCCTGCAGCAATTCCGGCTACGTGAGTACCGTGGGTTCCCGAGTCATAGGAAGTCGATGGATCCTGTTCCTCGTCCGTGAATACGGCATCATAGAAGGCGATAATCTTGGGATCACAATCGGATGGGATTGGATCTGGATCTGGGTCAAAAGGGTCCGGATCAGGTAGGTCGTCGATGCATGTCAATGGATCATCGTCCATATCATTGAGGCCCTCATGATCGCCCCTGATGCCCGTGTCCAGCACTGCAATTACCGAACCGGTTCCATCAAATCCGAAGTCCTGCCAAACTGAGTCAACGCCCATGTTAGGAACTGCTTCATGCATATTTGTCTCGGCGAGGCCTAGATCTTCGATCATCACGACTCCGGGTAGTGCCCTTATTCCTCCCGGATCCAGAATTGATTCAATGGGAGCTGTAGCGGACAGAGTGTCAAGATAACTGAATCGGAATGTGACTTCGACACCCAATGATTCCAAGGCACCGACATCTGCATCTGATGGATGATGATCGTAGTTCACAAAAATCCGAGCATTGCCATCTGAGGCCCTCCGCCACCAATCTCGCTGGATCTCTTCTGGCTGTTCGATTAGCCACTCTAGCCTGTCATCAATGGAGTTTGCGTCCTTGTCCCTGCTCCAATGAAGCCACCACTTCGAATGAATCTCGAGCTCAACACTTGGCCGCCAATCCCCATCGGCATCGAATCCCCCCCTATCATTCTCCTCCATCACTATGGAAGAAGAGGCAAGGGGAGCAAAAAGAGCCAGAATAATCAGAGAAGCAATGGTTCCCCTGCGTCCGCTCATGGCCCTTCGGGCCATAGGTCATGTTTGAGCATTAGGACTATGCTATTCGCCTGAAAGCTCTAGTCCAGTCTCCTCGTAATCCCATTCAATGACATCCCAACCAGCAACCTCGACGGAGGAATGAACCTCTTCCCTCGAACCGGGAGTGCAGAGAATTCCCGCACAGCCCCCCCCTCCTGCGCCTAGGGCCTTCCATGCAGCTACTGATCCCTTGGCCAATAGCGGTTCAATCACACTTCTGAAGGGACCGTGAATAGAGTCGTCAATCAGGTCCACTCCTTCGCAAACTTCCCTTAGAGATCCCACAACCATGTCCCTCCGATCTTGCTGTAGGCCATTTGCCATTGACCTTGCTGAAGACCTAATTTTGTGAAGTCCCTCAATCACCGATTGGTCACCTTGAGAATACCGCGCCCATACCTTTTCCTGCATTTCCCCGGAATTTCGACTCTCCCCCGAATATGCAATTAGAAGGTGCTTGCGTAGCCACATCTTCGCTGATCTGGTTGGCTCGAAAGGTATGATTTCGACTGAGTCACCTATGAATAGAAGGTGATTGAAGCCACCTCTGGCAGATGCCCAGTGATCTTGCCTTCCGCAAATCATCCCCTCTCTTGATTCCAAATCAAAGGCCATCTCCGCGATTTCTTCTATGTTTTCAACTGAACCTGGATCCGAGAGAAGTCCTGAGATTGCTACGTTCATTGCACTACTGGTTCCTAATCCAGACCCTCGTGGAGTTTCAAATGACAAATCGTAATCTTCGGGTGCTTTGCCTCGGGCAATTGTTGCTCTGACCCTCTTGTTAATGGCGAAGTTGACTACTTCACCGCCAAAATCGCTTGGATATGGGCCAACATCGGTCCATCCACCTGCCAGATCAACTCTCACTGGCGCCGATGCTCCCCTCCATTCTGTCATGGACACGCCATGCTCACCAGAGTCATCATTGTTACTGGGACCGAAAATAACGGGTACTTGTAACCCCTCCGGACGTCATGGACCCGAGCGTGGAGGCCGCAGTTGACGCTTTCTCAAGAGGGGAACCAGTAATGATATTCGACTCAGCTTTCAGAGAAAAAGAGACTGATCTACTTTGGCCTGCCTCTGCAGCATCTCCAGAAGTTATGCGCAGACTACGCAATGACTGCGGTGGCCTACTTTTTCTTGCAATTGGAAATGAGGTCGGAGAGATATTCGGACTTCCTTGGCTTCAAGATATCCACACCCATCCATCTTTGCTGGAAGGATACCCGGTTCTTGGCCATTTGATAACCAATGACCTTCAGTATGACAATAGATCTGCATTTACCCTATCATTGAATCACAGAGAAACCTATACCGGAATTACCGATAGGGACCGATCTCTAACCACTAGAAGATTCGGAGAACTCGTGATGGAGGTCTTCGAAAGTGATATGTCTCCTGAGGAGGCTATTGCAGCACTGGGTTCTGAATTCCGAACGCCCGGGCACATCCCCGTGTGTAGAGAGTCGCCAGGGGGCCTTTCGAATAGGCAGGGGCATACTGAGCTTGCTGTTGCAATTGCAAGATTGGCGGGACTAGTACCTTGCACGATCGGAGCAGAGATGCTTGAACCAGAAGGGGACGGTGCACTATCTGTTGATGATGCAATGAGATATGCTTACGAGCATGGAGTTCCGATGATTACTGGAGAGGAAATTTCTGCAGCCATGGATGAAAAAGATTAGAGGGGTTTGGCTTGGGAGTTCAATAACATGGTTCGTGTAATGGCTGTCGGAATCTTCGACCTACTACACGCCGGCCATCTTCATTACGTCGAGCAGGCCAAATCATTGGGCGATGAACTGGTAGTTGTGATTGCTCACGATGAGACTGTGAGGATGCAGAAGCATGAGCCAGTAACCGGGCAAGAGCTCAGACGAAGGATGGTTGAAGGCCTAAAACCAGTAGATGAAGCGATTATTGGCAATCCTCCGGGGGTCCCAATTTTCGATATTTTGAAGACTGTAGAACCCGATATTATTGCTCTTGGTTACGACCAAAAGCATTCCATAGATTCCATCAGGGAGGGATTAGAGAAGCATGGTTTCGGTAAAGTCCGCGTGACTAGGGTCGAAGGGCTATCGGACGATCTCGATGGAACAAGGAAGATCATTGCCAGGATACTTGATCTGTGGCCCGGAAATGAGGGTGGGCCTTACGAGGAGGACTAGCATGTTCACAGGCATTGTAGCCGGTACTGCCCGAGTATTGGCGATTGAAGAGGAAGTAGGGGTGCGTAAAATCAACATCGACTTGGGTGGATTTTCTGAGGGACTAGAAATTGGGGCTAGCGTTGCTATTGATGGAGTGTGCATGACCGTAGCTCATATCAATGAAAATGAGGTAATGTTCGAGGCAATTGACGAAACTCTGGAAAGAACAACGCTTGGGCAAATAGAAGAAGGGAGTTATGTGAATATTGAGCGTTCTCTGAAGTTTGGAGATGAGCTCGGAGGGCATATGATTTCCGGGCATATCATGGCGAAGGCCAGAATTACTGAAAGAGTGGAGCGAGGGGGTAATTTGCACATTCTAATTGAGAACTTGGAACTTGTACGTCCCTTCGTAATGGAGAAGGGTTTCATCGCCATCGATGGAATGTCCCTAACAGTTGGTGAAGTGACAAATGAGGATTTTTCCTTGCATATTATCCCAGAGACACTAAGGGTGACAACTATTGGAAACAAGGTAGTGGGGAGCATGGTCAATATTGAGATCGATGCACGTACTCAGGCGATAGTAGAAACGATGATGCGGGGAGGAGGGGGGCATCCATGAACTTGGGAATAGTTTGCGGTTCATTTCACCGAGAAGAAGTAGAAGAAATGCTGGAGTTCGCCAAAGACGAGGCTGCTTCAAAGAACTGGGAGGTTGTGGACGTGTCATGGGTTCCCGGATCAATGGAAGCACCGTTAGCATTGGATAGGATGCTGCAGGAAGAAGAGATACATGGTGCAGTTGTATTGGGGATCATTGAGAGAGGAGAGACCGATCATGGGTTAGTTATGGGCCAATCCGTAACTGGTGCAGTGATTGAGTTGCAAATTAAGCACAACAAACCGATAGGACTGGGGATCATCGGTCCTGGAGCGAAGCCGGAGCACATAGGGCCAAGATTAGAGCCTCATGCACGTGCAGCCGTGGGTGCTGTTGCAGCAATGTCAGAGTAGGCCCCTATTGGCCTGGAAGACGGAAGTCTCCAATATCTGCTTCAGTAATCTCATCCATCTCTTCTACGGTAATCAATGGGGTCAGCTTTCCGTTGAAAACTCCAGAAGCACCAACGGCCAATGAGAATTTAGTGATCTTAACGTTGTCAGGAACATCCATTATGCACACGAAATCTGTTTGACCGTAGCACCAGTAGTATGCTTCCAATTTTCCCCCGAAAGACTCAGCGATCCTCGCGGCCTCATCCCTGCGGGCGGATCCCCCTTCCTTGAGGATACCAGCAGCGCCTTCAGCAGTGTAACTTCCCGAATACATGAATTTGGGCATGAGTTAGCACTTTCGAGGAGTGTATATTACACTTATCCCAGAAAAAATATTGTCAACCATCGCAAGTTCTCACTCTCAAGATTGAAGAGATGCCTTGCACCTCGACACACTATGGGCGAGGATGTCAGAAGCGTAATCATCGTTGGATCTGGTCCCGCTGGATATACTGCGGGCCTTTATGCAGCTAGGGCATTGCTGGAACCATTGATGTTCGCTGGGTACATGTCAGGAGGGCAACTTATGCTTACATCAGATGTGGAAAACTTCCCGGGATACCCCCAAGGTGTTGAAGGTCCGGCAATGATGATCCACATGAGGGAGCAAGCCGAGAGATTCGGATTGGAAGTTCAAGACAAGAATGTAGAGAGAGTGGATCTCTCGGAAAGGCCCTTTCGGGTTTGGGTCGAAGGTGATGAGTTCAGGGCAGACAGTCTGATTATTTGCACGGGGGCTGAGGCAATCTGGCTTGGCGCTGAGGGCGAGGATGAGCAGAAAGGAAGGGGAATTTCCACGTGCGCGACCTGTGATGGGGCATTTTTCAGAGATGAGGAGATAATTGTCATTGGCGGGGGAGACTCGGCAATGGAGGAAGCGACATTTCTGACTAGGTTTGCAAGCAAGGTCACCATCATTCATCGTCGAGATGTCTTCAGGGCTTCCAAAGTGATGTACGAAAGGGCATCTAAACATCCGAAAATAGACATCTTGACATTCAGGCAAGTGAAGAAGTGGCTAGCAAACCAAGATGGGCTCACTGGAGCGATATTGGAGGACCCAAGAGATGGTTCGGTGGAGGAAATCAGTTGCTCCGGGGCATTCATTGCTATAGGGCACAAGCCAATTACAGACTTTTTAGAAGGCCAATTGGAAACTGACGAAGAGGGGTACATTATCCACAGCAGCAATACCATGGCTAGTGTACCTGGAGTTTTTGCAGCTGGTGACGTTGTTGACAAGAGATATCGCCAAGCAATCACAGCAGCGGGCATGGGTTGCCAAGCAGCAATTGACGCAGAAAGATGGCTGGAAGATCAGCATTGAGGTTCAAATTGACCGAATAACCCATTTCCCATACCCCTACTGGAGCAAACATGGCTAAGGAACTCAGTCCTGAGCAGAACGAAAGGTACGCAAGGCATCTTACATTGCCAAATATTGGTGAAGAAGGGCAACTGGCCCTTCTAGAATCGTCAATTCTAGTAGTTGGAGCTGGGGGGCTTGGTTCTCCTGCTATCCTATACTTAGCGGCAGCAGGAGTAGGTCGCCTCGGAATTGTTGATTTCGACAAAGTCAGCATCTCCAACCTTCAAAGGCAAGTAATCCACTCTAATGGAGCGGTGGGAGAGGCAAAGGTTGATTCGGCGGCAAAGAGGGTTGCTGGGCTGAATCCTGACGTCGAAGTAATGGGGATAAATCAACGTCTGACTAGTGATAACGCGATCGATATAATCCGTGAATTCGACGTAGTTGTCGATGGGACAGACAATTTCGAAACCAGATACCTGATCGGAGACGCTTGCGAGGCACTAGGCAAGCCATGGGTGTTTGGAAGCATCCACAGGTTTGACGGGCAGGTTTCGTCATTCAATTATGGAAATGGCCCAAACTATAGGGATCTGTTTCCAGAACCGCCCCCTCCAGAGCTCGCACCCAATTGTGCTGAAGCGGGAGTTCTTGGAGTTCTTCCGGGAATTGTAGGAACCATACAGGCAACTGAAGCGATAAAGATCATTCTGGGTATTGGTGAGATACTCGCTGGAAAGTTGCTCACAATTGATGCAATTAACATGGAAATGCGTACCCTATCCTTCAATGCAGATGATTCCAGAAAAAGAGCCAGTGTGGCTGACTTATCCGAAAAAGGGAGCTTTTCTGAAATTTCACCGCTAGAATTCGTAAAACGGACTAATGAAGGGTGGAGCCCATTCCTCCTGGATGTACGAAGGCCAGAAGAAGAAGAAATTGTGAATTTGGAAGGTACAGATTTGCGAATAAGCCATTTGGAAGTCCCATCAAGAATTGAAGAGATCCCAAATGATGAAGTTGTAATTTATTGCAGGACCGGTGGTAGATCGTCAGCTGTTGCTCGTTTTCTTGTTGAGTCGGGGTGGCACCCGGGAACAGTGTACAACCTGACGGGGGGTATTCACGAATGGTCGGACACGGTAGATTCGTCAGTAATTAAGTATTAATTGTGGTAAAAATCCGATTAGATTGTTATTTAATTGTGGTAAATATGGTAAAAAACACTCATTTGAGTTAGATTTTTCAATAATTTTACACTATTACGGTATAATGTTCCTCAGTATACCGAATAATTGTTGTACTAATTAGTCATCCAAAGACTATGGCAAGAGGACGGCATGGGATTTGGAAGTGCCCAGAATGCAAACACCACCAGACTTGGAAAACGAGATCAAGAGATTCCACAAAGCTGGACAGGAGGTGCGCGAAGTGCGGAGAAAGGGCAAGGGTGACAATAGAACGCTCAGAAAGCGGAAAGGGTAGAACCAGGAAAGTTGAGATTTGGGAGAGGTCGCTATCGTTAAGACCTGAAGACTTGGAAAAAGAGGCTGATAGGCGAAATTTGGATTCTGGAATTAGGATATATGGGTCTGAGACTCAATACACAGGTTCTTTGGAAAATGATACTCCTGCTGACCTTCCAACAATATGGGGCGAGGGTTGGTGGCCGGCCGATGCACTGGATTTTCCGGTAAACATCGACTTGGATTCGGCTAGAGAGAAGCTGATGTGTTTTATTGCAGAACGGCATGATGGACATCTTGGATTAGTCTCCGAGTGTTGGGAATCAGTTGATGATGGTGCTAGAACAGTAGATGGTGAAGAATTCCACCAATATTCTAGAAGAGTATTGGAAGCGGTAGAGAATCGGCTTTCTGAAAGGCTGCTTGGACCAAAATTTGCCCAATTGGCTCAAGGAGAAATTATCCCTATGAGAAAGGGAGAATTATACCTCGAGAGGAGAGGGGTTAGGCTCCTGGTAGACCTAGCACTATGCCTCAGAAGGATGGCATACAATTTTTCAATTTCGATAGAGCAACGAAAAGACTGGCAAAGATGGATGACTAGGACCAGAATTGTGGATGAGCAACTGAAGGATTTGTTCTCTACAGGGCTACCCACCCCTGATGGGACCTCATTTGGAGGGAAGGGTTTCAGATCTACATGGCAAGAAGGAGTAGTTGCTTGCGCGTCTTCCTTACGAAGGGCCATCGATCTGTCGTACGATGATAGGAGCAGAGGGGACATCGTTGCTCCTATGATTCGTGACGTGGGGCTTGCAATAGCAATGGGGCAGACTCCGATAGAAATATTGTCAGCCCAGATGGGGAAGTCTGATTCATACATGGACGGGGGCAATCCTGGAGGAGGAGGTCGAGATTTACACATTGGTAATTGGGAAAAGGGAATATTGCCCCCTACAGCCCCCCTTCCAATTGCAAGTGCCACTACAACTGGATTGGCTCTGGCCGCGAAAAAACTGGGTGTTGACCGGTTTCACCTAGCACCTGTTGGGGAGGGTTGCAGCAGTAGTGGGGAGTTCTGGGAGGCGATGAATTTCGCAGGGGCAAGGGGATTGCCCATTTGCTATATGATTCAGAACAATCAGATTGCTCTAGACACAGTCGCTTCAGGGCAATCTGGTGCAGAGACATTTGGTGACAAAGGCCATGCAATGGGCCTTCCTTCATGGACAATAGATGGCTCTGATCCGGCCATGTTCTACAGCTCGACCGCAGTTGCTAGAGAGTTCGCTTTGGACGGAGGAGGAGCCACCTTAATTCACGTCGAAACCATGCGCGGATGTGGTCATGCACATCATCACGATGACCTCTATCTGGGAGCATCTAGCGGAAATCCTCCTGGTTATGTTGACAGGGGATTGCTGACCTACTGGGCAGAAAAAGATCCATTGCCAAATCATAGAGAGCTCCTGATACAACTTGGTTGCGGTGAAGAAGAGTTACTGGAAATGGAAATTTCAGAAGAGAGGTTCGTGATGGAGGCTAGGACGCAGGTAGAAGGAATGGAATGGCCTGAGGGGCATTCTGTTACAAAGGGAGTTACTTCCCTACATGACGCCCCCACTCATGAACAGCAACTTTCGAGGATTGGCAGAGAATCGAAGAAGACTGACCTGACTCTTTCACCGGGGGAGATATCGATTGAGTTCTCAGACTCTCCAAAATCATGGACATACAGCAAAGCGATACAGAATGGAATGGCAGCACTGGCTGACAATTATGGAGATGAGATACTATTCATGGGAGAAGACATGGAAATTGCTGGGGCTTTTGGAATGAACCTTCCACTTAGGGCAAGGGGCCATCAGGAAAAGTTACTCGACATGCCACTTTCTGAATCAATAATCGTTCATTCGGCCACTGGAGCTGCATTGGGGGGAATGAAGCCCTTGGCGGAGATCCAATTCGGAGGTTTTGCAGCACTAGCTATGAATCCAATAGTCAATAATGCGGCTCAACTGAGATGGCGGTGGGGAGCAGAAGTCCCATTGACGATTAGAATTCCACTTGGTGCAAAAACACGGAGTGGCCCCTTTCATGCAAACATGATTGAATCGTGGTTTGCAAATGATCCTGGGTTGGTAATTGTTGCACCAAGCACCCCCCAAGATGCATATGACCTATTGATTGAATCTCATGCCCTTCCTGATCCCGTAATTTACCTTGAGCACATTGGATTATACGGACTTAGGGGCGGAAGAACAGGTTGGGGCGATTCAATTAACCAAATAGTTGACGAGGGGTCCGTCCATGAACAACTGAAGAAAGGAAACAGTTCCATTGGAAAGGCTAGAGTCGTTAGAGGTGGCAAGGACCTGACTATTGTCACATGGGGTGCCATGGTCCACGTTGCATTGGAAGCAGCATCAATTTCCTCTAAAAGTGGCGTAGAGGTAGAGGTCATAGACCTTCGAACGATTGTTCCTTTGGATTCAGAAACGTGCATTGATTCAGTTCAAAGAACGGGGAAGCTGTTGGTTCTGCAGGAAGCGCAGTGGACTGGGGGAATAGGGCATACCATCAGCAGCAGGATTATCGAAGAGGCTTTCTGGAGTCTGGAGGCTCCGCCAGTGGTTATTGGCGCCCTAGATACCCCTGTACCATTCTCGCCGACTCTAGAGGACCATACTGTTCCGAGTGCATCTCTAGTAGCCCGACACGTGGAGATGGCATGCAATAATTAGCAATTTATTGACCAAAGAGTCTTCAACAAATATACATCGCAAGGAAATGTGGATGGAGCATCTATAGACGTTGCCTACGTCTTGGTCGGTTTCATTTTCCTCATGGCTGGAGGGGAGGGGCTAGTACAAGGGGCTGTTAGAATTTCAGGAAAGCTGCAGGTTCCCCCCCTTCTAGTAGGATTCACAGTGGTAGCAGTTGGGACATCGTTGCCAGAGCTGGCAGTTGCATTGCAAGCGGTGGAACAGGGGGCCGAAGATATAGCGGTCGGAAGCGTACTTGGTTCAAATGTGGCAAACGTAATGCTAGTCCTAGGAAGTGCGGCTTTGCTGGGTTCTTGCTCGGAGCCCGACAAAGGAATCGGCAGGGATTCGATAGCTGTAATGTCTGCGACCTTATTGCTACTAGCATTTGTCTTGAATGGGGAAATACCACTTCTTGGTGGACTAGCAATGTTGGCGGGGCTAATTGGTTACTACTGGTATGCCTACAATGATGCTAGAAAAACGGGAGAAAGTATTGATCTGGTTGACTCTTGGCTCCCAGACAGAGCAATTCTGGCTGTTCCATCGTGCATCATTGGCGGAGCAATGATCTGGCAGGGCGCGATTCTACTTGTTGAGGGGGCTACCGGAATAGCAACTAGGTACAATATACCAGAAGATGTAATTGGGTTATCTGTTGTTGCTCTGGGGACTTCCCTGCCCGAGCTTGCAGTTACTTTGGTGGCGGGCCTAAGAGGCCAAGGAGGAGTGGCAATTGGAAATGTCCTAGGCTCGAATGTTATGAACATTCTAGGGATTCTAGGTTCTGCAGCAATTTACGCACCGGGTTCCGGCCTATTGATAGCATCGGAATTTGCAGAGAGGGACATTTGGATTGTATTGGCTACATCCGGATTCATTGCCTGGATGCTGTTAACAAAGCGAGAAATCAGTAGGAATATAGGCATGGGAATGATATCAGTATACATCGGATATATGGCCTACTTGGTTTACATTGGCGTTCTATAGCACTATTACCCCCTTCCCACACCCAAGTTCGTGACCTACATAGGATGCATTGTCCTAGCTGCCGGATATAGCACAAGGTTAGGGGAAGAAAAGGCACTACTGGAAACTGGAGAGGGGCCCCTTGTCGGCTGGCTGGTAAACAGGTTGCAAAGACAGGGGCTTGAGCCAGTAGTTGTGACTAATGAGCAATTATTCGAAGATATTTGTGAATCGGTCGAATGCGAGGTAATCTGCAACCCTGATCCAAGTTCAGGCAGGACAGGAACTGTTCAACTGGGCATTAAGAGTGTAGGTTTGGCACCTGGGAGAAAATTCCTAATTGTGCCGGTTGACAGGCCGGGATTCTCAGATTCGACTCTAACTTCGCTGCTGGCTGTGGATTCGACGGCCTGTCCTGCCAGTGGTGGTCGTGGGGGCCATCCACTACTTCTCTCCGAACATGATGCGTTCAAAATTCTTGATTTTCCTCCATCCAAACCACTCAGAGACCTGGTCGAGCCGATCCGTATGGAAGTATCAGACCCGTTTCTACATCTGAACATTGATACTCCGAGCGATGTTGAAAAACTGCTCAAGGCTGTAGGTTCCCTGTAAGGGATGGATACTCCCCCATCGCCCAAAAGAAGGCCAATCCTACGATTATGGCTGGAAGAGTTGTGTGTATGGTTGCCCATATCGATGCTACCTTATGCCGGACCAATAGAGGAAATAGTGCATCCCCGTCTTGGGAGATTGCGTTGGACACCAAGGCCGGG